>Ga0172379_10000746_pt1 | contig 76596 bp, 77 predicted proteins | sample GrowelOW334metaG_FD_119756 | JGI IMG/M metagenome (GOLD analysis project Ga0172379, IMG submission 119756) | Groundwater microbial communities from an aquifer near a municipal landfill in Southern Ontario, Canada - Groundwater well OW334 metaG | ecosystem: Environmental > Aquatic > Deep...
AAAGAAATCCAACCAGATATTGTTCATGGTCAAGATTTAGTTTTTGCTGGTATCTGGGCCTATCTTTCAGGGTTTCATCCTTATGTTGTAACAACCTGGGGTTCTGATGTTTGGAAATTTGATTCCTTTATTACTTTGGAAAAACATTTAGTTCGAAAAACTCTTCAAGAAGCTGATTTAATAACAGGATCATCGTTGGCTCTAAAACAACAATCGATCAAAATTGGTATGCCAGAGAAAAATTGGCAATTAGTCCATTTTGGAATTAACTTGGAAACTTTTAAGAATAAACAATTGTCATCCGATTTAGTCAAAAAAATAAAAGCCAGTGAGAATAAAAAAATTATTTTTTGTCCAAGATCAATCGCCCCAGTTTATAATACAGACATTTTAATTGATACCATGGCTTTAATTGATCGAGAAGCCAATGCCAAGCTGTTTTTAATGGAAACCGGTGCCGATAGCCAATATTTAAAAAGAATAAAAAAACAAATCGAAATTAAGAATCTAGAAGAAGAGATAGTTTTCTTTGGAAAAATATCTAGAGAAGTGATGATAGATTTGTATAATTTAGCCGACGTGATTGTTTCGATAACTACTTCAGATGGTTGTAGTGTTTCGTTTTTGGAAGCGATGGCATGTGAGAAAAAAATTGTTGCCACAGATTTACCTTATATTCAGGAGTGGAAAAAAGGAAAGAATTTTTGGACAGTACCGGTAAAAGATGCAAAAAAAACTGCCATAGCTTTAATGGACGCACTAAACTATCCGTCGTCAAAATGGAAGAAAATTGGGCGAGGTAATCGACAACTTGTTTTAAAAAATGCGGAAGTTGATAGTAATTTTGAAAAATTAGATAAACTTTATAGGAAATTGTTATGAAGATTTGTATGGTTACAACTTCAGAAATATTTCACGATAGTCGTATTTTAAATGAAGCGGGAACTTTGGCTAAATCACATCAAGTAACGATTCTCGCTCGTAAATATCCAAAACAAAAAAACCAAAAATATCCTTTTAAAATAAAACTAATTGATTTTAAAAAATTTCCTATTTTTCAACTAAATATTTTTTCGTCATTTTTTTCTTTAGCCAAAGCTGCTTTTAAAGAAAATCCAGATGTTTATCATGCCCATGATCTCGATGGATTACTATGCGCGATCCCTGCGGCTCTCAGAACTCGTAAAATTTTAATTTATGATTCTCATGAGCTTTGGTCTGATACATTTCCTTTCGCTAATTTGCGTGGCATACAGTGGCTTTTACCGATTTTGGAAAAAATCTCAATGTGGAAAGTTAAAAGTGGCATTACGGTTAACGACTCTTTGGCAAAAATACTTCATTTAAAATATGGTAAAAAATTTATTTCTCTTTATAATGCTCCAGCTAAGCAAAAAATAATTAAAACTAAATTAGATCTTAGGAAACAATTTCCTAATAAAAAAATTATTCTTCATCTTGGTGCTGCTGACGAGGGCCGAGGAATGGAGCAGATGATTGAAGCGTCAAAACTATTACCTGCCAATTTTATTTTAGCGTTTATTGGTGGTGGCAAAACTGAAAATGAATTAAAAACAATTATTAAAAAAGAAAATTTAGAAAAAAAAGTTTATTTTTTTCCAGCGGTATTGCCAGAGCAAATTATCCCAATAATTAAGCAGGTTGACCTAGCTTTAGCTTTAACTCAACCAGTTTCTAAAAGTTATTATTATTCTTTACCTAATAAAATTTTTCAATACATTGCTGCCGAAACGCCAATTTTAGGTAGTAACTTACCAGAATTTAAAAAAATTATCTTGCAAAATAAAATTGGCGAAGTTGTGAATCCCAAAAAGCCTCGTCTTATTGCCGAAAAGATTCTTGAAAATCTTAAGAAATCACCGCAAAATAAATATCGTCGTAACCTTGTCGGCTTAGCTAAAACTCGTTACAATTGGACAGTCGAAGGGAAAAAATTAGAATTGTTCTATCGCGATTTGGAAGAGATGAAAAATGTCAGTTAAATTAAAAAAAATACTCTCATTTTTACTTTTTTTATTAATTGTTTTATTGATTGTTTTTTATGTTAAGGACAATCTGTCTGAATTTCGTAATATTAAAGTTGCCTCTTGGTGGTCGTTAGTAGGTCTTGTAATTTTTACAGGTCTTACTTTTTTAATTCAGGGTTGGTTTTTAAAAGTTGCTGTTTTACCATACAAGGTTAATTTGAGCTTTAATGAATGGTTTGGCTTAGTGGCAGTAACAATGCTTGGTAATTATATTTTTCCGTTTAGCGGTTGGGGTGTCAGAGCAATATATTTAAAAAATAAACATTCTCTTTCTTATAGCCAGTTTATTGCAACAACAGTGGCTAATTGGATAACTAATTTCTTGGTTTTTACTTTGGGCGGACTTTTAGGTGTAGGAGTAATTTATTATTTATTCCACAAATTTGAGACTAAATTATTTATTTTTTTATTTTTAGTTTTAGCTTTTTCATGTGTTGCTTTTATCCCAATAAAACAATTGAAGCATCGTAATAAATTTATTAAAAAAATTCTAAATCTTTTTAAGATATGGCAAGAATATATAACTCATAAGCAAATTTTGCAACAACTTATTGTTATTACTTTTTGGCAATTTTTGGCGACGGTTCTTTCGTTTTATTATGCTTATCGTTTTTTTGGATTTGGCGTATCTGTTTGGGAAAGCTTCTTGCCAGCAACCTTTTCAATTTATGCCTTATTTATCAGATTAGTCCCCGCTAATTTAGGATTATATGAATTAGCAGTTATTTATCCTTCAAGGATATTTGGCTTAAATATTGCCGACGGATTGCTTGTTTCGGCAATTACGCGTTTGGCGGTGATTTTTTGGACATTTGTCTTAGGGCTAATTTTTAGTTATATTTTGATTAAGCCGTTTTCAAAAACAAAAGGAGCAAAATAAATGAAAAAAATTATCACAATTATTGGAGCAAGGCCTCAATTTATTAAAACACCCCTTGTCTCAGAAGAAATTAGAAAATTTGCTAAAGAAATTATTATTCATACTGGGCAACATTATGACACGGCCATGTCAGATATTTTTTTTCGTGAACTTTCTATTCCCAAAGCCGATTATAATTTAGGTGTTGGCTCAGCGACACAAGGTAAGCAAACGGGGGAAATGCTTGAAAAAATTGAAAGTATTTTACTTAAAGAAAAGCCGGATTTAGTGGTTATATATGGTGACACTAACTCAACGGTGGCAGGCGCTCTTGCGGCGGTGAAATTGCATATTCCAATTGCTCATATTGAGGCAGGCATGCGATCTTATAACAGGCAAATGCCAGAAGAAATAAATCGTATTGTTTCTGATCATATCAGTGCTTTACTTTTTGCGCCGACAAAATCATCAAAGGTGATTCTTGAAAAAGAGGGTATTACAAAAGGAGTTTATTTTGTTGGTGATGTAATGTACGACATTCAAAAAAAACTATCAACCAACAAGCAGCAACATACAGTTCTTAAAGGATTAGGCATCGAACCGAAGAAATATGTGTTGGCAACAGTTCATAGACAAGAAAATACCGATTCGAAAGAAAATTTGGAAAATATTATAAAAGCGTTTGTAGAAATTAACGAACCGATTGTTTTTGCTGTTCATCCACGGACAGAAAAATATCTTAAAGAGTACAAATTAGACAGTTTAATTACCAAGAACCCTCATATTAAATTGATTAAACCGGTTGGGTTTTTGGAAATGATGGCTTTGGAGCAAAATGCCAGATTGGTTTTAACTGATTCTGGTGGAGTACAAAAAGAAGCTTATTTAAATAAAGTGCCATGTATTACCTTAAGAAAAGAAACGGAATGGATCGAGACAGCTAAATCTGGTTGGAATCAATTAGCAGGAACGGATGTTAAAAAAATTGTTAAATTAGCTAAAAAGTTTCCAAAACCAAAAAATCACCCAAACTTCTTAGGTGATGGTTTTGCTTATAAAAAAATAGTTAAAATAATCAAAAAATTTCTTGGTTAGTATTTGTAATCTTGTAGTTTAATATAGTTGTATTGACCTACTCTTACAGGTCCACCAGGGACAATTTTAAGCATAAATTTATCCCTGAGATCTATTACATTAACTTTAATTTTCGGATTATCTATATGTTCTCGAGCTTTTTTATTAGACGAATCCTCGGCTTGCAGAAAGAATTTTTTAGTTATCTTGTCTTTGCCGGCGACTTGTTCCTCAATCGATTGGTCGATCCAAATATTAGTTGTCGGATCTAGCACTTGCCACCGGTCATCAAATTTTATTTCGACAATACCGTGGCCTGGATAGATCGCAAGAGTTCTGTATTCGTACCCTGATTTGTCTAATAATATTGCAAGCAAAGCAGCATAATTGCCACATTGTAAAAATTCGCCTCCCCAAAGTAATTCTTTTAGAGAAAGTTCCTTGAGGCCTCTTTCACCGTAATAAGCTGACATATGAACGAAATTCATGTAAAACAAGGGTTTAAGGATGTCTTCATTGTCAGTGCCGGCCATTTTAATAAAAGTTGACTTGTATTTACTATAACGTTTATCCAGTTTTTGTAAGACAATCTCGGCACTTTCTTCATTACCATCTAAAATTTCGTTTTTATTAAAAATTTTATAGTATGTTTTGGATGAATTGGGATCTAAATAAATATAGTTGCGCCAATATAAATAACCAGTAATCGCAACGATTAAAAGTAATAGTATTATATAAAGGATTTTTAATAGTCCTTTGTGAGGTCTCATACTTTAATTATATTTCAATTATAAATAATCTACTAATTTTATGTGTTAATTTAGATAATAATAGTTTTCTTTTGCTACCCAAATGGTATATTAAAAGTATGAATTTTCTAAATGAAAGAAAATCAGTTCTGTATTTATATCTTCCTTTTGTTGTATGGATTGTTCTAGTGGTCCTTATCCGTAATTTTGTTTCGCCCTTCCAGATTAATCTTATAACTTTAGCTTCTATTTTTATTCCCGGGTTTGCTTTGTCTCGTTTGATAAGGATTAAATTTTTTAATGATACTTTTGGGCAAGTAATCTTATGGCTCTCTTTAGGGTTAATTTATAATCTTTTTCTTTGCCTAATAGGTTTATTTATTAATTTACGTCTTTCGGAACTTACGTGGTTCTACTTGGTAATTTCGGCAATACTTTTTTTGGCGGCGGGAATTGTTGATTTTAAAGACAATCGCATTAAAAAAGTTTTTAGTTGGCAAGTTTTTAAGTTAGAAAATTTAATTTTTCTATTTTTATTTTTGTTTCTAATTTCAGTTTTATGCATAGTTGATCAATTGGGGGCTAATTTCCTTGGTGATCCTTTATATCATCTTTCGGCGATGCGTCGGGCGATTGAAAACCAACCGCTTTCAATTGAAAATATTAGTCATGTTAAAGACCAATTTCACCCAACTTATATTTTTTCTGTTTGGCAAATTTTCTTGAGTTTACTTGCTAAAATTTCTGGAGCAAATATTTTTATGTTCTGGCAAGAGGCTCCTATAGCGTTAACGATAATCTTTTTTATGGTTTGGTATTGGTTATTACTAAAAATATTTTCCAATAAATTTTTAGCTGTTTTAGGATTATTTTTAGTTACAAATTATTATTTTTGGAACAATGGCTATATCTTTACTCGCTTGCCTGTACCAGACACCCTGAGTCAGCTTATTATAATGCCTTTAAGCTTTTCTTTGGCTTTAAAGTATATTTTTGATAAAGCTACTAATTACAAACATTTAATCATTCTTTCATTGGTAGTTTCCTTAATGACACTTGTTCATCAAACTCAATATCTTTATTATCTTTTTGGGATGTGTTCGTTTGGAGTTTTGTATGCCATTTTTAAATTTAAAGAAGTTGGTTTTAGACAAATTTTCAAAAAGATTGTTTTGGCTACTTTTGCTAATTTAGTGATTGCTATCCCGATATTTTTAATTATCCAAGCTAAAGGAAATACTTTAACAAAACATTTAGATGTTTTTACAACTATGAAACCAACTCTTCGTAACGATCGTTTTGATGAATTTGATCAATATCTTAAATATGCTTATATTTTCTTACCATTAGTTTTAATTTTTATTAGAAAATATCGCAAATTAATATTCTTGTTGGGAGTTTTCGTTTTAGGACCAGTTATTCACAATATTCCAGGTTTGACAGATTGGTTTATTGATCATTTAAGTCATGTTTTTATTAAGCGTTTCTATAGTAATTTAGGTTGGGCGCCAATAATTTGGACTCTATTTTCTGGTTTTGCCATTTTGTTGATAGATAGATTCTTAAACAAAGTTATCTCTGGTCGTAACAATATCAGATATTTGATTGATTCAACTTTGTCTGTTTCAGCGATTATTATTTTTTATTGTCAATTTAAGTTTGAGGCAGTTGCGAATTTTTATGATAAAGTTTTTTCAAGCTCTACTAATCAGTGGTTAAATAATAATTATCTTTGGCTAGTAGCCTTAATGCTTGTTGCCTCTGTCTCTATTTTTATTTTTGAAAATCGTCACTCTAAATTGCGGGAATTTTTTGAATTTTCAGAACCACGAAACCAAGTGCCGGTCTTAATATTAAGCCTTATTTTAATTTTCTTTTTGTCTTCACCTGCTCAAGGTCATTTGAGAACATTTACTAAAGCAGAAATAACTAATTGGCATTTTTTTGCTAAAGAAAATGATCCAACGGATTTAATTATCAACACTGATAAGTTTGGTGGGATGGAAACAATCGAATTTATTAAAAACTATATTCCTGCCAAAGCAGTTTTTGACAGTTCTGACGCTAACTATGTTTTACCAACAATGGTAGATGTTCATATGGCTTCTTATACTTTTGATCCAAAACCAACAAAAAAATATGCAGAAATTCATTATTTCGATACGCCTAATAAAAAAAGACTGGAATTAATAAAAGATGGTCAAATTGAATACATTCTTTATCTTTATGGAGACGAAAAAGTCTCGCCATTTGATCAATACCCAGAGTATTTTACAAAAACTTACAATAACAAAGCGGCTATTTACAAGGTAAATCAGACCATGATTCAATCTGGTATCTAAATTTATCGTAAACTTCCCGGAGAGATAGATTGTGATATATTAAAGATATGAAAACTCTTAAGAAAAGAGGAATTTTAGGATTTGCTGTTTGGGCCTTATTTGGCGTACTTCTTTTTTTGTTTTTAAAAATTGTTCCAGAAGTTTCTGCAAATTTTTTTTATTTTTCAGTTTTTGCTTTCTTTATTTTATTTTTTCCCGGCTGGTCAATCAGCAAAATTCTAAATTTTACTAATCAAGAATTTGTTGGGCAATGGCTTTTAAATTTTGTTCTAAGTCTTTCTTTTTATTTTTTAATTAATTTATTGGCAATCTTTTTAAATATCGATATAAATTCTCTGCTAAAAATTTATTATTGTTTGCTGCCACTTCTTTGGGGGGTAGCTTTAATAAAGGATCTTTTAAGACCAGTTATGCCAACAGCTAATCATTTTGAAATAAAAAAAATCTTTAAAATTGAAAATATTTTTTACCTTTTACCTTTGGTGGTAGGAGCTTATATTGTTCTAGTTCTTAGGTTAAAAGGACCAGATTTTAATGGTGATCCTTATTTTCATTTGGCAATCATTCGTAAAGCTATTGACGGAAGCTTTCTTTCTTCGGCAAACCTTGCTTTTACCAAAACCTCTCTTACAAATCCGGCTTATATTTTTCCGGTTTGGCATGTCTTACTAGCTCTTATAAGCAAAGTCTTAGCTTTAGACATCTTAGCTTGTTGGGCAAATATGATTTTAGTCTTATCGGTTATTTCATTTTTTGTTTGGTATTTGTTAGCAAAAATAATTTTTAAAGAGAAGGCTTGGGCAATTCTAGTGGTTTTGTTAATGATGATTTTTTCATTTTACAGTGGTCCTGGTTATTTCTTTGCCCGCCTAACTGTGCCTGATACTTTTTCTCAATTTGTACTTTTGCCGCTTGGCCTTGCTCTAACTTTTTCGTATATTTTTTCAAAGGAAAAAAGATGGCAGGAAGCAATTGTTGTTGTTATAAGCGCTATTTTACTTCTTTTGGTTCATCCACCGCATTATTTTTATCTTTTGTTGACGGTTTTAATGTTAGCGGTTTTATATTTAATATTTCGTTACAAAGACATTGATTATAAACAAATGGTTCAAAAAATCTTTTGGGTGCTAGGCTTTATTTTGATCCCGTTAATATTGTTAATAATATTAATTGAAGTTTCTTTAGGATCTTTCTTTACTATTCTTTCTGAATTTACTCGCGCGCCAATAGTTAATATTTCTTATGATAAATTTAGTAAATTTCCTCTAACTTACCAATATGGTTACTTTTTATTACCATTTGTGTTTTTGTTTTTAAAAAACAAAAGAATAATTATTATTTTAGCCTTAATGTTGTTAGTCCCAGTAGTTTATTTCACACCTCTTAGAGATCTTTTCAGTAAGTATTTAAGTATTGTTTTCACTGATCGACTTTTGGCTAATACTTCTTTATATTTTCTTGTTTTTGCTTTAATAACTGGTTGTGTTTTAAGGTTAATCGATGGGTTTCTTGATCGATTTTCTATGAGGATAAAAAAATATCTTAATTGGACTTTGCTTATTTTATTTGGTGCGATAATTATTATTGGTTTAAGTACGGAAGCTGTTTCTAATTTTACTTATGAAATTTTTTACTCTAAAGTGACTCATAGTTTGGTCTCCCAATACACTTTAGTGATTTTTATTGTGAGCATTGTTGTCGCCCTTTTGTTTTGGGTGTTTGGTAAAGATTCATGGAGTAAAAAAAATCCTTACGAAATTTCTTCTTACAAAAATAATCTTACAGTTTTTATTTTTATGGCTCTTTTAGTATTTGTTTTAATTAATCCTTCTGTTAAAAACGCTAAAAAGTATTTTTTCAATAATTTAGCTTATGAAAATAAAACAAAGAACTTTTTTACTAAAAATTTTCAAAATACAGATGAAGCAATTAATTTTGTAAAGTTTCAGATACCGGCAAAATCGGTTTTTCTTTCAGATAATGAGTCGGCAAAAACTTTAGCGGTGATGACGGATCAATATATGGCTTATAATATTGGTTCAGCGTGGGATAAAAAGCTTAATTTAATTTTGAGTCCTAATTCTTCCGATTTGGTAAAAGACGAATTAGTTGTTTCGTCTCAATATGCTATTGACTATGTTTTAGTAAAAAATTCTAAAATCCAAGATGACGAATATTTTACGAAAAATCCTTTATTTGAAAAAGTATATGATAATAATATCAAGATTTACAAGGTGATTAAGTGAAAATAAAAGCCTATATTTTTTATATTGTAATAATTTTATGGCTTCTTTTATTGAAGGTGCTACTTTCTTTAAGCTCTTTTGGCTCAACTGGTTTAGGAGTAACTCTTTCTTTTTTGACAATTATTTTTTTGCCAGGATTTTTACTTTATCGTTTATTAAAAGTTCAAAGCCAACTGGCTAAATATCTTTATATAATTGGTTTCGGTTTCGGTTTTTATTTTTTAATCAATTTTTTTGCTTTAGTTTTGAATTTAACCATCTCTCAAATTGGTTTTGTAAATCTTTTTCTGGTTAGTTTACTTTTCTTAATTTCTTTTATCAAAGATTGGCAAGAAATTTGGGAAATTGATTTTTCTTATTTTAAAGAAAAAGATCCTGCCAAGTGGGTGGTAAGATTTTTTGTTCTAATCGCTCTTATTTTGGCTTTCTTAGGTCTAGATGCCCAATCTGACAGGCTTATTGGTGATGGTTGGTTCCATTTAGCTCTTTTGCAAAAGATTGTTTCTGGGGGAGGCTTAAGTCCTTATAACCTATGGGTTGTTAAATCAGAAGTTTTAAATCCAGTTTATTCTTTTCCGGTTTGGCATATTTTCATTGGTCAATTTTCTAACATTTTAGGAATCCCTATTTTTACTGCTTTAAAACAATCACTACTTCCTTTATTTATTATTAGTATGATTGTTTGGTTTAGTCTTATTTCCTTAATTTTTAAAAATTATTGGATTACCACTGTTTGTTTTTTGTCGTTAATTTTAATCTTTTTAAAAGATAATATTTTTTATTATTTAGTTGCTTTACCTTCGCCGGATAGCTTTAATCGGCTTTTACTTTTGCCATTAATTTTAGGTTTAACGGTTAACTATCTTTTTGAAAAAACACCAAAGATTTTAAACATTACCTTAATTTCTCTTTTAGTGATATTTTTGGGATTAATCCATTTTACTCAAGTTATTTATCTTGTTGTGATCTGGGTTGTTCTAGGTTTAGTTCTACTTATCTTTTTTGTTAAAGAGCCACTTAAAAGACTCGGTTTGCTTATGGGGGGACTGGCGATTTTAATACTTCCTTATTTATTAATTTTCCAAAGGGGGATCTTTAGTAGTTTTCTTATGGCAAATGCAGCAGCTTTTACTGGTGATAAAGTAAATTTTAAAACTTATCTTGGGGCAAATATTATTTATCGGTATGCTATTTTAAGCCTACCGGTTATTGTTTTGTTTTTAAAAAAACAATTAAGATTAGGCTTACTTTTTTCGATTGCCGTTGGCATGCTTTTAATCTATTGGCCTTATTTAGGTTTAAGACCTTTATTTTTAAAATATTTTGGCGCCATATTTGTTGATCGTTCTTTAGCAATTATTCCGCACTTTATTTATTTTGGTTTTCTTTTATTTTTCATTATCTTGGGAATAAATTATTTACTTGTTTTTGTTTTGAGGAAAATACACCAAAAAGCTATATGGTTTGCAAATATTATTTTGGTAATTTTCACTCTTTTAGCAGTCTTTGGTTTGCCAGCAAATTTTGTTGATAAAAATATTTTTTCAGAAACAAATATTTTATTTATTGATTACTTTTGGTTGATTTTTGCTTTGATTATTTTATTAGTTTTGGTTATCTATATCATGTATCGGAAAAAGGAATTTATTTTACCAAAGCCTAAGGAAAATCTTAATTTTGCATTATTAATTATTCTATTTTTTGTGTTTCTTTCGACTCCTTATTTTGTGCCTTTCAAAGAGACTCTGACTAAAAATCCAAATGGTAGCATTGTTTCAAATCGTTTAACAAATAATGCTTCCGATATTACTTATTTTGGTGGTCAAAAAACAATTGATTTTTGGCAATCAAAATCAAAAGAAGTTTTTCTAACGGATGCAGTTACACTTGCTCAGATGATTTTATTGTATTCCGATAATTATGCAGCTGAGTACCCTTATTCAATTAAAGAATTTAGCCAAAGTAACAAATTTTATGATGAGAGCTTAAGTTTGGACGAAAGATTAGAAATTTTAGACAGTCTTCAGGTCAACTATATAATTGTAAGACACGCAGAAGACACCCCGTTTTATGAGAATAACTCTAATTATTTTGAGAAAGTTTTTGAAAATACCTATGAGTACAAAGGTGGCGAAAAAGAGCTTATTGTTTTCAAGTATTTAAATAGGTAAATTTTTCTCTAAAACTTTATAAAAATTTTGATCAGAAAATTGCTCAATTGCTAATTTGCGAGCATTTTGGGAGTATTTTTTTAATTTAGCTTTATTTTGATATAAATCTAAAATAGCTTGAGCTAAATCATTACTCGCTCCAGGGTTAACAACCGTACCAACCTGGTTTTCTTCAATTAAACTTTTTAAGTTTTTACCAGCACAAGCAATAATTGGTTTGCCACAGCCTAAATATTCAGAAGTTTTTGTAGGCAAAGCATTATCAGAAAAGAATTTATTTTTTGAAAGTGAAATTAGTCCTAAATCAGCTCCGTTGATAAGTTCAACGATTTTTTCTGTTGGTTGACCGTTGATAAAAGACATATTTTTTAAATTTGCTTTCTTCGCGGCAGTAATTAAATTACCCTTATCTTCACCCTCGCCAACCATAAGTATTTTTATTTTAGGATATTTTTTTAAAATTACCGCCGCTTCAATAACAGTTTTGAGATTTTGGACTTGAGTAAGGGAACCGACGTAAATAATTAGAAAATCTTCCAAAGAAAAGCCAAGTTTTTTTCGATCAACTTTTATTGGTTTGAAAACGTCAGTATTAACCGTGTTGAGCAAAGTAACAACCCTGTTTTGAGGTATGCCCATTTCAATAATTGTTTTACGAATTTCTCCCGTAGCACAAAAAATTTTATTGGCACGAATATAATAATATTTTTCTAAAGATTTAAGAATTTTTTTAATAAAACCATTACTTTTATAGCCAAGCTCAAAAGCAGAATCTGGCCAAAGATCACGAACGTCAAAAATAAATTTGCCTCTGCCTATACGTCTGGCAAAAAGACCAGCAAGCCCTGAAAAAAAGTTAGGCGAAGAAACAATTACTAAATCAAAAGATTGCATAAAAATAACTGCTATGCAGCTTGAAAAGACAAACATTAAATGATTAATAGTTCTTTTAATAAAGCCCATATTTGGAGTAGGGAAATCCCAAACACGAAAAATTCTAACATTGTTTTCGAAAGATTTGACCCATAATTTGCCGCGATACTCTTTGGGCAAGATACCAGTCGGATATGATGGTAAACTTGTTAAAACTGTAACATCATTTTTTTCAGCTAAAAATTCAGCCATTCTAGCCATTCTTTTAACAGGGGATTTAATCGGTCTGTACCAGTGGCTGATCAAAAGTATTCTCATTTTCTTTTCCGTGTTGATTTTTTAGCATTTTTAAGTGCCAATGCTCTTACTAGTCTAGTGATTTCTTTTTCCTGTTCATTGATTTTAACGTAAAGGCGATAAGTAGCATAAAACAAAGCAACGATACCCAAGAAAAACATGGCGTCATTACCGCGTTCCATGCCAACCATTTTTGCCAAAAAATTAGTTTTGCCGGGAATAAAAACTAAAACAATCATTGCCCCCCAGACTAAAGACCAAAAAATAAATTCTTTAATGTTTAAATCTTTTGCTTGAAATCTAATAAAAACCCGCGACCAAGCAAAAACGGCAAAGATGGTAAAAAATATTTTGATTAAGGCTAAACCGCCAAAAATATGCATCAAGTCTCTCCGATTTATTTACTAAAGAATCTTCGATATATTAATTTAGAAATTATCCTAAAGCCATTAATATTTTTTTGACCCTTCTCAAGAGAATATTTAGTATAAATACTTGTGATAGGGACTTCAAGTAATCTTAAATTTTTGCGGCCAATTTCGTAAAAGAATTCTGAAGAAACTTCCATTTTATTGGTTTGGATATCTATTTTTTCGATTGCTTTACGATTAAAGGCGCGTAGACCGGATTGTGAATCAGTTGTCCAAACCCAAAAAAACATGAAAGTGATTAGATTAAGGCCCCAGATACCAACAATTCTATACCAAGGCATACCATCGGTTTTCTTAAGTCGTGAACCAATAACAACATCGGCTTTTTTTTGAACCAATGGTTTTAAAACAGGCCAAATATCGTCTTGATTATGTTGACCATCGGCATCAAAGGTTAAAAGGAGATCAAAATCATTTCTTCTGGCATATTCAAAACCAGTGCCGAGGGCGCCACCCAGACCTCGGTTGAGATCGTGTTCAATTAAAATTACTTTTGCTTTACGAGCAATTTCAGTTGTTTTATCGATTGAGCCATCAGAAACAACAATAATCTCAGTTTGATCAATTTTTGGGTATTTCTTTGGAATCGATTTAATAACCGTACTCAAAGTTTTTTCTTCATTGTAGGCGGGAATAAGAATTCCAAGTTTCATAAGTATAATCTTTCTTTAGAATATTACAGTGTTTCTAATATATGATAAGAAACACCAAAATGCTAAAAAAGTCAAGCCATGTCATTCGACATGGTACATCTTTGCAAAAGAATTCTAGCAGGGTCAAGGGTGGTATTCTAGGTTAAAATCTGATAAAATATAAATAATAAAGGTATTATATTTTGTGGAAGGGTCGCATAACAACCTACCTGCGGTAGAACGTTGTGCATCCTCTGCTATTTAATTCGTTTGACAACTGGCTTATGGAAGGGTCGCATAGTGGACTAGTGCGCCTGTCTTGAAAACAGGTGATCATGCAAGTGATCCGTGAGTTCGAATCTCACCCCTTCCGTTTATTTTCAACCTAAAAAAATGATTAGTTATCTATATATAATTATTGCTGGAATTCTATCTGGTATTATTGTTTTTGGCGGACAGGTTTTTGCTAATAAAGGATTATCTGCTTTAGAGATTTCAGTTATTCCTTTTGCAATTAGCGGTTTGATGCTTTTACCTTTTGTTTTGTTAAAAAAAGAATTTCGAGCAAAAAAAGGAATCCTTGCTCTTTTGATTCTGTATGGAATTGTTAGTGCTGTTACTATTGTTGGTCAATATTTTTCGTTGTATTTTGGTATTCCTGTAGCGATCGTTGTTCTTTTACTATATGTACAACCTCTTTGGACAACTTTAATCTGCAAATTTGGTTTTAAAGAAAAAATTTCTCGACGGGAGATCTTTGCTTGCAGCATTGTTTTATTAGGCGTGTCGATCTTAGTTAATCCATTTCGTAGTTTTGGCAGCTATAATATTATTGGATTAATTTTAGCTACTTTAGGTGGTATTTCTTTATCAGGATGGATTATTACTGGTAGTGTCTTGTCTAAAAAAGGTAATTCTCCAATTAGTTCTCAATTTTTTGGAGTTTCGTTTACGGTTTTATTGCTTGTTTTATTAATGCCATTTTTAAAAAATTTAGGACTTTCACAATCATTGATTTCTTTCGATTTAAATTTTTCTAAGATTGTTTGGTTATGGTTAGTTGTTTTTAGTATTTTTGCGATAACAATTAATCAAATTTTATATCTCCAAGGAGTCAAAAAAGTATCTGCTGTAGATGCAGGAATTATCATGTTATTGGAGCCAATTGTAGGAGCAATTTTGGCGAGTTTATTTTTACATCAAATCTTAAGTGTTAACATTGTTATCGGCGGTATTCTAATTTTGGTTGCGAACTATATGGTAATCACAAAACAATAAATTTATTTAAACAAAAATGAAAGATTTAGTTGTTCAAGATTTAATTGAACAAAAGATTTATTTGATTCGAGGTTGCAAAGTTATGCTTGCGATCGATCTTGCTATTTTGTATGGTGTGCCTACTTATCGGCTTAATGAGCAGGTCAAAAGAAATATTAAAAGATTTCCTGAAGATTTCATGTTTCGGTTAACCAAAGAGGAAACTATATCTTTAAGATCGCAAAATGCGATCTTAACCGAGAAAAAATTTGATGTTTATCGTCCTTATGCCTTTACAGAGCAAGGTGTGGCCATGCTTTCAAGTGTTTTAAATTCCGATCGAGCGATTCAAGTTAACATTCAAATCATAAGAACATTTATTAAATTAAGAGAACTTTTGGCAACCCACAAAGATTTGATTAAGAAAATTGAAGAGATGGAAAAGGGGTATGATAGGCAGTTCAGGATTGTTTTTCAAATAATCAGAGGACTTTCTGACCCACCAAAAGAATCAAATAAAAAGATTGGTTTTCGGCCATGATCTCTATAATCTACTGGTAAAAAACTAGTAAATAAGTTACACTCTAAATACTTGGAGAGTTGCCCGAGCGGCTTAAGGGAACGGTTTGCTAAACCGTCGGTGGGCTAATACCTCGCCACAGAGGTTCGAATCCTCTACTCTCCGCCAATTGACAGGCTCATGGCTGATAAACTAAGAGGTTGTTTCGCCAGCCCAAGACCTTCTGCTTGTTAGGAGGTTTTAGGCTGACGCTATTTAACACAAGGGGGGTGATTTCGATGATGGTGGTAAAGTTAGAGTCAGGTTTCAAACAGATGCGACCGTATAGTCAAAAACGATGTCAGCGGTGTTCGCAGCATTGCACGATTTATATCAGGCAAGTTAGCGGACACAACATGGTGGAAAATCTTTCTTTGATTAAGGGTCCATGTTTAGTGGACCAATGCAAACAACCAAAATGTGAAAATGTTGCCAAAATCTTTAAACTCAAAGAAGAGGTTCGCCAGCACGAAATTATCCGTCGGCTACTTCGAAGCCTTCCCATAGATTGAACTTTTTTGTAGGGCGCCCACTTCAAACAGGCGCCTTTTTTTGACTTCTGTTTCTTGAAGGGGTATTTTAATATCGCTATGAAATTTCCCGAAAATAAAAAATTTGGCTTTACAGTTATTGACGATACCGATGGAGGAAAAATTGATAACATTAAACCTGTTTACGATTTTTTGTATAAATTAGGTTTTAAAACGACTAAAACGGTTTGGATAATGCCTCCAAGAGATAGCTTTAAGGGACTGTCTTTGCAGGATTATCGTTATCGTCAATTTATTAATAAGCTTCAACGTCAAGGTTTCGAAATTGCTCTCCACTCGGTTGGGTCGGGAAAATTTACAAGACAAGATACACTTGACGGTTTGGAAATTTTTAAAAAATTTGTGGGAAAGTTTCCTAAAATCCAAATAAACCATTCCCAAAATCCTGATAGTATTTATTGGGGAGTGAAAAGATCGAGTTTACTGAAACCCTTTTGGCGATTGTCGAAATTTGCTGGTGACGAGCAAAAATCTGCTTATTTTTGGGGAGATTATCATAAAAAATATATTAAATATACTCGTAATTTTTGTTTTAATAATTTAAATACTCTAAAAATTGATAAAAATATGCCTTATAAGGATCCTGCTAAAACTTATGCTAATTACTGGTTTAGCGGTGCTGATGGGGCGAATGTGGAAAAATTTAATAAGTTAACTAGACCTAAAAATGTCGACCTTTTAGAAAATGAGGGTGGAGTGGCGATCATTTATACTCATTTTGCTTCAGGGTTTGTTAAAAATGGTCGGCTAAATTTAGAATTTCAAAAAAACTTATCTTATATTGCTCGAAAAGGTGGTTATTTTGTGCCGGCAAGTGAGCTTTTGGATTATTTAAAAAGCACTAAAAAACAAGAAATAGCATCATCGGCAGATATTAAAAAGTTAGAACTTAAGTGGCTTTGGCAGAAATTTCTTGAAAAAATTCCGTTTGTAGGGTAGAATAAAGGGCGTGATGCGCATCCGTAAGCCTTTTGCTTTAAGCTATGCTACGGTCGCTTGATACATTCGCGCCCGTAGCTCAGCGGATAGAGCGTCAGATTGCGGATCTGAAGGCCGCAGGTTCAAGTCCTGCCGGGCGCACCAAGTAAAAGATGCTAAACTTTTAGTTTTGTCCAAACGAAGTTTAAGCAAAAGAAAATTTTTGATGACTCCTATAAAAAAGGGGTTATTTTTAATATTCTAAGTAGTCGTTAAAGCCTTCACAAATTCTCAATTATAGTCTATTATTAAGTCGATCAATCTTATTCGTGGAGGTGTAACCCTTGATTACCAGACTTCAGCGTTTTTGCATGCTGTTTGACACTATGATGCTCCCAACGTTTAGAGCTGATGGGATTTGTAAGTTTCAGACAGTTAAAATTTTGTCAAACATCCCGTTGGATAATTGGTCGCTCGACTTGTCCGAAGGCTCAACTCGGCCGAAATTTCAAACCATTACCCCCAAAGGTATTGCCGTGACTTTTGGAAATGAAGGTAGTAGTTATCCTTATCTCTATTTGGTGGTAGGTGATAAGAAATGGTTGGCTGGCAATTACAGCTGGACTTGTCCTGTTATGGCACTCTGGAAGAGGCTTAATAAGCACAAACCCTTCCGTTCTTGTTTGCGACAACTTCGGTCTGATGAGCTCACAGCTCGACGAAGCGAAGAGCGAAACAAGATTGCTCAAATCTTGGGATTTCCCTCAAACCTGTGATTACGTCCACATCTGATTTTTAAACATTTTTGGAGCTCCTACTTTGGAGCTCCAGTTTTTTTTGATTGAAATAAGCTCGAACTATTTTGAACGAAGCGAAAAACAAGGTTCCGCGAAGCAGGTTCTTATTTCCAAAATAGAGAGCCATTATGACAAGATGGTTTAATCTTGTCTTTTTGTTAAATTTATTGTATTCTTTACGCGAGGAGGTCAGGCAGTAGCTTGGCTTTTTTGTTTTTTTGAAATTCGAAAAAATGTCAGTCATATGTAGAGGAGGAAATGATGGAAAAGCAGGAAATTAAACGGGTATTTGAAAAAACCAACGCGATTATCACTAATAGCCATATTGTCTACACTTCTGGTAAGCACGGCTCAGCTTACGTTAATAAGGACGCGATTTATCCGCACACAGTAGAGACATCGCGGCTTTGTCGAGCTATCGCTGAAGAATTTGTAAGCAGTAATGTTCGTGTAGTTATTGCTCCGGCAATTGGTGGTGTAATTCTTTCGCAGTGGACAGCTTTTCATTTGTCACGGCTAACTGGTGAAACTGTTTTTGGCATTTATGCCGAAAAAGAAGGTGACGAATTTGTTGTCAGACGTGGCTACGACAAGATTTTGCTTGGTCGGAATGTTTTGGTAGTAGAAGATGTTCTTACTACTGGTGGTTCGGTCAAGAAAGTAATTGAAGTGACGCGCAATCTTGGAGGCAACGTTGTTGGACTAGGGGCTTTGTGTAATCGTGGCGGAGTAACCCCAAAAGATGTGGCAGACCCACCAAAGCTTTTTACCCTTATCGACCTAAAACTCGATATGTGGGACGAAGCTGATTGCCCTCTTTGTGCAGAAGGTGTACCTATCAATACAAGCGTTGGCAAGGGCAAAGAATTTCTTGCCCTCAAAAACGCAGACTAAGCATTAGAAATTAGAATTATCACAAATCAAGCGGCATTTGTTTAAAAGCAAGGCCGCTTTTTTTAAAATTAAAAAAAGCGAGAAAGATTTTTCTCGCTTGCAAATTGATAGAAAAGAATAGGTTATGTGGTGACTTGAGATAGCTCCAACGACATAAATTGCCGTAGTTCACCATAAGTTTCAATTTCCTTGGGGATTGCTATGTCCAAATCACAACCTACACACCAGATACTGTTTTCGTCTTGATGGAGAGTATGATGCATTGGCCCGTTGCAACCTACATGATGTCCGGCAATATGATAATCGTCGTAAATCTTGTCACTTTCTTCGCCGTGTCGGACGAAATAAAAATAACGGCCTTGGGAAAACGCAAAACGCTCTTCCAGTAAATCTCCCTTCTGAGTTAATTGGATTGGTTCAAGGGGAAAACTTTGTTTAACTTCAGCGGCGATTGTTTCGATAAGTTGCTCACGATCTTTTGCGTTATCGATAGCACATTGCAAGGCGCAATCAAGCCAACCGGTAGCAAATTCGTGGTCCTTGTTGCTCAGATCTGTTATTTTGAATGGACAAAGCTTATTAACCCGGCGGAATTGGAGACTATCTCCATAATGGGACGGTAGCATTACGTTGGATTTGCCAAGAACTAACTGTTTAACTTCACAAACATCTAATCCGAAACCAGTTACGGAAACTAATTCGAAAAGTATTTGCATTTCATGATCAGGTAGTTCTTTGATTTCTTTCCAATCGTATTTCAAGGCCAGGTCAACAAATTGCGAAACAACGGCCAAAATTTGCGTTTCCATTTTTTTCTCCTTTTTAAGGTACTCTCTAGATTCTAGAATAACACTAGATTTTAAAGAATTTTTTAATATGTGTCAAGGTTGCTTTGGGTAAAACATTTGTCTAAAAGGGTAGAATATGGTATATTTTACCTATTATGTCGCTAACACGCAGAGTTGCCTACAACACAATTGTCCAAATTGTCGGGAAAGTTTTGACCACCTTAATTTCTTTAAGTTTGATCGCTGCTTTAACCCGTTATTTAGGTGTTTCTGGCTATGGTCAATATACAACAATTTTTGCCTATACTCAGTTTTTTGCCGTCCTGGCTGATTTTGGTTTTTTCTGGTATTTAGTTAGAGAAATTGCCAAACCAAATGTTGATAGTGATAAAATTACTAATAATGTTTTAACTTTCAGGTCAATAATTGCTCTGTTAATTTTTCTTTTATCATTCCTGATTAGCCTATTAATTCCCCAGTATCACGATTTTCGTTTAGGAATAGGTATTGTTGCCGCTGCCAGTTTTTGGATGACCTTAAATGGTACATATGTTGGTATTTTCCAAAATAAGCTCCGGATGGACAAAGCGGCAATTACCGATATTTTGGGTCGTTTGGTTATTTTTGGTCTCATTCTTTATCAAATTAAGACGGGGGCAACCTTAAATAGTATTTTATGGTCCTATTTTATAGGCAACTTGGTTAATTTCTTTTCCAGCGCTTATTTTGGGCGAATTTACCTTCATTTCAAACTAGCTTTTGATTTTAAACTTTGGAAAGAAATTTTTTGGCAATGCTTGCCAATTTCAGTCGTCACAATTTTAGGCATAATTTATTTTAAGGTTGATACGGTTATGCTCTCACTTCTTAAGAGTTCGACCGATGTTGGTATTTATGGCCCACCTTATAAAGTGGTGGAAATTTTACTTTTAGTACCGGCAATTTTTATGGGTAATGTTTTTCCAATTATTACCCGTTATATTCATGATGGTAGCGGTCGTTTTGAAGGAGCTTTTCAGAAAGCTTTCGATTTTTTAATTATTTTAGCCTTACCGATTATTGTGGTAACTATTCTAACTGCCCCGCGGATTATTCAGATTGTTGGTGGTAATGACTTTGTTTCGGCTCACACTGTTGGGCCAATTTGGGGAATTGCCGCGACTTCTGGTTTAGCTTTGCAGATATTAATCATTGCTGTAGGCATCTCCTTTTTGTCTCATCTTTTTGGCTATACGGTAATTTCTCTGGGTAAGCAGACAAAACTTATTTGGCCTAATCTATTTTTAGTCTTCTTTAATATTGGCTTAAACTTAATTTTAATTCCTAAGATATCTTATATCGGTGCGGCTTTAACAACAGTTTTAACGGAAGTTTTAGTAATTATTTTGTACTTTTTGGTTATGCGCCGTTATATCAAAAATAAAATTCGTCTTAACATCTTGTTAAAAGTTGCTTTTTCTGGTATAGTTCTAGCTCTAGCTTTGAAATACTTAAATTTTCTTGCTCTATGGTATCTTTTGCCAATAGGGGTAATAGTTTATTTTGCTAGCCTATGGTTAGTAAAAGGGATTTCAAAGGAAATGATGAGAGAAGTCGTAAAGGGTAAATAACTAAATTATGAAAATAGCTATTGATGCTCAGACAACTTTGGGACAAAAAACAGGCTTTGGTTTTTATGTAAAAAACCTTGTTGACGCTTTAGCAAAAGTTGATCCTCAAAATAAATACATTTTAATCAAACCTCAAACAGAGAAGGATTTCCCAACTGTAAAAAGATTTATTTGGGATCAAATCACTTTCCCAAGCAAAGCCAAATGGGCAAAAGTTGATTTATTACATCAACCTTGTTTTTCGGCGCCAATTTTTTATCCTGGTAAAGTAATTGTTACTTGCCATGATTTAATTTCGGTCTTTTTTCCTGAAAATTTACCTTTAGCTTCGAGACTCTTTTATTCTCGTTGGATGCCTTTTTCGTACAGAAAAGCCATGCTTGTTATTGCCAGTTCCGAACATACCAAAAGAGACTTGATGTCACTACTAAAAATTCCCGAAAGTCAGATAAGAGTTGTTCATTTAGCGGTTTCTTCGGAATTTGAACCAATTAAAAGTGAAACAAAAATAGCCAAAGTTCGAAAAAAATATGGTACTGGTCAAAAATATCTTATGCATGTAGGAACTTTGGAACCACGCAAAAATTTAGAATTTTTAGTTAAAGCTTTCGCTCTTGCATACCGAGAAGGTATTGAAGAAAATTTGGTTATTACTGGGAAAAAAGGTTGGTATTATAATGGTCTTTTTGAATTAGTTAAGAAGTTAAATCTAGAAAAAAAAGTTATTTTTACTGGTTACGTTGAAGAAAAAGATTTACCAGCTTTGTACTCTGGGGCAACAGCATTTTTATTCCCGTCTCTATATGAGGGGTTTGGACTCCCACCACTGGAAGCACTTGCTTGTGGCACACCAGTTATTTCTTCAAATACTTCTTCTTTACCGGAAGTTGTTGGTCGGGCAGGTATACTTCTTCCTCCTAAAGACGAAAGAATATGGGCAAAAAATATTGTAAAAATTGTCAAAGATAAGAGTTTGGCTAAAACATTGCGAGATTTAGGTATTCGGCAAGCAGCCAAATTTACCTGGGAAAACACAGCTCGTAAAACAATTGAAGTTTACAAAGAAGCGATGGAAGAATGAAAATTGCCATTGACGCTTCAAGAGCGGTCAACGAAAAGGCAGGTATTGGCCGTTACACCTTGGAGCTAATCAAGAAATTAATCGAAATTGATAAAGAGAACCAATATCTCTTACTTTTTAGTTTTATGCGAGAAGACGCTTATAAAACTAAAATTATTAAATCTTTAAAATCGGCTAATGTTAAAACGAAGGTTTTTAAAATCCCTGGTAATTTGAAAGAAAAAGTTTGGGGTTGGCAAATGCCTTGGTTTAAACATCTTTTAGGTGATGCTGATATTTTTTACGCCCCGAGTTTTTTCGAAGTAAATATGGGGTTAAATATTCCTCAAGTAGTAACAATTTATGATCTAACGACCTTTTTGTTCCCTGAACATCGTGGCCAGGAAGTTTCTGAAAGATTGAATTTAAGGACCAGGAAAGCTTGTCAAAAAGCGGTTAAAATTATTGCTATTTCTGAATCGACTAAAAACGATCTTGAAAAACACCTAAAAATTAAGCAAGCAAAAATTAAGGTTGTTTACCCGGGTAAAAATGAATTACCAGAACCTGTAAAAAACTTGCCTTCTACTTTAAAAAATGGGTCATATATTTTAGCGGTAGGAACTATTGAACCGAGAAAGAATCTAACAGGTCTTTTTAAGGCTTATGCTTTACTGCCAATAAAATTACAAGAGAAGTATCCACTAGTTATTGTTGGTGCCGAGGGGTGGAATGAGGAAGAGACTTTCAATACTTTTAACCATTTAAAATTAGAGGGTAAAGTTAAGTTTTTGGGATTTGTTCCCGATTCAATGCTAGCTAAGCTTTATAAGGAAGCGGCTGTTTTTGTTTACCCAAGCCTATACGAGGGTTTTGGTTTTCCTGTTTTGGAAGCCTTATCTTATGGAGTACCAGTAGTAACCTCTAGTGTTTCCTCTCTTCCAGAGGTAGCGGGAAAAGCAGCCGTTCTAGTAAACCAGGAAGATCCAAAGTCGATTTCTAGTGGCCTACAAAGGCTTCTAGAGCACAAGCAAGAGGCAGACGACTTGAGAAAAATTGCCAAAATCCAAGCTGATAAATTCTCTTGGGAAAAAGCTGCCAAAGAAACATTAAAAGTCTTTAAGGAAGTGTTATTAAAATAAAGCCTTCGGGTTGTGCTTTCGGCTAGAAAGAACATTATGCACAAACCAGTTTTAGCCATTTTAACTGATACAATTCGTTACGATAACCAGGCGGCATTGAAATATTTTACTAAAATAAAGCCGGTTCATTTTTATAAATCCGCACCTTACGGTGATCTGAGGAAAGAAGACCTAAAAGAGGCGATTTCGTATCGTGATTTTAGAGATTTGGAAGAAAAGCTTATTAGGTTAAAACCTGATATTATTCAAGGAGCTGAACCTTATGGGTCAAGAGTTCAATTAAAGCTTTGCCGGATTGCTTACAGAATTTCAAAAAAACTAAATATTCCTCTTATTTTTCCAAGTTTGGAAAATAGACCAGTAAATTCACGTTTTGGTAAGGTTTCGGGACCAGTTTTGAAACATGTTTTAAAGGTTTATGCTAAACAAGCTAGCCTTATTTTTTACCTTAATGAAGGGGCAAAAAAGAACCTCTTAAAAGCAGGGGTCAGTCCAGAGAAGCTAAAAAGTTTGTTATATGGCATATGGGGGATTAATACTGATCTATTTAAACCGAATATCCCGCTCCAGGAGCGGGGTTTAGGTCAATATATCTTATTTGTTGGTCGTTTAGATGAAGCCAAAGGAGTACCATACATTTTGCAAGCTTGGAAAAAAATTAAAGATGAATTCCCAAAAATTGAACTGGTTTTTATTGGCGATGACAAACTAAATGTTCAAGTTAAAGGGGAGAGAATCAAAAAATTGGGGATTTTGAAAAACGAACAATTGCCCCCTTATTTTGCTAATGCTTTGTTTACTTTATGTCCTTCGGTAACCTTAAAACGTTGGGAAGAGCAAGTAGGAATGACTAATCTTCAGTCTTTGGCTTGCGGCACACCGGTAATTACGACTAAATCCGGGGCGATTCCCGAATATATTAATGAAAAAGTGGGGATTTTGATACCAGAAAAAAACGCTAATGCTTTAGCGGAAGCAATGAAAAAATTATTAAAAAATAGTAAATTACGCCAAAAATTAGGCCAAAATGGCGTCACTTATATAAAAGAGAACTTCGAAGTTAAAAAAACCATCCAAAAAACAGAAGAGATTTTGTTAGGGCTTATTAAAAAGGTATAATTAAAAAACGAAAGGAGAGTATGGGTGAAAACTTAACTATTCCAGAAGACTCAGTTGAAGAAAATGAAAATATTTATCCTTCAGTTTCAGAGTATTTGTCTGCTTTTGAGCAGTCATCTCAATTTGACGAGGCAATCGCTCAAAGAGAAAGAGATTTAAAACTGGAAAGACCTGACATTAATTTAAGTAAAGAAGATCTTGTTGAAAGTATGAGGTTATCTCCTGATTATAGGTACACGCTAGTGGATTTTCATCGAGCTGGTAATAAATTGCCAACCGATTTGGAGGTTTATGGTCCAGAAGCTCAAGAAGCAATTCAGGCGTATTGGAAGTATATTGAATCAATGCCTAACCATATAGATATAATTCGAGCGACAGCGAGAGACAAAGACGACGAGGTGATGAAATTATTTCGAATGGAAAAAACAAGAGACAAATTTCATACTCTTGCTGGGTTAGAGCTGCTTGGTAAAGGAGTGATGTTAGAAAATGGTCAAAAAATTACTTGCGACGAGTTTACCTCTGACGAGTCGGCGATGGATTTGGCATCATATTCAATTTTAGGGAGAGCGTTAGTCTCTATTATCACTGAAGGGGTTGGCTTGGATGTTGTTGATCCTAAAAGAGAAGAAGCAAAAACAGTGGCAACTTTAAATTTTCTTAATGACCTTCAATACTCGAGTGGTCATTGGGTAGCTAAAGGTGAAAAATAAAAAAGAACCCCTGGTTTTAAACTTTTAAACCAGGGGTAAATGCGAAGGAACTCTATTTTATCTGAGCTTTTCTTCTTCCTTGTAACGAAGGACAATTGCTTTGCAACCAATGCAAGTTTTTAGGTGTTCTTGGATCTCTGAGGTGGCATCCTTGCTTAACTTGTCTTCAAAAAAGACGAAGTCAATCAGTAGATCCACACTTGGGCATTTATTCATTTTAACCACCTCCAGGATTTGATATCTTATCATAATAAAGGATAAATGTCAAGTATTTAATTCTCTTTCTTAACCTGCTATACTTAAAACCAATGAAAGAAAGATTTCTGCGAAATTTTTATATTGCGTTAATAAGCATTTTTTTGGCAGGGATAATTGGTGTCATTATTGCCAAAACAGCTTTTCTGTCACTAGTAATAATTCCTATACTTGTGCTGGCGGCAATTTTATTTTATTTAATTGTTCGTTCTCCTGAGCTAGGCTGGTTTTTAATTATTTTCTTTTTGCCTTTTGAAAGAGTGCCATCAATTGAAATGGCGGGGGTAAACCTAAAAATCAATACTCTTTTAGGTTTTTTGACTCTATTTGCCTGGTTTTTGGCTTTAATGTTTAATTCCAAAAAATACAAGGTTCAACCTAATGTTTTGGCTATTCCTTTAGGTTTATTTAGCATTGCCATGTTTCTTTCTCTTACTCAAGCGGTAAATCTTACAAGGGCAATCGCTGTTTTAATATTTATTTTATTTACAATTATGCTTTCAGTTCTGGCAGTTAATATTATTAAAGATAAAGAGAGCTTGAAAAAAACCCTTTTAGTTCTATTTGCTTCGAGTTTTTTGGTTGGTTTGTTCGGTCTTTTCCAATTTGCTGGTGATGTTGTTGGACTTCCTAGAGGACTAACCTTACTCAAGGAAGGGTATACCTCGAGGGTATTTGGTTTTCCAAGAGTTCAGGCTTTTTCAATGGAGCCATTGTATTTTGCTAATTATCTGTTGATTCCTATTTGTGTTGGTTTAGCTCTTTTTGTTAATAAGATTAGCATCTTGAAGCAACGTTGGTGGCTAATCGCTCTTATTATTCTTCTTTTGATCAACTTTGTTTTAACTGTTTCAAGGGGAGGATATGCTGGTTTGGTTGTTTCGCTTTTAGTTTTAGGCGCTTTTTTCTTAAAAAAAGTTTTGACCTGGAGGAATGTTTTAATCGGTGCGGTGGCGGTAGTTGTTGTAGTTTATGGAGTTTCTTTCGCTCTTTCTAAAGGTGAATATAGGGCAACAAACGAATTTTTAGGCCATGTTAAATTACAAGATTTAACCCAAGGAGAATCTATTCAAGGCAGGCTAGTCACTTTCGAAAGGGCTTTGCGTGCTTATGATCAAAGCCCGATTTTAGGAATCGGTATTGGCAACTATGGTCCTTGGGCAAAAAATTATCCTATTGTTCGGCCAAAAACTGGTTGGGACATTGTTAATAATGAATACATTGAAATTTTAGCCGAAACGGGCATTTTGGGTCTTGCGGCTTTTAGTCTGGTTCTTGTTATTTTAATATTTAGAAGTTTTGTCGCCTTTAAGTATGCTCATGATATTTTCTTAAAATCGGTTTTAATTGGTCTTTTAGCAGCTCTGGCAGGTATTTTAGTCCAATATAACTTTATGTCGACTCTTTATATAATTCATGTCTGGATACTTATTGGGATATTGGTTGGTGTCCAAAATATTATTTTAAAACAAAAAGACTAAATTATGGTCAATTTTATTTGTCTAATCTTATTATTGCTTCCTACCTACCTCATCCGTTTTTCGATATTTAATATTCCGACAACTGCTTTAGAAGTTTTGATTTATCTGGTTTTTGTTTATGGTCTTTTTAAAGCTAAAAGTCTCGGTTTTCGAAAAATTCCTCTAAAAATCATTTTACCAGTAGGGCTTTTAATCTTATCTTTAGTAATTTCTGTTATTATTGCTCCAGACAAAAGAATTGCTTTAGGTGAATTTAAGGGGTTTTTTATTGATCCTCTCTTGGTTTTTTGGTTAATTTATCAGTTTGTTAAAAAGCAGGATTTGCCAAAAATCTTTTGGTTGCTAATTCTTTCTGGTACTTTTGTGGCAATTCATACAATTATTCAAAGATTTTTGGGTCATGTTACCACTGATGGTCGAGTAATTGGCCTTTTCGGCTATTCGCCTAATTATATTTCCTTGTTTTTAGCCCCAATTACAGTTTTGATATTAACTTACAATTTTCAAACTACAACCCACAACTTACCAAAAAAAATCTGGCAGTTTGTTGTTAGTTGTCTGTTGGCGATTGTTTGTTTATTAGCGATCTACTTCTCGGGGAGCCGTGGTGGTCTTTTAGCAGTTGCTGCTGGCGTTGGTGTTTTTTTTATCGCTTATTACTGGAGTTGGATACGAGAGAGGATTTCCAGTCAAATAATTATTGGTATTTTGGTTGTAATGGCTATTTATACCGGTTGGGTATTTTTTAGACCGGATTTCATGGCTTCGCCTGATAGCGGTCGAGTAGCAACATCTAATAATCTTCGTTGGCAGATTTGGCAGACATCGGTAGAACTTGGTAGTTATCATCCAATTTTAGGTGTAGGTTTGGGTAATTTTCAAAATGCTTTTGGCGAAATGACAAAAGATAGGGGAAATTTTCCTGAATATATTACGCCAATGGCTTTAACGCCTCACAACATCTTTTTAATGTTTTGGCTGAGCTTGGGGATTTTAGGGCTTTTAGGGTTTTTTTGGCTTTTGGTTTTGTTTTTTCGGCAAGCTTTTCAAAAAATTAATTCTAACAAAACTGCTTGTGTTATTTTGGCAGTAATGTCCTCGATTATTTTATATGGACTAATTGAGTCGTCAATTTGGAAAAATGACTTAAGTATTATTTTTTGGGTAATGTGGGGGTTAATTTGGGTTATCTAAAAAAGCATTGGCAAAAATTTGCCTTAATAGGAATTTTTCTTACCTCTTTTTTATTGATGATTTTTTCCGGCAAAACTGACTCTCTAACGGTTGATGAAAAAGTTCATATTTCCGCTGGTTATTTGCATACTTGGAAGGGTGATTATACTTTTAACACCGAACACCCACCAATGTTAAATGATCTAGCTGGTCTTTTTGCTAAACTGGCTAAACCAAATGTTCCAGAAATTCCAGCAAATTTTAATGGTGGTGACCAGTGGGAATACGGTGACATGTTTTTTTATCTTTCTGGTAATAATGTTGATAAAATTCTTTTTTGGGCAAGATTTCCATTTATTTTATTAACTTTAGGATTAGTTTATTTGGTTTTTCTTTGGGCAAGAGCTCTTTTTGGTAAAAACGCTGGCTTAATTGCTGCCGCCTTAACCGCTTTTTCACCAAATATTTTAGCTCACGGAAGAGTAGCAACAACAGATATTGGGGTAACTTTTTTCTTTCTCTTGGTTTGCTGGTTTTTAAGAAAGTATTATTTAAAACCTAATTTAAAAACTGCCGCCTTATTGGGTTTGGGCTTAGGTTTAATAATTTTAGCGAAATTTTCTGGTATGTTTGTTTTGCCAGTGATTTTTTTAGGAGTAGTTTTCTCTTTATTAAATCAACGGGTAAAAATCCTATCTGCCATTTATCAAATTGCTCTAATTGTGATTATTCCCTTGGTTCTTGTCTGGGGTGTTTATGCTTTTACGACGCGAGGGCAAATTAAAGAAGCGCCAGTCACTTATCAATTATCAAAGACCTTCCATTCTAAAACAATTTCTCACGAATGGTCTAAATGGTTGGTGATTCCTTTTGATAAATTTGCTCAAGGTACAGAAATTCTTTTAGATCATAATACCTCTGGTCATTGGTCTTATCTAAATGGTGAAGTTGATTATTCTGGTTGGTGGTATTATTTTCCTTATACATTACTTTACAAGATGACTTTGGTGGAAATTATTTTATTTGTTGCTTCAGTTTTTATGTTTTGGAAATTAAGAAAAACTACTAATTGGCAAGCGCCAGCAGGTTGGTTTGACTATTATTTGTTACTTTTTCCACCTTTATTGTTTTTTGTAATTTCTATGGTTGGCCGAATTGATATTGGTATCCGTCACATTTTACCGATTTTGCCATTCATGTATATCTTTATTAGTAGTTTGGTTTTATTCAAAAATAATGTGTTTAAAAAATTGCTGTTAACTTTAATTATTTTGCAAATTGCTATAACTTTTCTTGCTTTTCCTAATTATTTAACTTATTTTAATCAAATTGCCGGTGGTGTTAAAGGGGGTATTAAGCATCTTTCCGATTCTAATTTAGATTGGAATCAAAACATGAAAAGATTTGGGATTTATGCCAAAGAAAATGACATAAAAAAAGTTTATTCTCTTTGTTGGGATGAGTATTCTTTTAGTTACCAAGGTGTTAGCGCCCAAACGCTTCCCAACAATCCAGTAAATGGGGTAGCGGTTATTTGTGCTCAACAAATGGTTGTTCCGCCAGAAGGTTTTGATTTTTCGTGGGTGATAAAAAATCCTCCTGATGCGGTTATCGGTAATGCGATGTACGTTTGGCGATTTGATAAAAAAAATGTAAAATAAAGTTATTGAATAATTTTAAAAGGAGAAAGATGAAAAAAATTCTTATCATTTTATTAGCTTTAATTATTGGTGGCGCCGGTGGTTATTTTACCTATAAGAAATTTTTTAAATCTAGTTCTTCTGGTACTCGGGTAGTAACAGCAGAAAATTACACAGAGGCTTTTATGTGGGGAGTAACCATGCGACCCAATGCTTTTGGTAATTATTCCGATGAAATTTGGCAAAAACAACTTAAAGTTGCCAGAAACCTAGGAGCAAAATGGGTGAGAATGGGTTGGAGCTACGATGCGTCTGACCAGTTTGGTTTTCATGATGCTATTTTTAAACTCATAACAGATAACGGTCTAAATGTTTATTTAGTAATTGAACCTAATGGTAATTTTGAAGATGTAAGAGACCCTTATAAAGATGGCTATGACAATGCCTACAAAATTTCTAGCAATTACAAGGGAAAAATTAAGTATTATCAGATTATGAACGAAGCTGGTAGCAATGCTATTAAGGGAGCGGGTTTTTCTGGTGAAAACGAATCCGATTACGATGAAGAAAAGTATAAGAGGACGAAAGAATGGTTAAGGGGAGCATCGGAAGGTGTTAAAAAAGGCGATCCAGATGCTTACCGAGTTTTAACTAGTCAATGGTTGCAAACAGGATTCTTGGAAAAACTTCAAAAAGATAAGGTTGAGTATGACATTATTGGTTGGGATTGGTTTTCTGATATGGAGTTAATGGGTGAGAAAAAACTTTCTGATGGCACTTTATTAATTGATAAGCTAAAAAGTTTTAATAAGCCTTTAATTTTGGCCGAAGTTAACCAACGACCTGACGGTAAAGATGGCCAGAAAGGGCAAGATGAGCCTGAGCAAGCAGAATTTATCAGAGAGATGGCAGAGTGGTCGCAAAAAAGTAAACTCAATGGTTTTTACGTTTTAGAGCTTTTTGACGTGCCAAATTCTGGTAAGGATTATACTGACTATTACGGTATTGTAGAAGTTAAAAAGAGTTCGTCTAGTGTGTATGTCCCCGGTACACCACGTGAAGCGTATGGTGTGTATCAGGAAATTATTAAGAAATATAGCGAAGGCCAATAATGTTTTTGTCGGTTATCATTCCGGCATACAATGAAGAAAAACGTCTGCCAAAAACCTTAAAAAAGGTTAAAGAATATTTAAGTACTCAAAAATATGAATGGGAAGTTTTAATTGTTAACGACGGTTCAATCGATGGCACCTTCAAGGTGTCATCGGATTTAATTAAGGATTGGAAAAATTTTCAGTTAATCAACAATGAAGAAAATCAAGGTAAAGGAGCGGTTGTAAAACAAGGGATGTTAGAAGCCAAAGGTGATTGGCGACTTTTTATGGATGCGGATGGGTCAACGGATATTTTGGAAATTGAAAAATTATGGCCATATATTAAAGATTTCGAAATTGTTATCGGGTCAAGGTATCTAAACAAAGATTCTATTAAAATTAAACAACCTATAACAAGAAGGATTGTTTCGCGCTTAGGAAACTTCTTAGTCAGAATCTTATTGGGCATTAAGTCAGTTGATACGCAATGCGGATTTAAATTGTTTTCTACTAAAGCTACTGAAAAAATATTCCCATTACAACAAATTATTCGTTGGGGTTTTGATGTGGAAATTTTGGCGATTGCTATTAAAAAAGGCTATAAGATTAAAGAAGTTGCTGTTGATTGGCACGACGCCGAAGGTTCAACAGTTAGAAAAAGCGCTATTTTTAAAACCTTAAAAGAGCTTATGCAAATAAAATGGAATATGGTTAAAGGAAAGTATCAATAAGCTTTGCTTTTTTAGTTGTTTTAAGGTATAATTATCATATGCAAAACTTGCTCCGTCGCCGGTTTGTCCGGCAATTTGTTAAATTTGGTTTAGTTGGTGTTAGCTCAACTATTATTGATTGGGGAATATTTTATTTTTTGAATTTAACTTTTGGCATTTATTATTTAACAGCCAAAGTTTTGTCGTTTTCTGTAGCAGTTATTAATTCCTTTGTTTGGAATCGACGTTGGACATTTCGCTCAACTGACCCTAATCGTAATCGAGAATTTACTAAATTTCTTATTATTGCTTTGGTCGGTTTATTTATAAATGCTTTAATAATGTATTTAGCAGTTTCAATTTTTCATACAAGAAAAATTGTTGGTTTAATCTTTTCTACGGGAATTGTCACTTTTTGGAATTTCTTAGCTAATAAATTTTATACGTTTAAGTATTCACAAGCATGATGAAGATAGGTATTGATGCAAGAATGTATCGTTCCTCGGTCGCTGGAATCGGACGGTACTCGCAAAACTTAATCAAAAATCTTTTAGAAATTGATAATAAAAATCAATATGTTTTGTTTATGACTCCGGCTGACGCCGAAGAAATAAGAAAAAAGAAAATAGAGACAAGAAATACTAAAATTGTTGAAACAAATATTTCTCACTTTTCCCTTGCTGAGCAAACAAAGTTACCAAAAATTTTAGAAAAAGAAAAATTGGATTTAATGCATTTTTTAAATTTCAATTATCCAGTTAGATATAAGGGAAAATTTATTTCTGTGATTCATGACCTAACTCTTCATTTTTACCCAGAAACTGCTAAAAAAACAAATTTCTTAAAAAGAGCTGCTTTCTCTTATGTAATGAAAAAAGCTTGTCAGAATTCGGCAAAAATTGTTTCAGTTTCCGAAAGTACTAAAAAAGATATTCTTAAAATTTTTCATATTGACTCGAAAAAAATTAAAACTATTTATGAGGCAGCCGATGACAAGATTTTTAAGACAACTTCGGAGTCGGCAATCGAATCATTAAAACAAAAATATCATTTAGATTTCCCTGTGATTTTAACAGTTGGTCAATTTAGGCCTCATAAAAATTTGCCAGGGTTAATAGAAGCTTTTGGTAAATTACGAAAAGAAATGCCAGCTAAATTAGTTATCTTGGGAAAGCAAGATCCTAAACATACTCGAGTGTATGAGGCTATTGACAAAACTAAGGCAAAAAGTGATATTGTAATGCCAGGGTTTGTTACGGATGAAGAGCTGTCTTTGTGGTACAAAGCAGCTTCAGTTTTTGTTTTTCCTAGTTTTTACGAAGGTTTTGGTTTGCCTGGGTTAGAAGCGATGATGGCGGGTGCACCAGTAGTTGCTTCGAACCAAGCGTCTTTGCCGGAAGTTTACCAAGACGCGGCATTATATTTTGACCCCTTTAATACGGCAGATATTGCTGCTAAAATTAAAGAGGTAATATTAAATAAAAAATTACAAGAAAAATTAATAGAAAATGGCCGAAAGATTTCACGAAAATATTCTTGGAAAAAAACGGCCGAAGAAACATTAGATTTGTATAAACAAGTCTAGAATAAATTGTTATTTTTACGGAGGTTTTCATGTCCATCGAATCTTTAACTTATCTTATTGCCTTTGGTTCAGCTGGTTTAGCTATTATCTATGGTTCAATTTTAATTTGGCAAATTCTAAAAGCTGATGCAGGAAATGCAAAAATGCAAGAAATTGCTAAAGCTATTCAAGATGGAGCAAAAGCTTATCTTAATCGTCAATACAAAACTGTTGCTTGGATCGCTCTTGTCATTGCCGTTATCTTGTATTTTACTTTAGGTTTAAAAACATCCGCTGGTTTTTTGATTGGTGCAATTCTCTCAGCCTCGGCTGGTTATATTGGTATGAATGTAGCTGTTCGGGCTAATGTCAGAACAGCTCAAATTGCTCATAAGGGTTTAGCGCCAGCTTTATCGATGGCTTTTCGTGGTGGGGCAGTTACCGGGCTTTTTGTTGTTGGTCTAGGTTTGATTGGGGTAACTGGCTTTTATATGGTTACACACGATGTCTCGGCTTTAATTGGTCTAGGTTTTGGTGCTTCACTTATTTCTATTTTTGCTCGTTTGGGCGGTGGAATTTATACTAAAGCAGCTGATGTTGGTGCAGATTTAGTTGGTAAAGTTGAGGCTGGTATCCCTGAAGACGATCCTCGCAACCCAGCTGTGATTGCTGACAATGTTGGTGACAATGTTGGTGATTGTGCGGGAATGGCCGCCGACCTTTTCGAAACTTATGCTGTAACAGCAATTGCTGTAATGCTATTGGGTTCTTTAACCTTTGCTCAAGATAAAGCTGTTTTGTACCCTTTGGCTTTGGGTGGAGTAGCAATTATTTCCTCAATTTTAGGAACATTTTTTGTTAGACTCTCCGGGAAAAAAATTATGAACGCTTTATACAAAGGTTTGATTTCTTCAGCAATTTTGTCAGCTATTGGTTTTTATTTTGTGACAAATTACTTCATGACAGGTGTTGCGGAAAACATTGGCAATCTTTACTATGCCAGTCTTATTGGTATTGTTGTTACTTTAGGAATGGTAATTATTACTGAATATTATACTTCAACTAAATATGGGCCAGTAAAAACAATCGCTGAAGCATCGCAAAGTGGTCATGGAACTAATATTATTGCCGGATTAGCAACTTCTATGAAAGCAACCGCCTGGCCAGTAATTCTAATTTGTGCGGCAATTTTAGGTTCTTATGCCTTTGCTGATCTTTATGGTATTGCTATTGCCGCTTTTTCCATGCTTTCAATGACAGGTATTATTGTCGCTATCGATTCCTATGGTCCAATTACTGATAACGCTGGTGGAATTGCCGAAATGGCAAATTTGCCAGAAGCTGTTCGAAATGTAACAGATCCTTTGGATGCGGTTGGTAATACTACTAAAGCAGTTACGAAAGGTTACGCAATTGCCTCTGCAGGGTTAGCAGCTTTAGTTTTGTTTGCTTCTTATGTTCAAGATTTATCTCAAACTCACGGTAATTTACCTTTTGAACTTACTAATCCAAAAGTGTTAATTGGCTTAATTATTGGTGGACTTTTACCTTATCTTTTCGCAGCTTTTTCAATGGAAGCTGTTGGGCGGGCAGCTGGTGCAGTTGTTATAGAAGTGCGACGTCAATTTAAAGAAATCAAGGGTTTGATGCAAGGTAAAGCAAAACCAGATTATTCTAAAGCGGTTGATATTGTTACTAAATCAGCTTTAAAGGAAATGATTATACCAGCGCTTTTACCGGTTTTAGCCCCAATTGCTGTTGGATTTATATTAGGCCCAGTTGCTTTAGGCGGCCTTTTAGTTGGTTCTATTGTGACAGGACTTTTTGTGGCGATTTCTATGACGACCGGTGGAGCGGCTTGGGACAATGCTAAAAAATATATTGAAGAAGGTAATCTTGGTGGTAAAGGAAGCTTCGCTCATCAGGCAGCTGTCACAGGTGACACAGTTGGCGATCCTTATAAAGATACTGCTGGTCCGGCAATCAACCCAATGATTAAGATTTTAAACATTGTTGCTTTGTTGATTGTAAAGTTTCTTAAATAAGCTTTTAACAAATATAAATATGGCACAAAAAGGTGTTGAAGCAAAAATTATAGAGGTAGTGGAGGATAAAGCAGTTCTTGAAATTGAAAGACAGAGATTGGTTGTAGATTCCGACTGTTTGCCAGAAAAAGCTCTAGCTAAGGGAAAACTCAAATTGTACTTTTTAAATCCCGAAGAAACAGTTGCAACAGAAAAAAAATTAGCCAAAAATATTTTGGAAGAAATTTTAAACGGCAAATAATTGGATGACGCTCAAAATAAATCTCAAAAAAATTAGGGGAAACTCAGGGAAAATTGCTAAGAAGCTTTGGAAAAATAAAATTTTTCAGAAGGTAGTTTTTGGTATTTTATTGGCAATTGTTGCTTTAGCAGTTTTCTTTTTTTCGTTTAATTTAACTTACAAAGATAAAATTTTCCCTCATACTTATATTGGTGGTGTTGATTTTGGTGGCGCAACAAGAGTGGAAGCTCAGAGCAAACTCGAAGGTCTTATTTCTAGTTCACAAGATAAAAAATTGGATTATGTATGGGAAGAAAAAACTTATACTTTAGGTTTAAGTGATCTAGGAGTTGATTACGAAAAATCTCGTGATAAAACTATTAACCAACTAATGTCTGTTGGGCGTACAGGACACTTAGGAAAAATTATTAATGAGACATTTCGCTCAGTTGTATCTTCTAACACTGTTTTAGCAAGTTTTGAATTAAACGAACAAAAACTTAATGAATATCTTACAAACATTGCTAAAGATATAGATATCCAAGAAAAAGACGCCACAATCGAAATTAGAAGTGAACAGCTTGTTATTATTCCTGAGAAAATAGGTCGAAAGTTTGAAATAAATACAAATAGACAAATTGTTTTTTCAAATCTTGGTAGTTTTAATTTTAATTCACAATTACCATTTGAAGTTTTGCAAGTTGTTCCAAAAATAAATTCAAAAATTGCCCAGGCGGCTATTGCCGAAACATTAGATTTAATGAAAAGAAATCTTGTAATGAAAGCTGCTAATAAAACATTTGAACTCAAGCCGGCCGACATTACATCCATGATAGAATTTATTCCCCGACTTTCAAAAAAGAATGTTATAAATACGCCTCAAAACGCTATTAGCATTTATATTTTGTCCCCAGAAATATCACCAGTTAAAGTTCGCGAAACAGTTGATAAAATTGCTGGCGAGGTTTACCAAGAGCCAAAAGACCCTAAGTTTCAAGTTACCGATGGTCGAGTGGCAAATTTCCAGTTAGAACAAACTGGTTACGAATTAGAAAAAGATAAAGCAGTTGAACAGATAATTCAGGCTATTAATAACGATGAAAGCAGCTTGGATCTTCCGGTAAAAGTGACTGAGCCATCACTTTCTTCAGACGACCCGGAAAAACTTGGTCTAAAAGATTTAGTTAGTGAAGGTAAAACTTCTTGGAGAGGTTCACCGCAAAATAGAATTCATAATCTTAGTCTTGGCGCGGAAAAAATTTCTGGAACAATTGTCAAACCTGGTGAAGAATTTTCAACAATAAAAACTATTGGTGTAATTGACGGTACAACAGGCTTTTTGCCTGAATTGGTTATTAAAAATAGCACCCAAGTAACACCAGAATATGGTGGAGGGCTTTGTCAGGTCTCAACAACTTTATTTAGAGCGGTTTTGAATGCGGGTTTGAAAGTTACCGAACGCTCAGCTCATTCGTTTAGAGTCAGTTATTATGAGCCGCCAGTAGGAATGGATGCGACAATTTATGATCCAGCACCTGATTTTAAGTTTATTAATAATATGGATACACCAATTTTAATTTGGGCATATGCTGGTAATAACAGTCTAACATTCCAAATTTATGGCACAAAAGATAATCGTAAAGTTGAGGTTTCCGATCCGGTTCTTTATGACTATACATCACCTGGGGAAGCAGTTTATACACAATCAGACTCAATGGCGGCAGGAGCTATTCGCCAAGTCGAAAGAGCAACTTCTGGTGTTTCAGCAAGTTTTAAATACAAAGTAATAAGTGCCGTTGGCCAAATTCTACAAGATGAAACTTTTGTTAGTAAATACGTTCCGGTGCCTAATACTTATCTCTATGGACCGGGGACTGAAGGTATTCCAGGGCAAGATGCCGCTCAACCTCAAGTAGAGGCAACCTCTGCGCCAGAGCCGGCACCAACAACACCTGCTCCAGAAGACCAAGGAAACATTAAAAAGAAGAACTAATTTTTTAATTTTTCGAGGCAGTTTTTAAAAATTCCATAAATAATGGATGAGGACTAAGTGGACGGGATTTGAATTCTGGGTGGAATTGAGTAGCAATAAAGAAAGGGTGATTAGCAAGTTCGATAATTTCGACTAATTTGTTGTCTGGTGAAGTACCAGAAATTACCAATCCTTTTTGTTCTAATTGCTCGCGGTATTGATTATTAAATTCGTAACGATGGCGATGGCGTTCAGAAATAAGAGAAGAGAAAGAAGAAATAAGAGATTTATAGCAATTATATGTTTTTGTGCCTTTTTTAAGTTTACAAGGATATGCGCCTAATCGCATTGAGCCGCCGTAATTATGTTCAAGCATCTTTTTTTCTTGATCGGGCATAATGTGGATGACCGGATTAGGTGTTTTTTCGTTAACTTCAGTTGTATGAGCGTTTTTGAGATTAGCAATGTTGCGAGCAAACTCAACGGTTGCTAATTGCATGCCATAGCAAAGCCCCAGAAAAGGAATTTTGTTCTCACGAGCATATTTTATGGCTGAAATTTTTCCTTCAATCCCACGGCTGCCAAAGCCGCCTGGTACGCAAATACCATCATACCCTTTAATTATTTTAGCAATCTCTTGTTTTGAAGCTTTTTCCAAATCTTCAGCGTCAATCCAACCTATTTTTGGACTAACATTATTTTGCCAAGAAGCATGCTTAATTGCTTCAATCAAGGAAATATAAGAATCAGACAAAGTGTAATCACCAATTTTAGTATATTTCCCGACAATGCCAATTTTTACTTCCTTATTAGTTTTGTCAATATTAGTAATTAACTTTTCCCAATCTTTTAGATCTTTCTTTTTTGCTTTTAAATGCAATTTTTTTAAAATCTTTTCATCAAGTTTTTGCTCTCTGAATAATAAAGGGATCTTGTAAATTGTGTCCATGTCCGGATTCGAAATAACGTTTTCTTTATCAATATTACAAAGCCAAGCAATACGCTCTTTTCTAGGATCATCAATTGTTTTTTCAGCTCTTCCGATTATAAAATCTGGCATAATTCCAGAACTTGATAATATTCTAACCGATGTTTGAACTGGTTTTGATTTCATTTCTCCTAGAAATGATGGAGTTGGTAAATATCCAACATGAACATGGATAACATCTTCTTTGTCACGATATTTCATAATACGATTAGCTTCAATAAATAGAACATTTTGATATTCACCAACTGTGCCACCTACTTCAATAATCACCACGTCAGCCTTAGTTTCTTTTCCGGCTTGCTTGAAGCGCCTAATCATTTCTTCTGGTACATGTGGGACGATTTCTACATCCTCACCGTTATACTCAAAAGCTCTTTCGCGTCTGATAATTTCTTGGTAGATTTGACCATTAGTAACATAGTTTGAGCGTTTTAAATCTTCGTTAATAAATCTTTCGTAGTTACCGATATCTTGATCGCATTCTACACCATCGTTAGTAACAAAAACTTCCCCATGTTCTTGGGGTCTTATTGTTCCAGCGTCAATATTCATATAAGCGTCACATTTTATCGCTGTAACTTTTATCCCCCTTGATTTTAAAAGTAATGCGATACTGGCGGCAGTTATCCCTTTACCAAGTCCAGAGATAACACCACCTGAAACGAAAATAAATTTTGTCTTCATATCTTTACTTTAAAGTATCAGTAAGGGCCAAAAGTTGTCAAATGTTTCGAGACATCTTAGAATAAATATTAGAAAGGTAAAAAATATGAAAATCAATCCTTATATTTTTCGTGGTTATGACATTCGAGGCATTGCAGGGAAAGATTTAAATGCGGAGATCGTCGAGACAATAGGTAAAGCATATGGAACATGGCTAAATAAAAAGGGAGTTAAAACGGCGGTAGTTGGGGCAGATTGTCGATTGTCAAGTGATGAGTATAGGCAGTCAGTTATAAAAGGCTTGGTTAGTACAGGGATTGATGTTTTTGATATCGGTATGACTTTAGTGCAGATAGTTTATTATGGTCAGTATCATTTTAATACAAAAGGTTTTGTTATGATTTCGGCTTCACATAATCCAGCTGAATATAATGGATTCAAAATGGGGTCGGATTTTTCACAAACGATCGGAACAGAAGAAATACAGGAAATAAAAAAGTTAGCAGACGAAGGACAGTTTATAAAAGGTTCGGGTAAAGTTACAAAAGCAGATATTAGTGAAGCTTACTTAAATAAAATTTTAGAAAAAATCAAAATTGATCGAAAGTTTAAAATTCTGGTTGATTTTAACAATGCGACGGCAGCAAATTTCTTTCCGGCTTTAGCAAAAAAAATAGGGGCAGAATTAGTAAGTAAGTATACTGAAATTGATGGCCATTTTCCTAATGGCACGCCAGATCCAACTGAAAAAAAATTAGTCGAAAGGTTAGCAAAAGAAACACTAGAGGTAAAAGCTGATATAGGATTCACATTTGATGCTGACGGTGACAGATTAGGTGTGGTAGATGATAAAGGAACGATTCTGTGGAATGATGTTTTAGTAGCAATTTTTGCGGCTAGTGTTTTAGAAAATAATCCTGGGGCGGAAATTATTTATAACGCTCTTTGCTCTAAGGTGGTAGAGGAGACTATTAAAACACATGGCGGAAGGCCTCTGATGTGGCGAACTGGTCATACATGGATCAAAGAAAAATTATTTAAAGAAAAAGCGCTGTTTGCGGGCGAACTGTCAGGTCATTTCTTTTTTGTTGATAAATTTTACGGGCATGATGACGGGTTTTATGCTGCTTTAAGATTGTTGGAATATTTATCAAATAAAGGAAAGCCATTTTCAGCGATATTACAAGAATTACCTAAATACATTTCGAGCCCGGAAATTAAAATTGGTTGTGCTGATGACAAAAAAACTGCGGTAGTAGATAAAATGGTTGAGATAATGAAAGAAAGGTTTAGGGATGAAAAAATTAGTGATATTGATGGAATCAGAGTGGATTTTGCTGACGCAATGTTTATTGTGCGACAATCACAAAATGGTCCATATCTAACGGTAAAATTTGAGGCAAAAACGCAAGAACGGTACGAGGAGATGAAGCAAATTGTACTAAAGCTTCTAAAAAGTTCATCAGAAATAGATTGGGATGAAGGAGTTAACTTAGAAAGTCTTGAATAAATCTTGGTTAACTATTTAGGTAAAATCAAAAGAACTCATGGAAGAGAAAAGAGATGAGGTTTTAGAAATTATTAGGGTCTAAAAGTTACTCTAATTGGTTTGTTGGGGGAACTGTAAGCGATGGTGTAGAAGTGCCATTATTGACCTCTAGTCCTTGGCCAAGCTCGCATGAACCTGTGCTTGACTCATTTGTATTAAATGGAGTTACACAAAATAATTTACCAGATGATGGTAGTTTGGCATAACCGACAAAATTATCTTTTGTAACAGTCTGAAATATTAATTCAGAATTGTTTTGTTTAATTGAGTTTTTGATATCAACAATTTGAGGATCTTTTTCAAGCCCGACAAATGTTTGATTAGTGTCATGGTAAACTGCCGCGGCTGCTTCAATGGATGTTACTTGGCTTTTAATTACCGCGTCTTTAGCTTTATCGCGAGCGCCACCAGTACTTTTTGTTACCATTACTGCTAAAATCACAACAACTATAATTATTGGCACAAGGACGGCCAAAAGAACAATAATAATTAATTTTTTATTGTTAGGTTTTTGTGGTGCTGATTGTTCTGCTTGTGGATTTTGATCCATTATTCCTCCTTATATTTTTTTATATCCTAATTAGCAGTCATGAGTAGCATAGCTAAAAATCCAAAAGTCATTAAGAATAAGATTATTACAACAATTGCGATAATGCCGTAGATTTTATTAGGGTTTTTCCGTTGGTTGGTTTGTTGTGTTTGAGATGTTACTTGTTGATTTTGATCCATTGTTCCTCCTTGTACATTTTTATATAATTAGTCCAATTTTTTCTTTAATTTCTTGGATTGTTTTTTTATGATCTAATTTTTCATCCAAATTCTTAAAGCGTTAGAAGGGTTAAATCCTTCATATTCTATCTGCACAACTTTATTATTTGTTAAATTGGTTTGTTTTGTACCATCAGTGATGACAGTTGCAGGACTAATCTTGAAGGTAACAATTTGTCCAGAACCTTCTTCCAGTATTGTTACGTCGGAAGAGGAAAATGTTTGTAGTATTCCAGACGATTTGGTTGGAGTAAAACCAGTTTGTTTTTGATAATCGGTGACTGCATTTATGTTATAGGCGTCGCTGCTAGTTGAGCCGCTTGGGCTACTCGATGGTTGGTTGGGTGTTTTTGCAGCGCTTGTATAAACAGTTGGTGCTGTTGATGGCTGAGCATTTTTTCGACTAGATCCCATAATAGCTAATACGCCACCCAATATAATAATCATGAGAGGTATACCAACGAAAAGATAAATCACTATTCTAAGAACAATCATAAGAGGATCAGTTGATTTCCAAAAAGAAACGTTTTTAGATTGTTGCGGTGTCTTATCTTCTGATGAAGATTGTGTATTGGGTTTTTGTGGTTGGGGTTGCTTTTGATCCATTATTCCTCCTTATGATTTTCTATTAATTAAAATAAAAGTAACAAAAAAATAATAATCATTAAAATAGGGATACCAATAAACCACACTATTCTTATATCCTTGGTTTGAGGTAATTTTTCTATATAGTTTTCTAATTCAATAGTTGGCAAAACAGAATAGAGATTTTTATTTCCTTTATACTTAATCATAAAATTATAACGAAATCTATTATGAGAGAGTGTCTTATAAATAGTTGTGTTTTTAAGCAGAAACTCTTTTTCTTCTTCGAGATCTTTCAACCTGATTCTGTCTGTAAAGAACGTAATTTCTGTAATGATTCTAGTTTTTGGTACTAAATATAAAAAGAAAATTAACATACTTGTGATAAAAAATAAGAATGGTAAAGAATGAAGATTAGGCCCTTCTATAAAAAAAGCGAAAAATATAGCAATTAGTCCTAGGTACAACATAACCATAGACAATTTGCGTCCTTGCGAAGTAGATCCCCAAAAATGACGGCTAGATTTTTGAATTTGAGTCATTTTGTCAGGTTCCAGTAAGCCAGACAAACCAGTAACATATTTTTTACCGACAATATTTTCTTGATTATCCATATTTATTATATTCCTATATCACTAATCCCATTCTTTCTTTTACTTCTTGGATTGTTTTGGAAGCTACTGGCCTTAATTTTTCGGCGCCTTCCTTTAAAATTCTTTTGACTTCTTCGTCGGTGATTTCATTTCGGCGTTTTTGAAATGGCTCAAGTTCTTTAATGATCGCTTCGGCAAGAGCAGGCTTGAATTCGGAATATTTAATAATACCGGCTTTTCTTTGCTCCATAAAATCTTCAGCTTCTTCTTTGCCAGCAAATTCGCCATAAAGATTGATTAAATTTGTTGTCCCATTGGAAATTTCATCTGAGCGGCCATCATCAGTGACAGCACTCATGATTTTTGTTCTAATTGTTTCTGGATCATCAGTTAAAGCGATATAAGTGTTTGGAGCATCAGATTTCGACATTTTACCACTCCCGGAAAGCGAACCAACTCGTTTTGCTTCGGTCAAGAGTGGTTTTGGCTCGGGGAACATTTGACCAAATTTGGTATTGAAACGTCTGGCTAAATCACGTGTTAATTCAACATGTTGAACTTGATCTTCGCCGACTGGTACACCCTCAGCTTTATAAAGTAAAATATCAGCGGCCATTAAAACCGGATAATCAAAAAGACCAACTCTTTCCTCGTGTTTTTCTGACTTTTCTTTATATTGAGTCATTCGATTAAGTTCGCCCATGGTGGAGATGGTATTAAGCAGCCAAGCCAACTCAGTGTGCTCTTTTATATCTGATTGTAAGAACAAAACAGATTTATTTGGGTTAACGCCTGACGCCAAAACGTCTTTAGCGGCAGAAATAATTCTTTGTGACATTTCTTGCTTCGGGTAACTAACAGTAATTGCATGATAATCAACAATACAAAAAATTGCCTCATTTTCAGCTTGAAGCTTTGCCCAATTTTTCATTGCCCCTAAGTAATTGCCTAAATGAACAACGCCAGATGGTTGAATACCAGAAAATATTTTCATAAAAACTCCTACGTTTATTCTATCAGTATTAAGCTCTTGTTTTCAAGATGAATTGGGTATAAAATAGCAGGCTATGAACAAAATTGAAAAAGCGATCATAAAAACCTTAGCCTTTTTTGAAATTTTCTCGCGTCCATTAACACTTGAAGAGCTGTGGCATTTTTTGTATAAATGTCAGACAAGTAAACTACAAGTTTTAATGGGATTAAGAAGCTTACAAAGAAAAAAGATAATTGTTAAGAAAGATTCGTATTTTTTATTTTCGGACAATAAAAAAGCTCTTACGACTTTTTTAAATCAAAAAGATATTTGCCAAAAACGTTTTGAGAAAGTTAGAAAAACTGTTAAATTTCTTCGCTATGCTCCATTTGTGAAAAACGTTTCTATAATAAATTCTTTAGCTTTTAAGGCCTCAAACATTAATTCTGATATTGATATTTTTATTGTTGCGAGTAAAAATCATCTTTGGTCGTGCAGGGCTTTTGTAATAACAATTTTAGAAATTTTGGGGCAAAATAAAAACAAGTGGTATAAAGCAGATAAATTTTGTTTAGGCTTTGCTGTCGATGAAGAAAAATTAGATTTAGCTGATCTTTGTTTTAAAGATGACATTTATTTTACTTATTGGTTAGCAACTTTACATCCCGTATTTGATAGAAAAATTTATCAAAAGTTAATTGCCCAAAACTCTTGGATTTTCAATAGTTTGCCTAATTGGCAAGCAAAAAATATTTCAATCACAAAAGAGAAAAAAACGAAATTAGAGAAAATTCTTTCCGGGAATTTTGGTAAACGTTTGGAAGAATTTTTAAGTAATTTACAAATAAAAAAGATTCAAAACGAAAAAGAAAACAACCGTCCGGGGGCATCGGTTATTGCTAACTCTCAAATAATGAAATTGCATGCTTATGACAAACGCGAATCATATAGAAATCTTTGGCAGGAAAGATTGAAAGAGTTAAAAATATGATACATTTAGACTTGACAGAATTGGTTTTCTTTGGTTAAAATGATGTGTGGTGGGAGTCGGTTATCCCCCTTCCGGCTTCCATCGCAAAATTTTCGGAGGAGTCCGATTTTTTAATCTATTTATTCATTAATTTAAATTGTGGAGGTAATTTCATGAAAATTAAACCTTTAGCCGATAGAGTAGTTCTCAAGCCTTTGGAAGAAGAATCAAAGACTAAATCAGGTATTATTATTCCCGATACCGCCAAAGAAAAGTCTCATCGTGGCGAAATTATTGCTGTTGGTGCTGGCAAATACGATGATGGTAAGTTAATTGAATTAACTGTCAAAATTGGTGATAAAGTTTTATACAAAGAATATTCTGGTGACGAGTTTAAGCTTGATGGTGTTCAAGTAATTATTTTAAAAGAAGAAGATATTATTGCTATCATTGAATGATAATTAATAGAAAGGGTTTTTTATGGCTAAGCAAATTAAATATTCTGACCAGGCGAGAGACGGAATTAAAAATGGCATCAATGTTCTAGCTAATTCCGTTAAGATAACTTTAGGGCCAAAAGGTCGCAATGTTATCTTGGACAAAGGCTTTGGCGCGCCTCACATTACTAATGATGGCGTGACGATTGCCAAGGAAATTGAACTTGAAGATAAGTTTGAAAATATGGGTGCTCAACTCATTAAGCAAGTTGCTGAAAAAACTGCTGACATTGCTGGTGATGGGACTACAACGGCAACCATTCTTACTCAGATTATGGTTAATGAAGGTTTGAGAAATGTTACTGCTGGGGCTGACCCTCTTCGTATTCGAAAAGGAATCGAGAAGGGCGTTGAAGCGGTTGTGAAGTCTATTCAAACTCAAGCCAAGGACTTGCAAGGCAAAGAAGAAATTGGTCAAGTGGCTTCAATCTCTGCCGCTGACACGGAAGTTGGTAAGCTTATTGCCGAAGTTATGGATCTTGTTGGTCGCGACGGTGTTATTACTGTTGAAGAATCGCAGACCATGGGATTAGAAAAAGAAGTTGTTGAAGGGATGCAGTTTGATCAGGGTTATATTTCACATTATATGATGACTGATGCTAATCGAATGGAAGCGACTTTAGAAAATCCTAATATTTTAATGACTGATAAAAAGATTTCTGCTATTTCGGAAATAATGCCTCTTTTGGAAAATTTGGCAAGCAGTGGTAAAAAAGACTTAGTGATTATTGCCGAAGATGTAGATGGTGAAGCTTTGGCAACTTTAATTGTTAATAAGCTTCGTGGCATTATGAACGTTTTAGCGGTTAAAGCGCCTGGTTTTGGCGATACGAGAAAAGCCTATTTGGAAGATATTGCTATTTTAACCGGTGCGCAAGTCGTCTCTGAAGATCGTGGTATGAAATTGGAAGAAACAACTATAGAAATGCTTGGGTCATCGCGCAAAATTGTTTCCGATAAAGATAAGACCACAATTGTAAAAGGTAATGGTAATCAAAAAGCTATTCAGGATCGGGTTAAACAAATTAAGAAAGAAATTGAAAAATCAACCTCGGATTATGATAAGAAAAAGCTTGAAGAACGTTTGGCAAAACTTGCTGGTGGCGTAGGGGTGATCAAGGTTGGTGCGGCCACCGAAGTTGAATTAAAAGAGAAAAAAGATAAAATTGATGATGCTGTTCATGCGACTAAAGCGGCTGTTGAAGAAGGAATTGTCTCTGGCGGTGGGGTTGCCTTAGTTGACTCAATTAAGGCTTTAGATAGTGTTACTGTTACTGGCGATGAAAAAATTGGTATTCAAATTCTTCGCCGAGCTTTAGAAGAACCAATGCGTCAGATTGCCACCAACGCAGGCAAAGATGGCTCGGTTGTTATTGAAGAAGTAAAACGACAGGCAAAAGGTATTGGTTATGATGCATTTCGCGATGAATACGTTGACATGATTAAGTCAGGTATTATTGATCCGGCCAAAGTCACGCGAAGCGCTTTGCAAAATGCAGCTTCGGTTGCTTCTTCAGTTTTGACAACTGAAGTTGCGGTGACTGACTTACCAGAAAAAAATCAACCGGCAATGCCTGATATGAGTGGTATGGGTGGCATGCCAGGAATGATGTAACAAGTAAATCAAATACGAAACTAGATATTAAAAGAAAAACCCCAAGAGAGAATCGAGGGGTTTTTCTTAATTATTCTAAATTTGGTAATTCAATTTTGCGATTATTAATTATATGACCTTCTGCGCGGAGGATTTTTTCTTTGGCATTTTGGCCTAAAGCGTAGCCACCGACAAAACCATCTGAACGAATTACTCGATGACAGGGGACGGGAGAAAAGTCTTTGATTGGTAATTGTTTTGAATGATCGTGAAAATTTTTATTTAAAATAGAACCGACAGCTCTGTAAGCTCGTGGTGAGCCGGCTTTTTTGGCCACTTGAGCATAGGTCATTAATTTTCCTTTGGAAATTTTTCCGACGGTTTCTAAAACTTTCCTAGTAAAATCTTTTTTCATGATTTAGGCAGTCTCGGCCCCCACGATCCCTTTTGGTGGTTCGCCTACATCATCAATAAAAATAATTTTTTTGTCAATTTTTGAAACTCTGTCAGCGGTAAGTATTTTTGAATTACCAAGGATGTCTTTTAAATAATATTTAGTAACAATTGTATTATTGGTATCAATTAAAAAGTTTTCAACAATTCCTAATTTTTGACCTGATTCTGTTTTAGCATTCATACCCAAAAGAATAATTTTTTCATCAAGTAAGTTTTTAATACGAACAACTTCTGCAGCATCAACTAAATTTTCATCGGAATTAGTTACTAGACCATTAGGGTCCCAATCAGTAATATCAATAATCGAAAGAACTTTTTTAGGGCTAAAAACTCCGCCGATTTGAACCATAAGGCCTAAAAGTTGACCATTTTTTGGGTCAACTATAATTTCTCTAACGGTGCCGATTTTAGATTGAGTCTCTAAAGAGGCTATGGGCATACCAATTAATTTAGAAGCTTCAATAAACATAAGTAATTTTATCGTATAAAATTGGTAGATAAAATGCAAAGTTTAAACAATTTTAAGATTTATGCTACATTAATAATATAGGACCAAAAGGGAGGTTTTTTTAATGGATCATGAAAAAAGAAAAGGTTTTACTTTAATTGAGCTCTTGGTAGTTATCGCTATTATTGGTGTTTTAGCGGCTATGATTTTAATTGCCGTGAGTAACGCGCGTCGCAAAGCTAAAGAGGCCTCTGGCAAGGGGACTCTTTCGTCAGTTGTGGCTGCCATGACGGAATGTATTCAAGGTGGAGGAGTTGTTAAACCTTCGAAGGCTGATGATTATATTTGTTTCCCGGCCAATACTAATACAACAATGGCTAAATATCCTGCTTTTGCCGCCAGTACAGGTTGGCATTATTACAATACAAATCCTTTGGGTAGGGTTATATTTGGTAGTGGCGATTCGAGTCAAATTATTGCTGGCTGTGACACCCCTGTTTGTGGCCAAGCGACTGTTTGTAGTCGTGTCCAACCAACTGGTCTAACTTTTACATCAGGACCATGTGTTCCTAATATTAGGGCAGCTTCTTTTGAACCCATTGATTACAATGTGCAACGAAGTGGAGATCAACAATCTTTTGTGGGTTATTTTTTGGGAACAATGCTACCAAGTAGTGTTTCTTGCAAAGATTCAGCTGGTCAAAGTATAACTCCTGTGCAAGGTACTTTTGGAGAAACACCAACTAGAATATGGACTACATATACTTGCACTGTTTCTTGGCCATCAAGTCCAGCAATTACGACAGATGCTTTATTAAGCAATATTAGATACGATCTGGTTACTATGACAGCTAACATATCTAGTTATCCCGAAGTAAATGCTAGCTGGATTTGGTATGAGAACAATTAAGAGGGTTAATAAATATTTTTATCCGCGCTCAACATATTCACCGGTACGAGTATCAATGATAATTTTATCACCTTCTTTGATGAAGAGGGGAACATTAATTTGTGCACCTGTTTCCAGTGTCGCGGGTTTTGTTATTGTTGAGGCCGTATTTCCTTTAAATCCTGGTTCAGTGTAGGTGATTTCCAAGCTTATTTTAATTGGTAGCTGAATATTTAATGGATCGTCTTTAAAATATAAAATATCAATTTCGGCACTTTCTTTTAGAAAATTTGCCATTTTGCCAAGTTGAGAAGCTTTAATAGGGAATTGCTCGAAATTTTCCAAATTCATGAAATAGAAATTTTCGGCATCTTTGTAGAGATATTGAGCTTTTCGTGTGTCAAGTTCTGCTTCCTCAATCTTTTCGGCTCCGGCAAAAGTTTTATCTATTACTGCGTCAGAACTCAAATTTTTTATTTTTGTTCGCAAAATCCCTCCACCGCGACCAACTTTAGAATGTTCAGTAAAAATTACTTGGTGAGGTTGACCATTATAAATAATTTTTGTACCAATTTTTAGATCATTTATAGTGTACATAATATAAGTAACTTTAGAAATTCAAAAACAATATATGTTTTTACCTTTTTACGTATGGTAATAGTGCTAAAAATCGAGCTCGTTTAATAGCTTCCGCTAATCTTCGTTGATGCTTGGCACAAGTGCCAGTATCGCGAGCAGATTTCATTTTTGCCCAAGGAGTAAGATATTTTATTAAAGCTCCTGAATCTTTATAATCAATAATATCGATTTTCTTTCGGCAAAAATTACATTGTTTTCTTGATGGACTAAATTTTCTTGGCATTTTACTCCTGTGATCTTTCTATTTAAAATGGTATTTCGTCTAAATTTATATCATCGCTGTCCGCTGATGGAATTTCTTCTTTAATTTCTTTTTTTGGCGCTGCTTTCTTAGTTGGTTTTTCCTCGACTTTGTCTCCAGTAGGAAACTCTTCAACTTCCCCGCCTAATACTGGTGATGAATCAGAAGAACCGCCTTTTGGTGTTAAAAAGATAAAGTTTTCGGCAACGATTTCTGTGCGATTTCGTTTTCCGCCGTCTTGGCCTTCCCATGAACGAGTCTGCAAACGACCTTCAATATAAACTTTATTACCTTTTTTTAGGTATTGTGAAGTAATTTCGGCTAATTTTCCCCAAGCAACAATGTTGTGAAACTCTGTTGCTTCTTGGTTTGTGCCGTCATTACCTTTCCATCGACGATTAGTCGCGACTGAAAAGGAACAGACTGCTTGACCATTGGGAGTGTAGCGCATCTCTGGATCGCGCGTAACGTTACCAACGATTTGAGCTCGATTTAGAGAAAACATATTACTCCTTTAAAAGCTCGTTGAGCTTTTCGTCTAAAGTTTTTAGACGTTCTTCTTCATCTATTTCGGGTTCAACAGCTTTTTTAGGTTTAGCAGGTGTTTTAGTTACCTTTGGTGCTTTTACTTTTGTTTCTTTTTCAATCTCAGATTTTGCTTCTTCAACTTTTTCTTCCTTGACTTGTTTTTCTGGAGCTAGTTCTTCCTCAACTTTTTTAGAAATTTTTGGTAAAGCTCCTTTTGATTTTTTAGTAGCAACAATTAAATGTCTTAGAATTTCTTCTTTAAGATTTAATTTACGATTTAGTTCAGCGACTTTTTCTTCCGAAATTTCAAAAACAATCGTCGAAAAATAAGCTTCACTTTGTTTTTCAACTTTGTAAACGAGTTGTTTCCGGCCTAAGGACGAAGCAGAGACTATTTTGCCAGATAGGCTTTCAATAATTTCTGGCGTTGGTCCGTCAACTGCCGGATTTTTTAATTCTTCAATTGTAAGAAATGTAATTTCATATTGTTTCATTGCTTTTCAAATATAACAGAAGAAGAAAACTTTTGCAAGCCCCCACACCTATTATTACTTTCAGCGTATTTTAATAGGTATGGGGATAAAAGCTCAGGTCTTAAAAACCCCCGTTCAAACGGGGGTTTATCTTTGCTAACTAGCGTTAGGACTTTCTTCTTCGAAGATTTCTCCTGTTAGTTCTTCATCTTCAATGTCAGCTTCTTCGTATTTACCTTGGTAGGTAATGTCAGTTTCTCTTTGAAGCAGGGCAAGAATGTTCCAGTATTTATCGCAATGATTAAGCAGAAGTGGGTTCATACATATAGGTATGCCACAGATTTCTATTCTTTTCTGATATGAATCAGAGAGAAGTTGGGCAACAAATCGAAAGTCACCGTCACGAGTAACAATAATAGCCGTATCGTATTGTTCATGAGATTTAATCATTTCACAAACTAATTGGCAGTCAGAATATCCTTTAATTCTATGCAATCCCTTTTCAGGATTATTCTGAATAGTTTGTAAGACAGTAATCACTTGGAATCCGTTTTGTCGTAAACTCATGATGGTGGCATGGGTTGATCGTTCTATTCTACCGTCAGGTGAAGCCGAGATCATCATTAGTTTTTTTTCTGCCGGGCGACCATAGATAATTATGTTAACAAGTTTTTGAATATCGATGTTAATACCCCTTCGTTGCCGAATGATATCTAATATGTCGAAAAAATTATCGCCATCAATAAAAACGGCCACTCTTTCATTTTTTGAATTGTCCAAGGTGCTATACCTCCTGAATAAAACTGACCTAAATCTTACCAGAAAACAGAGAACAAGTCAAGAGTTTCGTTAAACATTGAATCGAAATAGTACAATGTCGCCATCTTGAACAATATAAGTTTTCCCCTCGGTTTTAATGAGCCCTTTTTCTTTGCAACCGGCCCAACCGTTATATTGAATAAAGTCTTCGTATTTTATGACTTCGGCGGCAATAAATCCGCGCTCAAAATCAGTATGAATAACGCCGGCGGCCTGTGGTGCAGTTGAACCTTTCTTAATAGTCCAGGCGCGTGTTTCTTGTTCGCCAGAAGTAAGATAGGTAATAAGTCCTAAGGTGCTGTAAGCGGCATGAATTAGTCGCGCAAGACCGCTTTCTTTAAGTCCCAAGGATTCTAAAAATTCACCTTGCTCATCTTTATTTAGCGCGCCAAGTTCTGATTCAACTTTAGCAGAAATAGGAATTAAGCTTTCAGGATTTTTAATAATTTCTTGTAGGTTATATTTTTCAATTAATTCTTCAGAGCTCGCTCCGGCCATGTCTTCGGAGACATTGGCAATATATAAAACTGGTTTAGAGGTAAGTAACTGAATTTCTTTAATTGGCGCTAAGTCTTCGCTGTTAGGAAAAATTGCCCAGACTGGCAATTCGTTTTCCAAGCCTTCTTTAATTTTTTCTAAAATAGCAATTTTCTTTTTAGTTTCATTATCGCCAGCTTTTAGTTCTTTTCGCATTCTTTCAAATGTTTTTTCGATAACATTTAGATCAGATAAGATTAATTCCAATTGAATAGTTTTAATGTCTTCAGCTGGTTCAATTTTGCCAGCCACGTGGACAATATCGGAATTTTTAAAAAATCTAACCACCATGGCAATGGCGTCAGTTTCTTTGACATGAGAGAGAAATTTATTGCCCAAACCTTCACCCTTATGAGCTCCTTTAACTAACCCGGCAATGTCGATAAATTCAATTGTTGTTGGTACTGTTTTTTTACTTTTAGAAATTTCTGTAAGTTTTGCCAAGCGACTATCTGGTACTTCAACAACACCGACATTTGGGTCGATGGTGCAAAATGGATAATTGCTTGCTTCGGCTTGAGCATTTTTTACCAAAGCGTTAAATAAGGTTGATTTACCAACGTTGGGTAGACCAACAATTCCAATACTTAAAGACATAACGAGCTTATTCTAGCATAATTTTCAAATTTATGGTAGAGTATATATTCTCTGTGGTAATACAGAGCGAAAAGCCAATAGGGTTTAAAATTCATGTCTTTGACAACTGAGACAAAAAGGGGAAAGAAATGGATAGAAACGGAATTGAATTGGCAGTAGTCGCGTTAAGGTCAATAAGACGAGACGTTGGATTAATAGATTGGCTTCACGACCAATGTAAAAACGGTTTGTTATTAGGTCTTGAAGAAGCTTTAGTTGATAGTTTAATTGATGGTTCGTATTTCTTCCAAGATGCCCGTCATCTTTCCGAGGATTTTTGTCGGTACATTCACAAAGAAAAGTCTCGTGAAAGAAATCTTCATCCTGGTTTTATTTCTTTGCTAAAAGCAGTTGCTTCTCGACTCGAATCAGATATTGTTAAAGATAAAAAATATGACCAGAAAATGTCTTTACTTCTATTTGACGCAGTTCATACCTTTTATGATGTAATCAGTTCTGGTAACACAAAAGACCGCGAAGCTGCGAACAGACTGGCTATGTGTTTTGGCGAAGCTTCGGATATTGATTTTATTAATGAAACGCTTATGTCGTTAGAGAAAAATGGAGCTGATGAAGAGTTTTTAAATGCACTTGCCGAAGGTGCTAATAGGCAAGAGGGTGCATGGGAAGTTAGGAAATTTTATTATTTGACAGGAAAGGCAATCCGAGAAGATCAAGAGTCTTGCATTAAGGCTCTTAAAATAAGTTTGTCTAATAAATTTGCTCTTCCAAATCCTTCTCAGAAGGATTTACGGGCTCGTAGAGCAGATATCAAAAGGTTAACCCAGTTTGTGGGCAAACCAAGTGCAAGAGAATTTTTACAAGGTTTGATTAGTTAATTTAGTGAGCAAAAACTTATCCTCCGGCAAAACAATGCCGGAGTTTTTTAAATCTTTCTTTTTAATTTCAAATAAACTTCTCTTAAAAGGCGGGCATCATCCAAAGCATTATGTCGTTGGTACTTTTCTGAGTCAATGCCAAATTTTTTAACCATATCTTTTTGTCTTTCGTGATATTCTAACGGATCGTAACCTAGGCCGTAAAGAATGCTGGCAAAATCTAGGGGCATCCAGAAGAAAGGGCAATCATCAATGGTAAAAAGTTTATAAATGTATAAGATATCGAATTGATTAACATAGGCCATTGCCACGGATTTGTTTTTACCAACAAAATCTCTTATTTTCTGTTTTGCTTCATCTCGACTAACTTTTTTGTTTTTCAAATTGGGGATAATATTTTCTTTAACCCAAGGGTCTACTTCACCATCATAAGTTAATTCTAAATAAAGTTCCTCGCCACTTTCTTTAACTAAGCCAATGGAAAGAATTTCTCCTTTGTATGGGTCAAGGCTTGAAAATTCAGTGTCCAAAAATATAATTTCTTTATCTTTCATAACTTGATTATGCTTGAAAAGTTGTTAAAAGAGAATATCTAACAGGTTGACTAAGATATAGTAATCAGCTATTTTAAGGGAGGTTAACACAGGTGCTGCAGAAGGGGTGAAATAAATGGAAGCATGTCCGACGTTTCGAGAATTTATAGAACCGCTTGTTAGTCAGTTTGATGCAGGAGACATATGGCTTAGAGGTGTGGAAACAGACTCTATCCCTGAAGAATGGGAAGGATTTATGGTTTCTGAAGTAGATCGAGGGGGTGTTCTTCTTTTATGCCAAGCAATATGTGCCGAAGTGTTTTACGAGATTTCAATGATTAATGATATTGGGCGTTACAATCAATATCGTCACGACTTTCATGGATTAATGAAGGCTGTCTGTGAAAAAGCAAATGGGCTTGGGGTATTCATTGAACTTTCGGAAATTGACTTGCCGGTTACTTGTACAGAAGTTCTTGTTAGAACTGGGATAATCGAAGAAGTTGACGGGAATAAGGCGCAGCTAAGTGAAGTTGGGTGGCAACTTGCTGAAGCAACTGAAAAACAGTTGCGCGGTGGAGGCACAGCGCTTTTACTGGAAAAAGTACCTTTTAGAATTATTAAGACACCTGCTGGGCCAGCTCCGGAAGAGATTCGCCAAAAATGGATTGGTATTGAACTTGCTGGTTGGTTGAGAGATGCGGAGCCAATTTATGACTTTACTTCATCTTTTCCTTGCTTAATGCAGGGTAAAGCTGGTTATGTAGTACTGGTCGATGAAGCCTTAGAAAAACTGGAAAAGGTTGATGAGAGAGCATCGATGTGGTTTCGTGAATGGTTTTCTAAAGGATCTGGCAAACATTTTGTTTTTGAGCAAGATGTAACAGAGCCGATCGAGTAAGTTTTGATGTGGAGGGTATGTGATGAAAGATAAGGTTTTGGTTGGGCTTGAAAAAAGCGTTGAGCGCTCTACCGGGCGGACTGTGAAGTATTTGAGAGAGACACCAATTTGTCAGCAACGACGAGACATTGAAGCAAAAACTGGTAAGCCGATGCGAATCGTATCTTCTTTGCCAAGAATATTGGATAGCAAGACAATTAATCAAATGGTAGACAAAGCTCTACGCACCTAGCAAACGATGACTAGTTTTTACCAAGGATATTCGGCGTTAAATGCTGGATATCCTTTTTTTATTTCAACACCTCAATACTTGAGGCGTTGGACAAGGTATAAAAAAAAGAGCAGAGAAATTAATTTTCCCTGCTCACAATGGCATTGTTCTACCAGCTTCCTCCGCTGGATGAAGATATTCCTCCGCCGAAGCTGCCTCCGGAAGAAGAGGAGGAGCCGCCGCCCCAACTCGAAGAGCTTGACCATGATGACGAGCTACTACTTGAGCTTGACTCATACCTTTGTCGTCTTTCTCTCTCTTCTTCTTGGCGAATTTGAGCTTGTTTGACTTCGTAAGTATGTCGGGAATCGCGAACTTGTTGTTCCCAGGAATTTCTTATAGTCTCGATTCCGGCGTAAAGCAGTAGATAGTTAAGCAACTGATCTCCTGTTGGAGGCTGATAGGATGAGAGGTTGTCAATCTTGCCACCATATTTTTTTATCTTCTTGATGGCAGTGTTTCTTTCTTCGTCCAGTTCGGTTACTGCTTGCTCGTAGTTTTTTTTCGCTTTGTCGAGCTCGTCACAAAGTTGTATGCAGCTTGTGAATTGCTCGTGAGCTTGCGAAAAATGTTCAATAGCCTCTTCAGCTTTTCTCTTGGCCTCGACGTGGTGATTTGTTCCCAGGCTCGATTGAGCAGTGGAAAGATCATTTTTGCCGGCTTCGTAAGCATCATTACCATTTCTCAAGGCCGTAGCCGCATATCGGGTGCCAGCATGAACTTTGATTGTCTCCTCTAAACGTTCATTTGCCTTTTCGCGGATTTTCGTTGTTTTCTCAAATTGCTCCGTGGTTTTTGCAATAATCTTGTTAGCATTCATAATAGCGCTTTTGGCTATTTCTGTTTGCTCGACGCACTTGCTGTAAGTCGTCTTGACGATTTCAGCCTGGTGGTCGATATCCCCAAGGCTGTCTGAACTCATTAGTAATGCTTCGAATTTCGCTTCTTCTCGTTGTGCATTATCGAAGGTAATTCGCGGATCATCTTTTGGCGCCAAAACAGTGTTGTTAATCGATGGGGAATCTTCTATTCGTTTGGCGACCATAGCTTTTCGTATTCTGATAAGTTGATCAAGTTGACAACTAAGTGTTTCTTCTTGCGCCAGACCTTTATTGATTGCCTCGAGATAGGCGATTGGATCACTCCAGCGATTGGAATTTACCTGATCGTAGTAAGTCTGATCAGAAGCATCATCGCCGTAAAGAGTGTGACTTGCAAGCCAACGCTGAGGAATCTTGTTATCATTTGCAAGTTTAAGCATTGCATCGAGCTTTTCAGGGGTCATAAGCTCTTCGGCCGTGTGAATGCGGCTTTCGGCAGCATGTTTTAATTGGTCCCAAGCCTCAGCCGCTCTCTTATATCGACTATCTAACTCATTAATGAGGTTTTGCGGTTTAAAAGTAATTCGTTTGGTTTCAGGGGCGAAAAGCTTTCTTTTTTCCACCTCGCCAGTGTCGAATTCAAATGGGCTAGAAAGGAAATCGATAGCTCTTTTTAGCGGTCCGAAGTTAAAGAAAACACCGCGAACAGCCAAAGCTTTAGCCTCTTCAATGTGAAGGCGAAGAGCTTCGATAGCAATGAAAATACGGTCCACTTCTTTGGTTGTGCTATCGTAAAGCTCTTTTGTCTTTCCCTTAATATCGGTAAGAGTAAGTATCATCGTTCGCTCTTGATCGAAATTGATATACTTAGGAGCAGCATTTTGGAGCATCCCTTGCCATTTTTCAATTTCTTTATCGAATCGCTGACGCAAAGTTTTCAAAGCGCGAAGGCGACTGAGAAATAAATAGAAGGCTAAAAAGATGATAAAAACAATACTCACCATCTTTATGTTTGATGCTACTCGTTGTTCTAGCAATTCACGTTCTTTTTCGGCGACAAAACTAGCCAAACCAGAAGTAGATTTACTAAGAGACGAGGCCTCATTAGTCATCTCGTCTGTTTTGTCTTTTTGGCGAATTTCTTTAGCGTGCTTAAGTGCAATGCGATACAAAGAGAGGTTTCTGGGTAAGAGTTTACGATCTTTACCCAAAGTTTCTGTCATATTCGCGATTTGCCTATCAAGCTTGCTACGAGCAGCAATAAGCTCTCTTTCTCGGAACTTGATAAGTTGGATGTGGCTTTCAAGGTCGTTGATAGCTTTATCCAAAACTTTTACTTCCGCGAACATTTGTCCTCGATTGGTTCCGGCAACAATAGCAATTGCATGCTTATTGATTCTCTGATAGCTTTCGGTGTTCTGGGGTAAATATCTTTCCTGGTAATCAAGAAGCCGTTGAAGCTCGTTGATTTTGCTATTGAGCGTCTGACGAGCAGCTTTTAGTTGTCGAGCAGCTATAACAGCTGGGTCAGTTTCTGTTGTCAGATACTTATCTACTGCCTGGGCCATCTTAATGATGCCCGTTTTTGGATCTTTGCGAGCATTCTTAACATAGCTTACAAAGATGGCAGTGTAGGGATCATGGGCCTCTCTGACAAATCCAAGCCTGCTTTCCCATTCACTACCGGCTAAAAAACGATATTTTTTGGGACTGTAGGTTAGTAAAAAGATACAGGACTTAGTAGTATCGAAATCTGGATCATCTTGCCAATCGGTGCAAAGGTTATCGATTGCGCAAGCAGTATCTTCGTCTGAATATCCGTCGAACGATTCAACAATAACGACATAGTAAGGATACTTTAACTTAGCCATGGCCTTTTGTATTTCTTCAAGGCCGTGTTTACCAATACCTTCTGGGTCAAAACCGTTAGGTACAGTGTAGACATATTGTCCAGGTCTGACGTTCGGTGCAGGTATTGATATTGCAAGGACGCAGATTGGTGCTTGTAGTAATACTAAAGCAACCAGAGTGACGAAAAAGCGTGACAGTGTTTTCAATTGCATTTCCTCCTTCGAAGTTGACGATTTGATTTTTAATGAACAAACAATGTGTAACCTAAAAGGCTACACACTATCCTAGCAGAAAATCTTTTACTTGTCAATATGGTTAGAGGTAGTATTGTTAAGGCAAAAATTTCAACGCCTCAAGTGTTGAGGCGTTGAAAAGATTAACCTGTTTGGATTGACAAGAAGCTCTTTTGCTAGTAAGATGTGAAGTCTTAACAAGTAGTACATTACCAATTAAATAACTAACTCGCGGAGGTGGGGAATGACACCAGATGTTGTCGGAATTGGCATAGTGGTAGTTATGACAGCTCTTATTGCTTTTGCGGCAAAATTGCTAAAGCAACCGATTATTCCTTCCTATATTTTAGCCGGGGTAATTATTGGTCCAATCGCTTTGCAATGGATTGCTGACCCAAAAGCAATTCAAACTCTTTCGGATTTGACAATTATTTTTGTCATGTTCGTTATTGGTTTGGTAATGGATGTTGATCGCATTAAATCAGTTGGTTCGGTGGTTTCCTTTGGTGGCATTATCCAAGTAATTTTAACAAGTATACTTGGTTTTGCCATTGCTTGTATCTGGTTTGATGCGCTAACCAGTATGTACATTGGTCTAATGTTTGCCTTTGGATCAACTGCTTTGGTAGTAAAGATCCTAGCGGATAAAAGACAATTAGATACCTTGCATGGCGCGATTACTTTAGGCATTCTGCTTTTGCAAGATATTTTAGCGATTGTCGCTTTGTCATTGTTTTCCGCCAAAGGGTTGTCGACAAATGATGTAATTGGTGTAGCAATCAAATCTTTCGGTATAGTTTTTATTGGAATTTTGGCTGGCCAATATGTTTTTCCTAAAATTCTTGCCAAGATATCCGATAGTACAGAACAGCTAACACTGACCAGTATTGCTATTGGATTTATCTTTGCTTTTTTGGCCGAAAGCCAAGGTTTGTCAGCTTCAATTGGAGCCTTTATTACTGGTGTTAGTTTAGCTAACCTGCCTTTTAGATTGGAGCTGCAAGGAAGAGTCAAAGCTTTGCGAGATTTTTTCTTGCCAATATTTTTTGCCACTTTAGGTGTTCAGGTTGCTATACCGGGTGTTAACATGATTCTTCCGGTTTTGGTCTTAACAATTTGTTGTTTAATTTTAAAGCCCCTACTTATCTCGGTAATTATCGCTTTATTTGGTTATCAAAGAAGAACTTCGTTTTTTGTTGGAGTTGCTTTGGTGCCAGTGAGCGAATTTGGTCTAGTTCTTGTTGCCGTAGGGATAAAATTAGGTCAAATTAAACCAGAAATCATGACTTTATCAATATTGGTCATGGCGCTGTCGATGTTTTTCTCGTCCTATCTATTTGGTGGCAAGCTTTATCAAAAGATATCGCCATTATTACAATTTCTTGATCGGATTGGTCCTCAAAAAAAGAATGAAGAGGATCTTAAAAACGATGGCATTAACTTCAAAGCTATTTTGATAGGATGCCATCGAGCGGGACGTTATATTTATCATGTTTTATGTAACCTGTATCCGATTAAGGTGATAGAATACGACCTTAATCGACTGATGCTTCTAAAAGATATGGAGATTCCTTGTCTTTATGGAGATGCGACTGATCCGGAAGTTTGGGAAAGTTTAGGTGATCTTTCTGAGCTAAAGATTGTCGCTTCTACTATTTCTGATGTTGAACAGAGTTTAACGATTCTAAGATATTTGAAAAGTAAGTGGCCGCATTTAATAATTATTCTCTCTGCCGATCATATTGACGAAGCGAAACGTTTGTACGAAGAAGGAGCGGATTATGTTATTTGTCCTTACGTTATTGCTGGCCAAATGATCGAAAAAGGTGATCTAAACGATATCTTTAACGAAATTAAGGTAGCAGATTTGCGTGATGAAGCCAAAAACCATATTGATGAAATGGCCGCTCGTTGGCGCATAAAAGCTTGTCAGTGTGGAAATAAACAAAAGAAAACAAACGCGAAATAACTTAACGAATCAAGCGGTTCTTAATAGGGCCGCTTTTTTTAAATTTTTATGTTGCCTAATTTGACAAAATGTGGTATAACCTAAGTAGTCCTAAGTCAAACAATGTTGAAGCAATTAGGAGGTATAGAAGAGATGGCTCATCTAACTCTCAACATTGACAAAGTCTCGGGATGCAAAGGAAAAAAAGGGACAAAGGACGCTCAAGAAAACGGGTGTATTAAGCGAAAGGTCGCTGGCGAAACTCGAACAAAGAGTGCTCACGAAATGAGAAGAGTGCTTGGCGAAAAAGTTGAAACACTCGATTTTCTTAATCAGGATCAACAGGAGGAAGTAAAGCTAGTTGTAGGAGAAGTGCTGACAAACGCATTCTGTTACTCACCTGAACAAAGTGATGTAGAAGTTGTTTGGGTTGGTACGGACAGCAAACTTTTGTTAGTAATTACTAATTCAAATGGCAAATGCGCCATGAAAGAAACTTCTCTTCCCGAAGATTGTATGGCCGAACATGGTCGAGGTCGGTTTATCGTTGATAGCTTGGTCAAAGAACTTGATAGCAACGATAAAATCTGTGCCAACTGTAGTTACGGCCACCATCGTGGTCGAACAATCTTCCAAATGGCTATTGGCTGCTAGAGCTCTCGCCCCCGTCATTTTCTTGGCGGGGTTTTTTATTACGGAGTCCGTGGAAAGCTTGGTGAATTTCATTTAAGTGTTTGTCGGTAACGTGAGTATAAATTTGAGTGGTTGTTACTGATGAATGTCCAAGTAAACTTTGAACCGAGCGTAAATCAGCTCCAGACATTAATAAATCTGTGGCAAAACTGTGGCGTAAAACGTGGGGAGTAACTTTTTTTGTAATGCCAGCTTTTCTGGCATATTTTTGAATCATTCGTTGGACAGAACGAGGGGTGATGTGATTAATTTTCAATTTTAAATTTTCAATTTTCAATTGATTATTTGTATGCCCATAGCTTATAAACAACCATTCTGAATTATCATTTCTGCCAGACAGATATTTCTTAAGTGATTTCCTGGCATCTGCATCTAAAAAAACGACCCTAACTTTGCCACCCTTACCTTTGATAGAAAATTCATTTCGATCTAAATTAACTTGATCTCGACGTAAACTGCAAAGTTCCGAAACCCGTAATCCAGTTGAAAAAAGTAAATCCAAAATAGCCTTGTCGCGAATTCCTTGAATGGTTTTTTCTTCTGGTGCGGCTAAAATTTCATCGAGTTCTTTTTGCTCCAAAAAGATAATTTGTCGTTCGTCAGTTTTAGCTAGTTCAATTTTTTCTGGGGCTAAGGTTTTTATGTCTTTTTTTCGTAAATACTTTAAAAATGCCCGCAAGGCAATTAAATAGTAATTTTGAGTAGTTTTGGAAAGTACTTTACTACTAATTTGACCTCGGTTTAAGGCTAGACGGTAATTTTTTACTAAATCTTGAGTAATTTCTTCTGGATTCTCGACATTATTTTTTTTAGCAAAAGTGGAAAAAACTCTTAAATAATAATCGTAATTTCTAGCACTCGAAAGCGCGCGGCCTTTTTCAACCTCCATGTACTCTAGAAAATCAATAATACAAGATTTTATCGTCATAATAATAATTTACGACGCATAATTTTTATTGTCAAAAAAAATTATTTTTGATAAGGTGTAAAAGAGGTTAAAAATGATTCAAAGGATTAATAGCCTAGATCAAAAAATTGTTCTGAGTCTTAATTCTTTTTTCGCTGAGCATTGTCCCAAAATAATAGACAAGATCTTTGCTGAATATTTAATTTATTTGTTACCAATTATTTTAATTGTTTTATGGTTTTACTCCGAAAAGACTAAAAAAGTTGCCATGCGGGCGACATTTTCTGTGATTTTAGCTTGGCCAGTAATAGCAGGAATTATTGGCCGCTTAGTTAATCGTCCCAGACCTTTTAATTTAAGTGGGGTCCAGGAATTAATTTTTCATCGTCCAGACTATTCTTTCCCATCTGATCACGCGGCAGCTCTTTTCGCGGTTGCTTTTTCTTTTTGGTTTTCAGGGTATAAAAAACTAGGTTGGGCAATCTTTGCTATGGCAATTGTGGTTTCTTTCTTTAGAGTAGCAACCGCCATTCATTATCCAACTGATATTCTTGGCGGATTGGCAGTAGGCCTATTGGCTGCTTACTTGATTAATCTTTTCAACAAACCCTTAGATACTGTTTATAATTTTATTTTAAAGATTTGCCGAGCGATAAAATTGGCTTAAAGAGGCGGTTAACATCAAAATAGTTTTTCAAAAATTTATCGATTATTTAGCTTTTATAATTTCGGCTCTTTTTAGCCCATATGTAACAGCCTTGGTTTTTATTGTCGTAATTAGCTATCAATATGCTCGCGATTTAGGCCAATTTCTTCCTTGGATGATAACATTTTTATTATTTGCCATTATCATTCCCGGGTTTTATGTTTTATGGTTACTTGAGACTCGTCAAATTCGCGATCTTCATATTTCTGATAAAAATGATCGAAAAATACCTTTCCTTTTGGCGGGCGTTTCTTCGGTGGTAGGAGCAATTCTTCTTTTTGTGTTAGGCGCCGCCAAACCAGTAACAGTCATTGGAGCAGCATACGCTATTAACGTCATTGGTATAGCTCTTTTGACCCAAGTTTGGAAAGTAAGCATTCATACAGCTCTTTTTTCGGCAATTTCAACAATTTCTGTTATACTTTTTGGTGTCCAGATGTGGTGGTTATATTTATTTTTAATACCTTTGTCTTGGTCAAGAATTCATCGAAAACGCCACACTGTTTGGCAGGCAGTTGCAGGGTCATTAATTGCTTTTGCCCTAACAGCGGTAACATTTTGGTTTTTTGGCTATCTATAGAGGTTAATTATTATGGCGACAGTAATTTTATCAACACTTGCTAATTGGATTATTCATGTCATCAATGCTCTTGGATATTGGGGGATAGTTTTGTTAATGGCGATCGAGTCAGCCAATATTCCACTTCCTTCAGAGGTAATTATGCCTTTTTCGGGATTTCTAGTTGCTAGTGGAGTATTTAATCTGTGGTTAGTTGGCTTGGCTGGAGCTGTTGGTTGTGTAATAGGTTCAGTATTGTCGTATTATATTGGTCTCTGGGGTGGTAGACCCCTAGTTGAAAAATATGGCAAATATATTTTAATTTCCCATCACGATTTAGATTTAGCTGATGGTTGGTTTAAAAAACATGGTGAAGCAACTGTCTTTGTTGGCAGGCTATTGCCGGTTATAAGAACCTTTATCTCTTTTCCAGCTGGCATTTCCGGGATGAATTTTAAAAGATTTGTTACTTATTCTTTCTTAGGATCTTTGCCTTGGTGTTTGTTTTTAGCTTTTGTCGGTCAAAAAATGGGTGAAAATTGGGAGAATCTAAAAAAGTACTTCCACAGTTTAGATTGGCTTATTTTAGGACTAATAATAATTGGTATTGTTTGGTGGGTCCAAAGACACTTAAAACATCGAAAAATTAAATAGCTCTCTAATCTATCGACATGTCCTCTGGTTCTTCTGTACCAGTGTCACCTTTATATTGGGCAGGAGAAGCTTCGTCGTCTGGTGAGGAAAGTAAACTACTTTTAACCGGGGTTTTGTCGCCAGCAGGTGGTTCTTGAGAAATCTGAACATCAATTTTTTCGCCGCCGGCGGGAGGTGGCGTAGCTGGTGTAGGGGCAGCTTGTGGTTTGGCTACATTTACTGCTGTTGTTTGAGTGCTTACAGCATTTGTATTTTGAGGTTGTTGCGGAGCAGCAAAACCGGCAGGTGCTGGTTTTGGTTGTTCAGTTTTTGGTGGTGTCGGAGGTGGTGTAGAAGGCGTTGCTGGTTTGGGCGGTTGAATTGTTACGCCTTGTTGTTGGACTGGAGGAGGAGTTGGTCGTGTAATTGGAGGAGCAACTGGGGGAGTGCTAGGAGTTATTGGTGGTGCAGAAGGTGTTGTTGGTTGAGTTTTGTGTTCAACCATTGGTGGCAAACCAACTTTTTCTGGGGCTTTTCTAATTTCTTCTTGAACGTGTTCGATTTTTGCGCCGCCGCCAGTAATGTGTTCTAAATATTTAACATCAACAATCGCTACAGCTGGTTTGCCGCCTTTTGTGAGAACATAAAGTTTATCTTTTTGAACTTCGTTAACAATTTGTGAAAAATGATCACGAGCCTCAGTTAAGGGAATAATGTTTTCCAACGATACTTTGAGTGGATTTTCCACAAAAACCTCCTATTTAATTTAAAAATTTAGGCCAATAAACTGGTCATTTTAATCATATAATTAAGCAAATTTTTTGTCAAATTTAGGTAATTTTTGTTTTACCCCCCATTATGTCTTTACAGGTTCAAGCCCTTGACAAATGGCCTATTTTGTGCTATACTAGGGTAGTTTTGGAAGGTATTTCACCTTTCCGAAACAGATTAACAACTTGCAAACTACGCTACATCATGGAGGATGAGAAGGTAATGAAACTCTGGACAAAGATGATTTTGACGGCACTGTGGGTTTCGGTCGTGAGCCGATCGTTAGAGTTACGTTTCGCGCGACTTGTCGTGCCAGAGAGTTTTTACTCAGACGGCTTTTTCGCTCGAACCACGTTTCTTGTCAGGCATGATCCATTGTTTTGGATCATGATTTCGTTCTCATGTTTTTTAGTAGTTGGTGTCTGGTTGTGGTTTCCTGCCAAAAAACCGTTGTCGGCTCTTGGCAAAGGCTACTTCTCCGGCGAATAATTATGGTGGCTACAGAGCCACGGTTGCAAGTGTTGCTCCCGCTAGAAATAGCGGGAGTTTTTTTAATTTGAAATTGAAAAACTTTTAAGGTATATTTAGCATATGATAAATTACAAATTAAAAACTTTACCCAATGGTTTGCGTCTTATTGCTGCTCCTCTGGAAAATACTAAAGCTGTTACAGTTCTCTTTTTAGTCGGTGTTGGCTCAAGATACGAAACTAAAAATTTAAATGGTATCTCGCACTTTTTGGAACATATGTTTTTTAAAGGAACTAAAAATCGACCAACAACTTTAGACATTGCCAAATCTTTAGATGCTGTTGGCGCTTCTTACAATGCTTTTACCTCAGAAGAACATACTGGTTTTTTTGTTCGTTCTGCTTCCGAGCATTTTGAATTAGCCTTAGATATTTTGTTTGATATGATTTACAATTCAAATTTTTCGGCTGAGGAAATTGAACGCGAAAAGGGAGTTATTGTTGAAGAAATTAATATGTATCAAGATGCTCCTCAAAGTTATGTCAGTGAAGTTGCCAAACAACTGTTTTATGGTGATACACCTTTGGGCCGTCAGGTAACTGGAATCAAAGAAACGGTCCAGAAATTTTCTAGGAACGATTTTGTTAATTATCGTGATAAATTTTATACACCAGAAAACACGATTGTTGTTATTGCTGGTGGTAGGAATAATGTTTCATGGGAAGAAAAAACTGAAGAATTTTTTAATAAAGTCAAATCTCAAAAAGCTGAACAATATCTTAAAATTGAAGAAAACCAAACGCAGCCAAAACTTAAAATTCATCAAAAGAAAACTGATCAAGCTCATTTGATTTTAGGTTTTCGAACTATTCCCCGCGGAAATCCAAAACGGCCAATTGCAAGAGTTTTAAACAATCTTTTTGGTGAAACAATGTCTTCAAGACTTTTTACAGAAGTTAGAGAGCGTCGAGGGTTGGCTTATTATGTTAATTCAGAGATGGCTGATTTTCGAGATGCTGGTATTTTTGGTGCTTCGGCGGGAGTTGATCTTTTAAGAGCTGAGGAAGCAGTCAAGGTTATTTTAGAAGAATTCAATAAATTAAAAACTGAAAGTATTTCTGAAGAAGAGCTGCATCGAGCAAAAGAGAATTTGAAAGGCCGACTGTATCTTAGCTTAGAGGAATCTTTTTCTGTCGCCGAATTTTTGGCTGATCAAAAACTTTTCTTGGATGAAATTAAGCATCCTGAAGAGTTAGTTAAAGAATATGAAAAAGTTACCGCTCAAGATATTCAAAAATTTGCTAAAGATTATTTTCAACCAAAAAATTTGAACTTAGCCATGGTCGGACCTTTTAAAAATCCAGATAAATTTAAAAAGTTACTAGAAAGATTCTAAAATGCTCAAAAAGGAAAGAACCCTAATTGCCATTAAGCCGGAATCTATTCAAAGGCATCTAATTGGTGAGTTTGTTTCTAAATTCGAAAGAAGGGGATTAAAATTAATTGCTTGTAAGTTAATTGTTCCAGCAAAAGAACAAATTGCTAAACACTATCCTGACGATGAGGAATGGTATATTTCTTGCGGAACAAAGACCTTAGAAAATTATAAAGCTCGCGGTATTGATCCTGGAATGGGGCCAATTGAATTAGCCAAACTTACTCGTCAAAGATTAATCGATCATTTTACCGACAGACCGCTTTTACTGATGATTTGGGAAGGTCCTCATGCCGTTTCTTTAGGACGAAAAACTGCTGGCGCCACCAATCCTTTAATTGCTGATATTGGTTCGATTAGAGGCGATTACAGCATGGAGTCTTATGAATTAGCCGACGATATTAACAGACCGGTTCATACTTTAATTCACGCTTCTGCTTCAACCTCTGACGCAGAAAAGGAAATTAAAGTTTGGTTTGAAAAACGAGAAATTCTTGATTATGAATTAGTTACCGAAACAGTTTTTTATACTAAAGACTGGGGAAGAGTTAAAAAAACAAAAAATTAAAAATTTATGCTAAGAGCTTATTTACCACCATTTATTATTAGTGCTTTAATTTGCGGAGGCTTAACTTATTATGTTAAGCGCTTAGCGGAAAAATTAAAGCTTTTTGACTTACCAACACCTCGCAAAGTTCACACCAGTCCTTTACCAAGATTGGGTGGAGTAGCAATTGTGGTAGCTTTTTTAATTATGATTATTGGCTACACTTTTGCTTCCAATAGACTAAATTTTGGTTTATCGGAATTATTATTTGTCGATCAAAAAATAGTCGGTATGGTTATTGGCTTATTGATTTTATTGGTCGTTGGTATTATTGACGATATTCGGGGAGTGGCGCCTTTAAAGAAACTATTTTGGCAACTTTTAGCGGCAATTATTGTGGTTTCGTTTGGTGTTTCGATTAGTTTTCTAAGGTTACCATTTGGCAACCATATTGATTTAACTAACGTGCAAATACATTTTTGTACTTTTGGAGATTGCTTTAATATTGCTATTTTAGCAGATTTAATTTCTATTTTTTGGATTTTACTTTTGATTAATACTTTTAACTTCTTAGACGGGCTAGATGGGCTAGCGACCGGTATTTCTTTAATTTCTGCTATGGCAATTTTCTTTTTAAGTCTTAGCTTAGGTCAAGATGCTAGCGCTTTATTGGCAATTATTATTGCCGGGACAACTATTGGTTTTCTCCCTTGGAATTTTAATCCTGCGCGTATTTTTCTAGGTGATTCTGGGAGCATGACGCTAGGTTATTTAGTAGCTGTTTTAGCAATGATTTCCGGTGGTAAGTTGGCAACTTCATTTCTGGTTTTAGGAATTCCTGTTTTAGATGTTGGCTGGGTAGTTCTTAGAAGAGTTTTTAAGGGAAAATCACCATTTTTGGCTGACAAGCGTCATTTTCATCACCGACTTTTAACTGCCGGGTTAACGCAAAGACAGGCAGTTTTATTGCTTTATATTATTTCGATAGTTTTTGGTTCGGTAGCGGTTATTTCTAAAACGCAAGAAAAGATTGCTGCTCTTGTTGTTCTTGTCGGTCTTACAGTCGCTTTAGCTTTAATCTTGATTGTATTAGAATTAAGAAAGAGAAGGAAAAATGGATAAAAAATCTTGTAAAAGATTAATTTTAATTTTTATTATTGTTCTAGTCGCTTTAGGTATGATCGCGCCATTTATGATGGGTGTTTGGAATTAAAATAAAAAAGGAAGGGATATGCAAGACGAAAAATTTCAATTTGACGGTCAAAGATCAGATGAGGATGTTATTTTTGTTATCAAACGCCATCCTTGGGTTTTAGCCTCGGCAGGCTTTTGGCTTATTGGTTTTATTATTGTAACGGTTATATTTATTTTACTTTTTGGATTGTCGCATATCACTTCTTTTTTAATAATTGCTGTTATCCTATTTTTTGTAATTTTTGGTTTTTATCAATGGTTTGTTTACAATAATTATTTATACATTCTTACCAACCAACGAATTATTCTTATTGAACAAAACGGCCTTTTTGGTCGTAAAATTACCGAAGCTGAATTAGAAAAAATTCAAAATTCAACCGTTGAAATTAAAGGTTTGGTAAAAACGGTTTTAAATTTTGGTGATATAACTCTTAGAACGGCCGGTATTGATCCGGTGATGATTTTAAGTAATGTTGAAAATCCCTTTGATGTTCAACAAAAAATTATCAAACATTGTAAAAATTATTCTGATAGTGTAGCTAGACCAAATATTATTCGTTAGGAGTAAGTAGCTTTTCGATCTTTGTCTTATCGAAACCGATTATAATATTGTCGTCAATTTTAATAACTGGTACTCCCATTTGCCCAGAGATTTTGACCATCTCTTCGGACGCTTCGTGACTTTCAGAAACATCAATATTTTCAAAACTAATATTTTTATCTTTAAAATACTTTTTTGCTTGAATGCAGTAAGGACAAGTTGGGGTAGAATAAATTTTAATTTCCAAGAAAGCTCCTTTTGAATTTAGCTATTCTTCTCTGCCATATCACCGATGATAGGTAGTTTGAATTTTTCACCTTGGTAAGCTTTCATCATCATAACAATCGTTAAACCAACAAAAGCAAGCCAGACTATCCAACTAAAAAACCATAGGATAGGTATAATGGTTACTAAAACACTTAAAATAATAAAACCTATGCCGAGGAAAATTGATTGCATAGCATGAAATCGAACGAATTTGTCTTTAGAAGTCATGTAGAAAACAATTCCGCCAACAATTGAAATAAGATAGCAAAGCAAAGCTGCTAGTTTAGGATCGATCCCGCTTGACCCGCCGGTTGATTGTGGTTGCTCGGCCATTAAAACCTCCTTTTTCCGCCTGCTTTATTGCAGGTCTCAATTTAAGTTTAATTTTTATACAATAATTTGTCAAATTACTGTTTAGTTTACTCGACACTTCCTTCTCCTAAAAGTTCTTCCAACTGTTTTATAAGTTCTTGGGATTTTTCGATTTTTGTTTTAGTTTTAACTTCTTTGAAATCACCGTTTTTAGGAACACATAAAACAACCGACATTTCTCCCGGAAAATTTTCTAAAATATTTTTAATTTGCATTAATAATTCTTTTTTAGCGTCTTTTGGTAAAGTAATTGTCAATTGGTTTTCTGGTTTTATGTCTGGAGTCAAAGTAATTTCAGAAACATTTTGAGCGATTATTTTTAAAGCGCCATCTTTGGTATTGGTTCGCCCCTCGACCAAAACAACATTATTTGTTCGCCAAATTAAAGAATCTTTTTTTAGAATTTTTGGAAAAACTAAAACCTCGGTTTTGGCAGAAGTATCTTCTAAAGTGGCAAAAATCATTGGCTCGTTTGAGCGAGTGGTGATTTTGGAAATAGTTGTAATAATACCGGCAACTTTAACAGTTTTACCTTCACTAACAGTAATTTGATTAATAGGCCGAGCGATATTTTTTAAAGTTTTCTCCATGCCTTTAAGAGGGTGTTCACTCACATACATTCCCAAAAGTTCTTTTTCCCAAAAAAGCTTTTCTTTTTTATCAGCTGGCTCGGAGGGCAATAATTTTAATGTTTGAATAATTTCTTTTGCCTTGCTATCGCCAAAAAGCCCCATTTGATTAGTATTAGCATCTTTTGAAATATCACTTAAAAATTTTAAAATGTTCTCCATATTTATTAAAATTTCGTTTCTTTCACCAAGTTGATCTAAGGCACCGGTTTTAGCTAAATTTTCAAGAATTTTTTTATTTAAAACTTTATTACCTAATCGTTTTAAGAAATCTTCCAGATTTTCATAGCGGCCATTTTGTTTTCTTTCTTCAACAATTGCTTCGGTGGCACCTCGACCCACGTTTTTAATTGAGGCAAGGGCGTAGCTAATATCACCGGTCGAAGGAATTACGCCAAAGTCAACAAACGATTCGTTAACATTTGGTGGTAAAACTTTAATGCCCATATTTTGAGCTTCGTTAAGAGCGAAGGTAATTTTTTCAATATCCCTTCCTTCCTCGCTTGTCATCCAAGCGGCCATAAATTCACTTGGGAAGTGAGCCTTAAGGTAAGCAGTTTTATAGGCTAAAAGGCCATAGCTGGCGGCATGAGCCTTGTTAAAACCGTATCTAGCAAATGGCTCGACGAACTCAAACAATTTTTCCGCAATTTTTTTTGTTGTACCATTTTTAATAGCTCCCTCGACCCATTTTTCTTTTTGTTCCAACAAAAGTTTTTTAATTTTTTTACCAATAGCTTTTCGCAAAACATCAGCTTGTCCTAAAGAAAATCCGCAGATTTCTCGAGCAATTTGTAAGATCTGCTCTTGGTAAACGGCGACACCGTAAGTTTCTGCTAAAATTGGTTCAAGTTTAGGGTGAATATAAGTAATAGTTTTGCGGCCGTGTTTGCCGGCAATGTATTCAGGGATTAGCTCCATTGGTCCTGGCCTATAAAGAGCCGTCATAGCCATAACGTCTTTAATGTTGTCTGGTTTTAGCTCTTTAAGGTAACGTTTCATGCCGTCTGACTCTAATTGGAAAACACCCGAAGTTTTGGCTGCGGAAAGTAGTTTATAAGTTTTTGGATCATCAAGTGGAAGGTGGTTAATGTCGAGATCTATTTCTTTAGTTTTCCGAATAATTCTTAAAGTATCGTCAATAATAGTTAAGTTAGCTAACCCTAAAAAGTCCATTTTAACCAATCCTAAATCTTCTAAGGCATGCATTTCGTATTGAGCAACAATGCTTTGCTCACTCTTCATAGAAATTTGCAGCGGAACGTATTCGGTTAAAGCCTTATCAGTGATTATTACTCCAGCAGCGTGGACTGAAGCGTGTCTGGCAACACCTTCGATTTTTTTTGCTAAATCAAAAAGTTTCTTAATTTGGGAGTCATTTTCATACTGTTCTTTAAGCTCCGGAACAACTTCCAGTGATTCGCTAAGCGTTAGGCCAGCAGGAATAAGTTTGGCAATTTTATCGACATCAGCATAACCCATGCTTAGAACTCGACCAGTGTCACGAATACCATTTTTGGCAGCGATTGTTCCAAAAGTAATGATTTGAGCAACTTTATCAGCGCCATATTTTTCTGTTACGTAAGCAATTAAATCTTCTCGTCTGCGATCGGAAATGTCTAAATCAACATCAGGCCAAGAGATTCTTTCTGGATTCAAAAATCTTTCAAAAAGAAGTCCATATCGGAGTGGTTCAATATCGGTAATATCAGTTAGAAAAGAAACAATACTACCAGCTGCCGAACCTCTTGTGTTGGTGGAAATCCCTTGAGATCTGGCAAAATTGGTATAATCGGCAACGACTAACATGTAATTAGCAAAACCCATTTTTTCGATTGTTTTAAGCTCGAAGTCTAATCTTTCTTTTACTTCCGGACCGGCTTTTGGATATTTACTTTCTAAATTTTCGTAACAAATTTCTCGTAATTTTTCTTCTGGGGTTTTGCCATCTTTGATCACAAATTGTGGGAAAATAAAGCGGCCAAATTCAATTTTTAAATTACACATATCGGCAATTTTATTGGTATTTTCAATTGCTTCAGGGACATCGGCGAAATTTTTAGCCATTTCGTCTTGTGAAAGAAAAGAGATGTCTAAAAATTTACCATTTTCTTTCATGCTCATGCGATCAGTGTCTGATACAAATTTGCCAGTTTGAACACATAAAAGTACATCTTGAGCTTCGGCGTCATCTTTATTAATATAGTGAACATCATTAGTAGCAATGAGACCTACTTTATGTTTTTTGCTAAGCTCAATTATTATTTTGTTAGCTTTAATTTGATCGGGTAATTCCGGGTTGTGCTGGAGTTCTAGGAAAAAATTATCTTTGCCAAAAATTTCTAAATATTCTAAAAGAACTTTTTCGGCTGCTTGAGCACCACCGCTGATAGCTGATTGAGGTATTTCACCGGCTAAACAAGCCGATGAAGCAATCAAACCTTTAGAATATTTTTTAAGTAATTCTTTATCAACTCTTGGTTTGTAATAGAAACCTTCTAAATGAGATAAAGAAACAAGCTTGAGTAAATTTTGATAACCAATTTCATTTTTAGCTAATAAGACTAGATGGTATGGATTAGCATCAATTCTTGGGACTTTGCTTGTCATTTCTCTGGGGGCAACATAAGTTTCAACGCCAATTATTGGTTTAATGCCTTGTTTTTGGCATTCTTGATAAAATTCAATCACACCATACATGACACCGTGATCGGTAATGGCTAAGGATTCCATGCCTAGCTGTTTAGCACGAGAAACTATCTCGGGAATTTTCCCAAGACCGTCTAAAAGCGAATAGTGAGTATGTAAATGAAGGTGGACAAATTTATTCATAGTTAATTCAAAATTATAGTAACATAAAAAAACTGAAAGCTAAAAACTAGATTGTATTGACATTTTTCTCTTTTTTTGATTAAATAAGTATATTAGTTCAACTTTTTCGAAAGGAATATATGGCTCATACAAAAGCAAAGGGATCAAGTAAATTAGGACGAGATAGTCAAGCGCAGCGTTTAGGTGTTAAGATTTTTGGTGGTCAAAAAATCAATTCAGGCCAAATAATTATTCGCCAACGTGGTTCTAAATTTGCTCCAGGTGTTGGTGCAGCTATGGGTGGTGATGATACTTTGTACTCTAAAAAAGCGGGGATTGTTAAATTTACAAAAAAAAGTGTGCGTAGATTTACTGGTAAGAAAATTGGCAAAACTGTCGTCAGTGTTGAATAAATAGAGTCTTGTTAAAATAGTGGTTATCGTCTTGACAAAGCTCTATTTTTTTGTTATTATAAACAATCGTTCTTTGATATAATATATTTTTCTAGTGAAAATTATCTTATGAAAGTGAGGTAGTCGGATTGAAAAATATTGCCTGTTAGTCGCTTTTGTTTTACAAAATTCAAGGAGGATGAAGACAATGAGCAAGCTACAGCGAATATTAGCGACAGTTTGGCGAACACTTAAAGAGTATTACGATCCTGCTGAACTAAAACCCTTACTCACTGCTATTCCGGACGGTGTGATCATCCGGAACACAATGGCGTCTGAGCCAGAGATGGAAGTTGTTGCTTCCATGATTGATAGCCGTCAGATACCAGAACACCTTCTTAGTGTTCCTGAGGGTAACGCTGGTAAAAATGAGGTTATGCGGGACGACTTTTTGCCATTTGTGGGTAGAATGCTTGTTCGTTTAGCTCATTTCGATGGGGATCAAGTTTTTCTTTCTTACCCCAACCACTGCCAGGAAGCTGTGATTATCACAGGTGGTTACGCAATTAAGTTGGTGCCAGGAAAGGAGGTAAGAAGGGCGAAGGCTGAACAGGTTGATGAAGAAAGATTCAAAGAGCTTGTCTCTATAATAGACGGATAGGCATTCTTTCTTTAAATATCGGTAGCCGGGAATATTTTTCCCGGCTCTTTTTTAAATCTAATTTTTTACAGATTATATTTGACTTTCTTGGGGTTTAGTGGTATAAATTAATGTGGCACTTTAACAACAAGGAGGTGGTAGAGTGAACTAAAAAACTTATCTCTCCGTCTTATTTTCGGCAGAAGGGAGGGTTTTGAAATGCCGAAAGGAGATGAGGTAAAACGGCTTTACAATCATTCTGGAAGACATGGTGTTTTCAAGGGTGGATCTTCTGTAACAGCAGGAGATAGACGTGAAGCACGTCGAACGACGGCAACTATTGCAGCAAGAGAGGCAATAGGAGCCAAAACCGCCGATGATGTTTATAACATTATTGGCAATAACCCGGACATGGCACACCTTTTTGACAAGGTGTTTCAGGAGAACTTCCAGGGTTAATCGTTTGTATCTCTGAAAGTGAAGGAGAGAAAGAAGCAAAGTCAAGGAGGGATGGATATGGCGGCACTAAGGAGATTCATTTTCAACCTTCTCGCGGTAAGCGACTACCGACGGACTCCTCCCTCCTTACTTAATATTGTTGGGGAGGAATTCAAATGGTATCGCTCGATTCGAATCGAATGCAACTTACCTTCTAAGTTACAGTTTGTTTCGAATCATCCGGATCTTGTAAGTAGACTTATCTCCGAATTTCCTCAACTTTCTGCTTCCCAAGGTGGAATTACATGTGGTCAAGATATGGACTTTGTTCGCGAAATAAGAGAAGGAACCGCTGGTTCGCTTGGTCACTTTTGGGAACACGTGGCAGCTCAAGCTTTTGATGATGTTTCTAGCCAACTTGGCTACGGTGATCATCAATTTGTTTGGTCGACTGCTCGTAATAGGAGTAGAAGCAAGTGGAACAAGACGGTTTATACCATTCTTTGTTTTCATGAAGTTCAGCCACCGCCAGAGTTTAATGGTTTGGAAAGTTTGGTGACTGGTTGTCTTAACGCTTTGTATGAAGGAAATCCTTTTTTTCTTACGGAGCGCCTTAAGGAGTTTGTTGATCACAGAACAGATCGATCTTTAACGATCTAACCATTAACCCCGGTATTTTTACCGGGGTTTTCTTTAAAGCCTTAAAAAGGGATAGACAAATTTAAGCCTTTATGCTAAAATAATAAAGAAATGGAATTACTTAAATTAACTAAACAATTTGGCAAAAAAAATATCCCTCAAATTCGACCGGGTGATACGATAAGGGTTTCTTTTAAGATTACGGAAGGTAGCAAGACGCGTATCCAGGCATTTGAAGGAATTTGTATTAAAGTTCGAGGTGGCCAAAGCTTGAATGGTAGTTTTACAATACGTAAAATTGCTTCTGGTGTTGGTGTGGAAAGAATCTTTCCTATTCATTCACCTTTAATTACTAAATTAGAAAAAATAAAATCTCGTAAAGTTAAGCAAGCAAAACTTTATTTCGTTCGTGGCTTAGTTGGTAAAAAAGCCAAAAAAGCTCGTGAAGAAAAAGACTATAAGATGTGGGAAGAAGCTGTTTCTGAAGAAGAACTAGCTAAGATTGAAGAAGAAAAAAGAATTGCTGCTGAAAAGAAAGCGGAAATTAAGGCAAAAGAAAAAGAAGCTTTAGAAGCAAAATTTGCTCAAGCTGTTTCCTCCCACGAGCAAGTAAAAGAAAAAACCGAAGACAATAAATAAATATCCTAATTAATATGGATGGTCGCAAAGCACTCGGCAAATATGGGGAAAATCTTGCTTTAGAATACCTTGAAAACAAAGGTTATAAATTAATTGGTTCAAATATTCGGCTTTTTTGTGGTGAAATCGACCTTTTAATGGAAGACAAAAACATTCTTGTTGTTGTGGAGGTGAAAACTAAGTCTGACTTGAGTTTTGGTTTGCCTCAAGAAATGGTAAACTATAAAAAAAGACGGAAATTATTGCAGTTAGCCAAAGCTTTATGGCAAAAAAATCCTGGGGCGAATATAAGAATTGACGTTGTTGCTATTGATAAAGAAAATTGTAAAATAGAACATATTATTAATGCTGTTGAAGAATAAAATCTTAGAGGAGTTTTTATGGCCGAAGAAATTAGAACAAGAATTGCTCCCAGTCCTACAGGAGCGTTGCACGTGGGGACCGCTCATACTGCATTATTTAATTGGTTGTTTGCTAGAGCGAAATCGGGCAAATTTATTTTAAGAGTTGAAGATACTGACACGGAACGTTCTAGTGAAGAATTTGTCGATGATATTACAGATGGCCTTATTTGGTTGGGGATTGATTGGGACGAAGGTCCGGAGCGTGGCGATGGTTATGGTCCGTATTACCAAAGCCAACGTTTAGAAATTTATAAAAAATATGCCGATCAGTTAATTGAAGAAAAAAAAGCTTACCATTGTTATTGCACTCAAGAAGAGCTCACTAAAGAAAGAGAAGAGCAGACTTTAGCCAAGAAAGCTCCTAAATATAGTGGCCGTTGTCGTAATCTGTCAGAGGCTGAAATTACCAAATTTAAAGAAGAGGGTCGCGCTCCAGCCTTAAGATTTATTGTTGAACCAAAGCAAGTCAAATTCAAAGACTTAATAAAAGGAAGTATGGAATTTGATTCTAGTTTGTTTGGCGATTTTGTTATTTTAAAATCTAATGGTATGCCAACCTTTATGTTTGCTGGGGCGATTGATGATTTCTTAATGAAAATTTCCCACGTTATTAGGGGCGAAGATCACCTTTCCAATACTCCTCGTCAGATTTTATTAGCCGATGCTTTAAATTTTAATATTCCAGAATATGGTCATTTGCCCTTAATTTTAAATCCTGATCGAACAAAGCTTTCAAAAAGAAAAAATCCAACTTCGATTACAGAGGATTTTATTAAAAAAGGCTATTTACCTGAAGCGATGATCAATTTCTTGATTTTAATGGGTTGGTCGCCGGAAAAAGGTGGTGATTTTTGGGCGCTTGATGATCTAATTAATGAGTTTAATTTTGAAAGTGTTGGTAAAAGTCCTTCGATTTTTGATCAACAGAAATTAGATTTTCTTAATGGTTACTATATTAGAAAAATGTCTTTGGGGGAATTAGCTAAAGCGGCCTCCGATTTTTTGGGCAAAAATGATTTTGTTTTAGATAAGCAAAAATTTCTTATAGCTCTTTCTTTAGTTCAAGAGAGACTTAAAAATTTATCAGAAATTCCTGAACAGATCGAGTTCTTTTATAAAGAGCCTTCCAATTACAAAGAAATTATTGTGCCAAAAAAAAGCACAAACGAAAATACTTTGAAAGGATTAGAAGAGTCTTATAAATACTTATCGGAAGAAAATGATTTTGGTCGTGACTCTCTCGAACAAACTTTACGGGCTATTGCCAAAAAAAATGATTTATCTGCTGGTGAGGTTTTGTGGCCAATTAGAGTCGCGCTTACTGGTAAAACTGCTTCACCGGGAGCTTTTGAAATTTTGGAAGCTTTGGGTAAAAAAGAGAG
>Ga0172379_10000747_pt1 | contig 76587 bp, 83 predicted proteins | sample GrowelOW334metaG_FD_119756 | JGI IMG/M metagenome (GOLD analysis project Ga0172379, IMG submission 119756) | Groundwater microbial communities from an aquifer near a municipal landfill in Southern Ontario, Canada - Groundwater well OW334 metaG | ecosystem: Environmental > Aquatic > Deep...
ACCCAGGTGGCGGTGGCGGTAGTAGCGGCGGAGGAAGTCCAGCCGATGGTACAACTGTTGGAATGCCCGGTGCAAGTACTCCGGGCCAAGGTAACAGAGGCGGCGTAGGTGCCAACTGGGGTTGGGGTGGCGGTGGCGGTGGCGGTGCCGGTAGCGCATATGCTGCTTCAGCCTCTGGCAATAATGGAAGTAACGGCAGTGCCGGCCTGGCGTATGCTATATCTGGCAGCGTTGTTTATTATGGCGGTGGCGGTGGTGGATGTGCCCATGATACGGGCATTCCAGGAACTGGCGGTACAGGCGGAGGTGGAAATGGCAACAAAAACACGACGGGTGGCAATGGTTACGCAGGTACAGCTAATACCGGTGGCGGTGGCGGTGGCGGTGGCGCAGGATCTTATACTGGCGGCGCTGGTGGTTCAGGTATTGTTATTGTCTCCTACCCAACCGGTTTAATAACGGCTACAGGTGGGACTGTTACGACTTCTGGAGGTTATACGATACATACATTTACTACTGTTGGCTCATCATCGTTTACGGTGAGTGCTGTTTCGGGTGCTGCTTTGGGCGGAAAAGAGCTAAACTCGTATTCTACTCTATTAAATGATGCTAACCTAGTCGCTTATTATCGACTTGAAGGCAACGGAAATGACAGTAAATCAACGAATAACGGTGCCGTAACTAACGTGGCTTACGGGTATGCTAATGGCAGGTTTGGCCAGGGCGGTCTGTTTGACGGTTCAACTAGTAAAATCATCATTCCTCATACTGCGTCACTTTTGCCTGCAAATATTACAGTAATGGCTTGGATGTATGCCACTAGCGGAGACACAATAGTACAAAAGGACTGGGGTACTGGATGGAACCTATTCTATTCAGGCGGCAAGGCGGTGTTTAGTATAACTGATCAGGTTAATAACAAGAAAGCTACTTCAACAACCTCTATACTCAACAACGGATGGCATCATATTGTCGGCACATTTGACGGTACTCTAGTTAAAATATATGTCGATGGTAATATGGAGCAGTCAGTAGATATAACCGGAACAACAATGAGTGGAACCTCTGCTGTATATATTGGTGCAAATAATTTTGGTGGATATGGTGGTGGCAGAATTGATGATGTAGCTATATTCTCGAGGGCTTTGTCTGGCACCGAGATAACGAATTTTTATAGCAACTAGTTAATGTTTCTTGTTAAGTGCCATTTAAAGCAGGTATTGCATTGATAAACAGATAGTTCTAAACTAGGGTTTACAAGCATTTGATATTCGGCCGTTTTCTCGGCTTCTGATTTATTTTTGTATTGCCTTTTTTTGTCACAATTAACACTTACAGCTGTTGTTTTTTTGTGTTTTACAGACCTGTTTCGTCTTGGCACGGCTATACAAACTTTCCATACATTGTTACAATAACGGTATATGACAAAGTCGCCAATGTCAAACGATGTGGCGACATAAAAGCCGCGTTCCGCGGCAATTATGTTGTCATTACAATTTAAAAGCCTAAGGAAAAATAATGAATTTGTTTGCAGCTTTAGACCTTCATATTGAGATTGCCGCCGGGAAGATTTTTTCGATTGGCGGTTTTGTAGTGACAAATGCATTACTGACAAGTATTTTAGGGGCCTTCATCACAATGGGGGTCCTGTTTTATGTGGGGAATCGTGTCAAAAATAATAAATACAATAAATTTGTTGGTTTGGTTCAGTGGGTTTTTGAAGGTTTACTAAATCAAATAGACGATATCATACCTGACCGCAGGGTGGCTCGTCGTGTTACGCCACTGGCTGTGACGATATTCTTTTTGGTTTTGATTAATTATTGGCTGAGCGTTTTGCCAGGGCTTGATACGATTACGATTGGCGGCACTCCAATACTAAGAAGTCCTACGGCTGATTTGAATTTTGTTTTGGCACTGGCTGTTGTTACTGTTATTACTATCCAGATTTACGCAACTAAATATCTAGGAATCTTTGGTAACGTCGGACGCTACTTACGTAATCCCCTAAAAGATCCAATCGGGGCTTTTGAAGGATTATTAGAAATTGTTGGAGAGTTCTCGCGTGGTGGTTCCCTTGCCTTGCGTTTGTTTGGTAATGCATTTGCCGGCGAAATACTTCTGATAGTTATTACGTTACTGACAAGTTATTTCTCGGTTGCTGCTTTGCCGATATTCATTATTTTTGAAATAATGATCGGCTTTATCCAGTCGTATGTGTTCTTTGTGTTGACACTGATATTTACAGCCTTGGCTATCAGCCATCACGAAGAAGAGGCTCACACTACGCATTCTCACACTGTTTTGTCTGATATGACTCTGCAGAGAGAGTGAAATAAATTAAGTAAATAATTATAAGGAGAATATTAAATATGGAACAATTAGCATTTTCACTGGCGTATGCCCTACCAGCCTTGGCTGCTGCAATCGCGATTGGTCTTATCGGTGCAAGCGCTATGCGGGCACTTGGACGCAACCCAGAAAAAGTAAGCGATATCCGTGCATTGATGATTACCGCGATTGTCTTTTGTGACTCACTCGCAATCATCGGTATGATTGTTGCTATCGTCGGAAAAGTTTTGTAACAAGAGCGAATATTAAATATGGATATACTAAGACAATTTGCTGAATCATCAGGCGCGCCAGACGAAAGTTTGGTCGGCATGCTTGGCATTGATTGGAAAATGCTGGTCTTTCAAATTGTTGCTTTTTTGGTCATGCTTTTGTTGCTGTCCAAGTTTGTCTACCCTTGGCTGATTAAATCAGTTGACGAGCGTCAGAAAAAGATTGAAATTGGCGCCAAGGCCGCAGCCGAAGCTCAGGACAAAGCGCTGGAGGCTGAAAAGCGTATTTCAAAACTGATGTCTGAAGCTCGCATCGAGGCTAATGAAATAGTCGCGGCTGCCAAGGCCGAGGCGACAGAGACATTGAACGAGACCGAAGAAAAATCGAGACAACTTGCCGACAGGATTGCCACATCTGCTCAAAAACAAATCGACAAAGATGTGCTGGCTGCAAAAAACGCATTGCGCGGCGAGATGGTTGAACTGGTGGCCCTAGCGACCGAAAAAGTTGCTGGTAAGGTCGTGTCAAATAAAGTGAATAACGAGCTGATCACTGATGCTGTCAAGGACGCGGAGTAGTTAAGCTATGGCGGTCCGTTTATCTCGTCGAAAAATTGCTATTCACTATGCGACTTCACTTGTGGGAGGCCAAAATGTTAAGCAACTTTCCAAAGAGTTAGCGGCCTATCTGATTGAATCAAAAAGAACCAAAGAACTGCCATTAATCGTCAGCGACATCGAATATCAATTGGGTTTGATGGGAGTAGTTTCGGCGAAGGTCACATCGGCGCATGTTTTGGATGATATTGCCAAAAAAGCTTTGATTGACTTGGTTCGTGACAAGACTGGCGCTAGGCAAATTCACCTAAAAGAAAATCTCGACCCCAAAGTACTTGGCGGTATGAAGCTTGAATTTACAGGAACCGAGCTTGATACTACCATTGCCCGTCGTCTGACAAAACTAAAGACAAACTTTAAATAATGATAAGGAAAAAGATATGACACAGATATCAGTATCAGAGCTTTCAAAAGATCTTCGTGATGCAATCGCTGGTCTTGAAGCTGCCGAAGGACTTGAGAAAGTCGGCGTCGTTGTGCGTGTTGGCGACGGCGTAGCTTGGATTCAAGGACTACACAATGCAAGTTATAACGAAATGCTGCAAATCGAAACACCAAGCGGAATTGTTGATGCTTTTGCACTTAACCTGATGGAAGACGAAATCGGAGCTGTGCTACTGGGCGCCGATTCATTAGTTGCTGCCGGCAACACGGTCAGGTTGAAGGGCGATGTTTTATCGGTTCCAGTTGGCCCAGAGCTTTTGGGCCGAGTGGTTGACCCGTTGGGTCGTCCTTTGGATGGTGGCGAGCCAATCAAAACAAAACAAATGGGTCTAGTCGAGCGTGGCGCACCCGGTGTTATGGACCGCAAATCAGTCCATGAACCCTTAATGACGGGCATTGTCGCGATTGACACGATGTTCCCTATCGGTCGTGGTCAGCGCGAGTTGATTATCGGTGACCGCCAAACTGGCAAAACTGCATTGACGATTGACACTATGATTAATCAGGCTAAACAAGACACTGGCGTCGTAAATATTTATGTTGCGATTGGTCAAAAATCTTCAAAGGTTGCACGCTTGATTGAGCGTCTGAAAAAAGAAGGCGTGATGAAGCAAACGATAATTGTTGCAACCAGTCCGTCCGACCCGGCATCATTGCTGTATATTGCACCGTACGCTGCGACTGCTATGGGCGAATACTTCCGCGACAATAGCGAACACGCCCTGATTATTTATGATGATTTAACCAAGCATGCTGTTTCGTATCGTCAAATGTCGTTATTGCTCCGTCGCCCACCGGGACGCGAAGCCTTCCCTGGAGACGTCTTTTACTTGCACTCTCGCCTTTTGGAACGTTCAGCAAAATTGAACGACAAACTTGGCGCTGGGTCATTAACGGCTTTGCCAATTATCGAGACCCAAGCCGGAGACATTAGCGCCTATATTCCTACAAACGTTATTTCAATTACCGATGGTCAAATATTCCTTGAAACAGATTTGTTCTATCAAGGTATTCGTCCCGCGATTTCGGCTGGTTTGTCGGTTTCACGTGTTGGTGGCGACGCCCAGACCAAGGCTGTCAAAAGTGTCAGTGGCAGTTTGAAATTGGGGCTATCGCAATTTAGAGAGCTTGCTAGCTTTGCTCAATTTGGCAGTGACTTGGATGATGCGACAAAATCACAAATTGACCGTGGACGCCGTTTGACCGAGCTTCTAAAGCAGCCACAGTACCAACCAACAAGTATTTGGCAGCAAGTCGCTAGTGTCCTAGCTGTGACTGAAGGATTGTTCGACAAAGTTAAACCTAGTAGTATCAAGGATGCTCAAAATGCGATACTTGGACGATTGTGGGTTGACCACAAAGACGAAATGGCCGAACTTGATAAAGGCGCAAAGCCAACCGACGATCAACTAAAGGCAATCAAAAAAGTCGCGATTAGTATTGCGAAAGGTTTTGAGGAGGCTTAAACCGTGGCATCGACGCAAGTATTAAAGCAGCGAATTCGCTCGGTAAAAAATACCAAGCAAATTACTAAGGCCATGCAATTGGTTGCTGCTAGCAAGATGCGCCGTGCCCAAGAAACAACCAAAGCCTCGGCGCCCTATTCGCTAGCTGCCCGAGAACTGCTGACTACAATTAGCCGCCACGAATCAGTCAAGGGCCATGCGCTGTTTTCTGCTCGTCCGATTGAAAGTCGCTTGTTGATTGTCATCGCCAGCGATAAGGGTTTGGCTGGAGCATACAACAGCAATGTAATGAAAGAGTATGCCGAAGAATTAAAGTCAGACGTGCAGTATGGTGTTAAAAATATGACGATTACGATTGGACGCAAAGCCGCTCAATTTGTATCGCGTATCAAGGACGTAGACGTTATAGGGTCGTACGAAGATTTGCCTGATAACTCCGACAGTCAAGAATTTCGAGCAATTTTAAATACGGCACGCAGCAAATTTGTGGGTTCGGAAGTAGACGCGGTTGACATAATTTTTACAGAATTTGTCAGTAGTATTCGCCAAGAAGTCCGCGTGACAAGAGTGTTGCCGGCGGGCTTTAAATTAGTTGAGCATTCGGATATCGAGCTTGATTCCGCATATGAACCTGGAGTTAAAAAAGTACTTAATGCAATCGCGCTACGTCTAGTTGAAGCACAGATTTTTCAGACGTTGCTTGATGCTAGGGCCAGCGAGCACAGTATGCGAATGCTGGCGATGAAAAACGCGACTGATAACGCGACTGATTTGGTTGATGACTTAACTTTGGCGATGAATAAATCTCGTCAGGGTGCTATTACGCAGGAATTAGCTGAAATATCAGGCGGTGTTGAGGCCTTAAACTTATGATAAAGGAGAAAATATGTTAACAAAATCTGTTGGAAAAATTATTCAAGTCGTTGGCGTGGTTGTCGACGTGGAATTTGACGGCAAAATACCGGCAATTTATGATGCCATGCATGTCAAACGCGGCAAGGAAGTATTAACCCTAGAAGTTGCCCAGCATCTTAGTCGTAATAGCGTCCGTGCTATTGCGCTTACGACAACTGATGGCCTGCGTCGAGGTGATGAGGTTACGGCAACTGGCGCGCCAATCAGCGTTCCAGTCGGCGATGAAACCCAAGGGCGCATGTTTAATGTTGTCGGTGATGCAATTGATGGCAAACCAGCACTTACAGGCGAAAGAGCTCCGATTCACCGTGACCCACCTGCCCTGTCCGAGCAATCTAACAAGTCTGAAATTCTTGAGACCGGTATCAAAGTTATCGACCTGATCGCGCCGGTTATCAAGGGCGGAAAAGTTGGTTTGTTTGCCGGCGCTGGTGTTGGCAAAACGGTCTTAATTACTGAATTAATTAATAATATTGCCAAGTTTCACAGTGGTAACTCGGTTTTTGCTGGTGTCGGCGAGCGTACGCGTGAAGGAAACGACCTTTATCACGAGATGCAGGAAGCTGGCGTGTTGGGCAAAACCAGCCTAGTATTTGGTCAGATGAATGAACCGCCTGGAGCACGTTTAAGGGTTGCCCTTTCGGGCTTGGCGATGGCCGAGACTTTCCGCGACCAAGGAAAAGACGTGTTGCTTTTTATTGATAATATCTATCGTTATACTCAGGCGGGTGCCGAAGTGTCGGCCCTCCTGGGACGATTGCCGTCAGCTGTTGGCTATCAGCCTAATTTGCAACAAGAAATGGGCATGTTGCAAGAGCGCATCACCAGCACCAAAAAAGGTTCGATTACATCTGTGCAGGCGGTTTATGTGCCGGCTGATGACCTTACTGACCCAGCACCGGCTGCGACGTTTGCCCATTTGGACGCAACGATTGTTATGAACCGTGCATTGACCGAGATTGGTATTTATCCTGCGGTTGACGTTTTGGATAGCAACTCAACCAGTCTTGACCCAGAGATTGTCGGTGAAGAACATTACCGAATCGCTCGCGAAGTTCAGCGCGTCTTACAACAATACAAAGAGTTGCAAGATATTATTGCGATTTTGGGTATGGAAGAACTTTCTGACGAGCAAAAGCAAACTGTGGCCCGCGCAAGGCGCATTCAACGCTACTTGTCGCAACCTTTCCATGTTGCCGAAAAGTTTACTGGCAACAAGGGTGTTTATGTCAAGCTTGAAGACACAATCAAAGATTTTGGTGATATCTTGGCTGGCAAATATGATCACAAACCAGAGGATTGGTTTTACATGGTTAACGGCACATTGGCCCACAAAAAGGATTAGTATGAATTTTAAACTCGTCACACTAAAAGGTGTCAAAATCGACCAGGAAGTTTATGAAGTAATGTTGCCCACACCAGAGGGCAGGATTGCTGTTTTTCCTGACCATGAAGCGCTTGTGACGTTGGCGGTGCCTGGTGAAGTTGCTGTGCGACGCAACAAAGAAGATTCAGACGACAAGTTAGAATATTTTGCTGTTTCTGGTGGCGTAGTCGAGATTGCCAGCAATAAAATCAGGGTATTGGTTGACGAGGCTGACCATGGTGACGATATCATCGAGGCCGAATCACGCAAAGCGCTAGAGCGGGCTATCGAAATGAAAAATAACGCGACAAATCAAGTCGAGTTAGACAAAGCGTATGAATTAGTTGATCGCCACGCCGTCAGGCTAAAAGTCGCCGAGTTGCGCCGTCGTCACCGTCGCTAATATTTCACGGGCTTCATTGGTATTTTTGGAGTGCATTAATTTGTCACGAAGTTCTGAGGCACCGGGAAAGTCGCGAATATATATTTTGAAAAAACGTTTTAATGGGTCATATTTGCGTGGTTCTAATTCGGCTGAATATTTATCGTGCAGATCCAATTGAAGACTCAGTAAACCAATTAATTCTTCACGGGTATGCTGTCTTTTTTGCGTTTCAAAACAAAACGGATTCATAAAAACACCGCGCCCAATCATTACGCCGTCAATGCCGTGTTTGGCAACCAGCTCTTCCCCATGCTGACGATCACGGACGTCACCGTTAATAGTAAGCAAGGTTTGCGGTGCGATTTCGTTGCGTAGTTTGACGATATCATCAATCATTTCAAAGTGCGCTGGTACTTTACTCATTTCTTTTTTAGTCCGCAAATGTACCGTTAGATTCACTATGTCTTGTTGCAAAATGTGAGTTAGCCAATCTTGCCACTCGTCCTTCTTGGCGTAGCCGATTCGTGTTTTGACGCTTACTGGCAAACCACCAGCCTTAGCGGCATGAATTAATTCAGACGCTAGTTCTGGGGTCTTGATGAGGGCACTTCCCGATCCGCCACGAACAACATTTTTATCGGGGCAACCCATATTAATATCGATCCCGGCAAATCCTAATTCGGCCAGGCCGACACTCATACGTGCAAATTCATCGGGTTTTTTGCCCCAAATCTGAGCTACTATTGGCTGTTCGTCGGGCGTAAAAGTCAAACGACCTCGAGTGCTGTGAATTCCCTTCTCGCTGCAATAACTACTGGCATTTACAAACTCGGTAAAGAATACATCTGGCCGAGCGGCACTAATAACGACGTGGCGAAAAACAACATCAGTCACCGCCTCCATAGGAGCCAGAATAAAAAAAGGTTTCGGCAGATCTTTCCAAAAATTTTGCATAGTAATCTAACTATTATATAACACCGTCGATTAAATCCTGTTCGAAGGCTAAAATACCTTTAAAGGATTGGTCGTATGATGACGTGTCGGGGAGGTTTAGTTGGATTATGTGGTCCCAGACGATATTTATTAGTTTTGCAAAATTATTTAATTCTTCACTGTTAAAGCCAGTTTCGAGTGACACAATATCGCCGCGAGTTGTTGGCTCGATGTATTGCATGATGCCCGATTCTACGCTGTAACCGCGCCAATCGCGGGCGTGCTCGACTAGCAGTTTATAGAATAAAAGCTGTTGTCTGTAGCGATGAAGTTTGATTTTTTCAAAATCAGTTTTTCCATTCCAATTTATGGTTGGATGACCAGTTTTATAGTCGGTTATAATCATTGTTTTGTTGTCTTTGTCGATATTTGCAAGGTCTAACTTGCCAGTCAGATGTGCATTGCCTACAATTGAGTGTTGGTTTGAAAAGTTAACCTCGGCCTTTTCATTAGGGTGGAATGAGTCGTATTTTTTGTCAAAAAATGTACGCAATGCATCACTTCCCCTGATTAAATACTTTTCGTGATCCAATGTACTTAGATATTGGTTTTTTAAATTAGTCTCAAAGAACGCAACGATATCTTCGATGGCTTGCTTGTCACCAGTCGCCGCAAAGTGTGCGTGGGCTTGCTGCATAGTATCATGTATGGCCGTACCAAGGCGGCGCTGGGGCTTTTTGCCCTAGGAAAATGCAATAAGTTTTGCAACATAAACATTGATGGGCCACCCCGGGTTACATCCAGAAAGTTGTGCAAGTGCGTGACACTTAATTTGTAATTTTCTAGTTTGGGTAACAACAAATCACGCATTACTAAAGTTACTGGGTCGGTCAAAGGCTCGTACCATGCTAATTCTGCTGCCTCGACCAGCCCAGAGGCCTCAGTTGGTGGATTGATAGAATTAGTTGGTAATTTACTGCCAACTAAGAAAGAAGCTCGCAGAGTGCCTTTGTCGGCGTCGTCCTTAAGTGAGTAGCTGATATTTAATTGTTGCTTTGCGCGTGTCATCGAAACATAAAACAATCGCAGTCTTTCATCATCGGTCTCGCCGGCAGGTGCAAGCGGTAGGTTCTCTGGGTAGCCAATCAAACGATTGCGGCTGCGAGCTCTTTCGCCCCAAACTGAATCAATGGCGTTGATTATATAAACAGTATTGAATTCTAGACCCTTAGACTTGTGAGCGGTCATCAAATTAATTGCCGTATCTGATTGTATTGAGCGCCTGGATATACTGATGGTGCTGCCGATTTTTCGATTAAGAGTGATGAATTCGATGAATGTAGTCAAGGTCGGGGTTTGATTTGGTCGGTATTCGCGCAATTTTGAGCGTACGGCCCGCAGTGATTCCAGATAAGTCAGGTATTGATTAGGCTGGTCATTCATTATCTCGTCCGAGAAATAATGTTGATACAAAGGACTAACAAATTGCGTGTCGTCGTAATCTTCAAGTGGCGCGGGGTTGCCTATGATAATATCTAGTATTTGTTCAAGCGGCGTGTCGTTGACAAGCGATGCGGTATTTATAAACCAATTATGTAGAGATTGGAACTTTGGCATGGTCTCCATGACGTCCAACCAGCGGGTATGGCTGTCGTGCGCCTTAAGGCTGAGTTTCCAAAGGTCAATTGGCGCTATTCCCCAAGCTTTATGCGCTAAGACTTCGGGTAATAGCGCGTTCACGTCATCATGATTGCCCGAGGCAATATTGATTAGCAAACGAGAAACTTGCTCGATTAATTTAATCGGCGGCTGCTCGAGGGCATTGTCTCGCCTTTCGTAATTAACAGCAATCCCGACTTTGGAAAAATATGGCAAAAGTGACATTATTTCGCTGTGTCGGCGCGTCAAAACAGCAATATCGTTAGGGCTTTCGCCCGATTTGATTCGCTCTTTTATATCATTTACTAGCCAGTGGCGCTCATCGGCGATTGACTCAGCTTCGAATAATGACACACTGTCGCCTTTGGTCTTGTTGTGGGCCGTAAGTTGTTTGTTGATTGAATCAATGCGGTTTTCCAGGCGGTCTTTGCCCTGTAAGATGACGTCGCGGGAATTATCAAGCACGCTGGCTGTCGAGCGGTAATTTTCGGTTAGTGTAATTTTTGCGGCTTTCGGATAATTTAAATCAAAGTCCAAGATATTGCTGATGTCTGCGCCCTGAAAACTATAGATTGCCTGGTCGTCATCACCAACCACCATGATGTTTGGCGTGTCGCCTTGGACTGGGTTATTGGTTAGATTATGCAGGATGCGCATTTGCGCCATATTAGTGTCCTGAAACTCGTCGACCAAAATATATTGATATTTTTCTTGCAGATTAAAGCGCAAATCGTCAAATACTTCCATGGCGTGGACTACGCGTAAAATCATATCGTCAAAGTCGTATAGTGCTGCTTCTTGCATGTGGTCTAAATATTGTTCATAGACAAAACTTAGCGCACGTAGTTTTACTTGGCGTTCGCGTGACTTTAATATAAAGTTGCCTTTATCGTCTTTTTTAAACCAAGTGTTGCGCCAAGCAGTAATTGGTTTAGTCGAATTTGAATCAAGCGATTCATTGACCGCCCCGTCCAGTGAGTCGGCCAATATCCTAGAAAGTGGGACGATTGTCGGCAATTCGATTTTTCCGTTGCTGTTTCTGATTGGCGCGATGTGTTTTGCGGCTGCGTCGGCGGTTTTTTTGCTAATTCGGTCCGCAAAAACAGGCGCCAGCAGCTGTTCGGTTTTTTCAATCACCAAGTCATTTTCATCGAGTATTTTTAATAGTTCGTCGCTGGTTAGTCCGCTTTTCTTTAATTCTGAAATGGCCGTCAGACTGTCGGATAGATAAGTAAACTCATCATTTAACTTACCAGCAATCGGATTGTCGTACCCAAGTGTTTCAAAAATGCTGCGAATTATCTCGTAGCTACTTAACGAATCAGCTGGGCGAAAATGAGCGCCTTGGTAAAAGTATTGACCGTTCTGGTTAATAACTTCGCTGCCAAAACTGTGAAAAGTGTGCACTGCGACTTTATATGATTCTTTGCCGATAATCTCGGCCAAACGTTCACGCATAGCACTGGCGCCGCTGTCGGTGAAAGTCAAACATAAAATATTTTCGGGCAGAGTGTCAGTTTTTTGCAATATGTTGGCAATCCGTACGCTTAAAAGTTCGGTCTTGCCAGTTCCTGGTCCAGCAATAACCATTAATGGGCCGTCTAGCTTGTCGACAGCCTTTTTTTGTGATTCGTTTAGATTAGCATACCTTTTTGAAAAATCCATTGGTTTAATTGTAGTCGAATAAATCAGTCACGTCGAGGCTTGACGATTATCCAAAGATGTTACAATAGGAGTTGTAATGAGTAACAGAATGTATGACGAGCTTGCGCTTGAGCGCGAAATTAATAGTAATTTTGGTGTAGATATCGAGATTTCTCAGTCTATTGTGCACCGAGTGCCCGTCAGTCGGTCGGCCGAAGCTACCCTTTTTCTTACAAATAAGAAACAACTGTATTTGTATATCTCGGGCCAATCTAAATTGATGTTAAGCGATATAAAAAAGCTTGTTGTCAGGATGGGATTGACCGCCGAATTATATATTCCGCCTAAAAACCAACCCCACTATTTCGATGAAGTCGCCAGGCGTAAGTTTGCCGAAGTTTTTCCTGGCAGAAAACACGTTAATGACGAAGATTTAATCTTTTATCGTACTTTAGTGCCCTATAACCCAGCGCTTGTTTTGATTAGCGAAGTGAAAAATGGTGAAATCTATCAATTCGATAGTGACAGCAATACCAGCTGGCGTCCATCAGCAAAATTCGCCTATCGACGTATAAAAACTAGTTAATTTTGTTACTTTTTGTGATCGATTAAATATATCAACGACTCTGAGTCGGCGATATTATTGGTGTCTTTGTTTGATTGGTATATGGCAAGTGCTTGTTGTAGTAAGGTTTTGGCTTTATTTGAATCACTGTTAATCAACTTTAATGCCTCTAATTTTAGGTCATCGGCACTTTTGCTTGTGCTGGAGTTGTCTGGCTGATTAGTGATATTTGGTAGCGACACGAATATGGCGATTCCAGCCCCAAGTAAAATGATGACACTGGCAATAATCAAGTAAGATTTATTTGCTTTCTTAGATGTCTTTCTGACCTTTTTCATAGTATTTGTCCTGATTAGTTTATTATTTTTCATATCAGAATACCCGGAAGGTTCCACTGCTTGTAAATATTCTTACTGTCTCGTTACCCGATGTGTATGATGAATTACCGCCGGTTGCGCCTAATGCAGCAGTTGGATAGCGTACGATTACAATGCCAGATCCGCCGTTACCGCCATCATGCCCGCCACCGCCACCGCCACCGGTTGTAGGCAATCCAATCGAACCAGTGCCGTTTTGGGCACCGTTGCCACCGCCACCTAAACCACCAGCGCCCCAATATGCAACCGATCCACCACCGCCACCGCCACCATAATATGTGCCGGTACCGGTTATAGTGTTATATAGTCCGTATCCGCCAACCATTTTGCCTCCACCCGTGATTGGTGATTTTGCATTGCCGCCAACTTGACCAGCACCACCACCGCCACCGCCAGATTTTCCATCACTTCTCCATTGACCAAGTCCGCCGTGTTGACCATACCCAGTACCTCCGCCTGACGAACCCTGAGTTGAATTGCCATAGGTGTTTGTACTATCCTCTTGGGCGCCAGCGCCACCGCCACCACAACCACCATCGCTGCCGCCTTCGTTAGTGTACCCGCCTCGTCCACCACCGATGGCTACAATATCCCAAAAGCTTGAGTTGCCGCCGTTCGTGCCATTGTCATCTCCGTTATAGCCACCGGCACCACCACCACCAACCACTACGTTATAAGATTGGCTGCTGACTGTTTTTGCGGAGTGAAATACAACACCGCCGCCGCCACCACCGCCACCCGAATCGTCACTATCGCTTGACCCGCCGCCACCACCACCAGCTACGACAAGTACCTGAATAGTTGGGAATGGTCGGTAATAACTGGTCGATCCCGAACTGCTCCAGCTGCCGCTAGTAAAGCTATTAAAGCACTGTGCCTGGACCTGTACATAATAAGTCTGGTTAAAAGTTGAAGTAGTAAACGTGGCTGATGTGCCGGTGGTTGTTACCCAGCCAAAGTCAAATCCATAGCTTGTATAGAAATCATATCGATACTTTAGTGATGTGCCAGTTGGACATGAAGATGAGCCCCAAGTATAGATAGTGCTGGTGTAATTTGGCACGCTGTAAGAAACTGTTGGAACTGTAGGTATTGAAGCGATTGGCCTGATATATGAGTCTTCGTTACTGGCAACTGATACGCTGTATGAGGCATTATTTATGTAACAGCGCGCCTGGGCTTTGTAGTCATATTTGACACCCTGGCTGGCTGTTTGAGAGAATACCAAGTCTGTTCCCCATGCGGTGTATCTTGACCATATACCATCATTCAGCCGGTTGGCAATTTGGTATTGTGGTGTTGCCCCGCCCGTACAGTCGGTTACAGGAGTGATAGTCGCTACAACATTACCGCTGCCACCGTCGTAAGTTACATCTACGACTGGCGTGCTTGGTGCGTCAATAGTAAGTATAGGGGCGTGTCGACTTTTGATGGATATGACGTTTCCGGTTGCTTCCTCTTGATATTTAAGAGTATATTGCGAGCATGTGCTGCCAGTTACGCAAGGATCGCTGCCGTCACCAACATAGGCATAATCGCTGGCTGAATTTTCGTCAATATCAGCACAGGACCCCATGATTGAGTTAGTGCCATCAATACCGGATGGCGACGTCAAGACCGCAGGGTCAAGGCCCAACAGAGTTGTTGTCGAGACGGTATTTGGTGTAGCGGCCATCGCCGAACATCCTGGGTATTCACCATTTTCTTGGTAGTATTTTTCCAAAGCATCACTGATGATTTTCATGCTTGCAGATCGAGTTGAATCGTGTGCATTGGATTGGATGCTGCCAAAAGAGACAAAACTAATAGTCGTCAATATTCCGATGATGGCAACAACGACCAAAAGCTCGACAATAGTAAAACCGCTTGTGGTTTTTCTCATACGGTCATTGTAACAGATTTAACAATGCAAATACAACATCGCGTATATGCTATTTTGTCTTTAAATCAAGGACTACTAAATGCTCAATGTGCGGTGTTCGCGGAAAGAAGTTGTATCCCATGTGCCACTTAATACCATACTTTTCGGACAACAACGCGACGTCGCGGGCCTGGGTTACGGGATTACATGACAAATAGATAATGCGTGCTGGCTTGGTCTCGAGTAGTTTATTTATTACGTATTCGTGCAATCCGGCCCGAGGCGGGTCAACGATAATCGTAGAATCTTGGGTAATATGTTCGAGGGCGCTTTCAGTTGGCGCCAGGATTGCCTTGACGGCTTCGCGTCGTTTTAGCGACATGATATTACGTTCCATTTCCTGGAAAGCATGCTCATTAATTTCAACCATAGTGACGTCTGTGCCGCCGATTGTCAGGCCAATCGTTCCGACGCCGCTATACAAATCAACCGTTGGCTTATCCGGTGTTACCCACTTTTTCATATCATTCAAGGCTTGTTCATATATAGGAAGGTTGATTTGAAAGAATCCTTCAACGGCATAGTTAAAGTCGACGTCAAGTATCTTGTCGTTCAGACTGGTAATCCCCCACTCTTGAAGCCGTTTGGTTATTACGCTGGCGGGGCTTTTGGGATTCGAGAATATTATTTCAAAACCCTGCAGGCCAAGAGTACTTATCTCTTCGGGTGTTAATAATGCAAAATTTTCGTCTTTGACATAAAGTTGTGCTACAACATTTCCACTTTGGTCACATCTGATTAATAATGTTTTCAAACTATACGCACTGGTATTTTTATCGCGCAAAAAATTACGAATTGATATTGCGGCTTTATTGATTGCTGGCATAGCCAAGCTGCTGCCGTCAACTGGCGTTTTAGTGTGAGTTGCGCGTTTAAAAAAAGCTAGATCAAGCTGTTTGGCTGTATTGTCCCACCACCAACTGAACTCGATTTTGTTGCGATATCCATATTGTTTTTCGTCGCTATAAACGCTGATTATATCAGGCAGCACAATGTCGTGCAGCTCGAAGGCTTCTTCAATTAGAGCCGATTTAAAACGTTGTTCACTGTCAAATTCCATAATTTGCCAAGGGCTGGTCGATAAGTAGCTATCCTGGTCAAGAGGCTCTATGCGCTCAGCACTTGGTTTAGTAACTTCTGCGACAATGCCTTCGGCCATTTTTGATTTTTTCTTGGTAATTTGAACTTTGACAGTTTCGCCTGGCAAGCCACCCCAGACGAATATTTTGCAACCATCATCAAGCGTGCCAATAGTTTGACCACCACCGACAATTTTGTCCAGATTTACGTCAACAATTTGAAATGATTTTTTCTTCATCAATTCATTATAACTGATTACAGAGATAAAATGTCTATTGACTCAAAATTAGGCCGAATAAAGCGATATTTATTAACAATGCTATGGTCAGCGCGCGAAAGATAATTCTAAACACTTTATTTATCCTCACTTCGATTAATACTTGATAACGATTGCTTCAGGGCACTTAGGGCACTTGGCGATGAATCTATTCGATAATCCGCAATATAATTATCTTGGTTTACTATTGTTATTAATTCGTTAAGCATTAAAATCGCTGTAATTTTTGGATTTTTATCAGCATAATCAAACATACTTTTTACCCATTTGGCTTTATCAAGGTTTTCACTGTTTTCGTCTGAGCCGGTCTCGGAAATAATTATTGGTTTATTAAAACTTTCGATATATGGCTGACTTTCTTCGTAAAATGTCTTGAAGTCAGGCATATATCGATTAGCATAAAACATATTGCGATTCATGGTTACGCCGATGTAGTCTACCCATTTGTCACCTGGGTAGTACTTATAAATAAGCTCTTCACCATGGTTTGGCGACCATATCCACTTGACGTTTTGATTGATTTTATGAGACAAATCAACGATGTGTTGCCAAGCTTTGACATAGTTTGCTGGGTCATTTTGCCACGGGTACCACAAGTCATGATTCGACACGTGCATTTCGTGGTCGAATCTTATCAGCACGGTTTGTCGACCACAGGCGTTTTTCACCAAATTGAATTGCTCGTTTAAATACGAGTCAAACTTACCTTTCGCTATATCTGCCAATGGATACGGGTCGGCTGTCATAGTGTCAGCCTTCCAGCTTTCCCAGGTAATAGCGGGCACATAGCCGTTTTCGCAGGCGTATGATATTTTGTTATTAGCCAAAGGCTCGCTCCACTTAGAAAACCAGGCCATGATATTAATTTTGCTGTCGATTTTTTCTTCGACTTTTTTGGGTGAGTATTCACTGTTTAGATAGATGCCAATTTTTAGAGGGCTTCCCGACCTTGGGATGTTATCGGAGCTATCGATAAATTTTTGTTTGATAATTTTGATGTTGCTTGTGGGTTGTTGCGAATAAAAACTTAATATCGGCGGAATGTTGATTAGTAAGGCAAATAAAATACACGGCAAGATGAATGAGACATATTTTTTAAAACTATTCATCGTGTATTCCTTTGTATGCGTTGTTTCTAGTACCCCAGCTCATGTCGTCGGCCAATCTTGCAAACCCAATAATTCGAATCGGTGCCAGTACAAAACTTAAAGCAAAAATATAAAATGGCAAATATACAATCTGGCTCCAGTCGTCAAAGATAGTACGCAGATGACGAAAGGCGTAGCTTATATACGCACCGGCCAGTACAAGCGCGGTTAATGCATACGTATTATTTGTGTTAAACACATCGTAATTTAGATTACTCGCAGAAATATTTGGGATCATCAAGTACAGAATCCACGATAAATATATTCCCCACAACATAAATGGGATAATCGTATCGATCCAATAAATAAATAAGGTTAGTTTGGCGTGTCGAATCATCCAAGGAGTCATTTTTATGTTGTTGTATTGTGAGCCTTCGGACCAACGCAATTGTTGACGTATAAATTTTTTCCAGGTTTTTGGTGCCTCGGTTAGTACTAGCGATGTTGATTGCAATACGGTTTTATAGCCCGCCTTTAGCGTCAAGTTAGTTAGGCTGCGGTCGTCGGACACCTCTTTATGGAATCCCAAAAACTTTTCATTCATAAAATCAGGCATGATTTGTTTCAAAATTGAACGCCTGAAAGCGATTGTCCGTCCGGGCAAGCATCCAACTGTGCCGGCGACGCTCATTGCCTTCATCGAGCCGTTGGATCGTATGTCTTCCATCCATTCACAAAGTCGACTAATTAAGGTTGCATCTGGATTGGTGATTTGTTGTTTTGTGGTAACACCGCCGATTTTCGGGTCAATAAAAGGTTTAAGTAATTCAGAAAGAGCTTTTGGCTGCCAGATGGTATCGCTATCTACGATTACGATAATTTCATTCTTTGCTTTTGTCATGCCCAGACGAATAGCATTTCGTTTACCGGGTTTTTTTGTCCAATAGCATTCAATGTTGGTGTATTTTTTGCAGAGCCACTCAAGGGAATTATTTTTTGGGCCGTTGATGACGACAATGATTTGACCCGGTTTTTGTTTGTTTATAGACGACAATACCGATTTGAATACGCTAATCGGCTCGTCGACTACCGGTATGATAACACTGTTAGAAAATCTGACTTTTTTTGTGTATGGTTTGTATGATATTGAGGCCAAGCTAATCACGAACCAACGAATCCAAATGATGAAAAAGAATATTACAAACAGGTGTAACCTGTGAGTAGTTAGAAAATCAGCAAATTGGATGATAAATGTATACAAAGTATCTCCTTATAACAGAGATACTTTATCACAAATTGTACTAACGGGCAACCAAATGATTATATATAAAATGCTTTTGCTTATTTTATTTTTTTACGCTTGGCCTAACAATCAATTTTTTGCCTTGCATCAAAATCATACCACTACCAAATATCATCGAAGCCATCATTGCCGCAAAGCCGATTATTGGTATAAAGAAAGTTATGACTAAAATTGTAATGCCGTATAACATCGTCCAGCCGTATTGCTTATTGGTTTTTGTGATTAATCGTCCCAGCAGGTATCCAGTGAAAGGACCGCTTAGTATTGCAACGGCTATGCCCAGCATTGTTATCAAAATTGCTAGCGGTGCTCCTATTGCAGTGACGAATAACATTATGACAATCACAGGCGCGATGATCATACTGACGACGCCTACAAGTGCTGTCAGACCAGGTTTTTTAGCTGCGCTTGTTGATGCCTCCTCGAATATTTTTGGAAACAGACCAACCATTGTTAGTGACAAAGCAATCATCGCAATCAATACGTACACAAATACGGTAATAGTAAGAGCAAATGGAGTGTAGGCAGCTGTCTTTCTTTCTGGCGGGTTGGTCCTGGTTGTTGTGCCGACGATTTTCCCGCCCGCGTTAATAACAGGATCGGTTGTGCCATAGTAGTCGACATTGCCACCAACTCGTCCGCTTGAGCCAATGGTGATTGTCTCTACGCCACCTTTGACGTTACGCCCAATCGCACCATTGATTACGATGTTTTGTGACCCAATCACCGAATCGCGCCCAATCGCACCGTTGATGGTCGTATTTTGACTGCCGCCAAGTAGATCTCGGCCGATCTTGGCGCTGTGATCAATAATCAAATTTTGGGTACCAATTGTAGCGCTGCCTTCGATGTTGCCGCCAATATTGACGGTTTGCCCGCCAACTCTAATATCGCCAGTGACTTTGCCAGTGATATTGATCGTTTGTCCGGCGCAAAATATATCACCGTTAATCGTACCGCTGATACTGATGGTTTGACCTGCGCAATAAACGTCACCATTGACGGTACCAGCGATGTCAACATTACTGCCACCGGCAAACAACATGCTGTCGATAGTCTCGTTTGCGGCTACCGTGACGTTGTCTCCGGTCTTAAAACTTTGTGCCCCTGCTATGCCCGCAAGCGCCAGACCGGATAGTAAAACAAGACTTAGGCTGAGGGTAATTATTTTAATATATTTCATAGTCCCTGACCTCCTAATTAATAATTCTATTTTACTATGTTTTACAGAATTATGTTAGTGCTTGCATCGGCTAATCATCTTCAAGTTCTTCCTCGATCTCATGATTATTTGAGTCGGTTGTATTTGTTTCGTCAGAGTTTTTGGTTGCATCTGTGGTTGAAGGGTTTGTATCAGTAACGGCGGCAGGGCTGTTATTAACTGGCGCTGGTTTATCGATTATCTCTATATCTTTGTATGGTAACGAGTTGTAATATTCGACGAATGCCACTACTCGGTATTTACCAGGTGTTGAAAACAATTTAGGCCAAGCCTTAAAGCTGCCACTGACTGACTGGCCAGCCGCAACGCTTACCTCGCGTGATTCAGCCGGGCAATCTTTTGGCGAAGCTTGGGCGTGCTGCCTAACCCATTTGTTGTCAACTAATTTGTAAACAGTCAGCGGCTCGTCTGGACAACTATTTTCCATATGAATCGAACTGTTGTAGTTGTTTTTTATAGTAAAACCAACCGTCTCGCCAACGACGTACTTAGAGTAGTCAGTCGTCAGTGTCACATTGCCAGTTGGCAACGTGTGTGATTGGACCTGGTCGGCTGCAAACCAAAAGGCTGTGCCGACAATTGTGACTATGGCCAAGTATGTTGCCAGCCAGAATATTGTTAGCGGAATGGGGTTGCGGTAGTGTTTTAATTCATTATTCATTTGGATATGGCCCTCGATACCCATAACCTATACAGCCCAAGTACTGCTATGCCGATGCCGGTTGCTATCCAAAGCAGTCTTGGCCATCCATCGGCCAAATCTGTACCCAGATAAAGTGCATGTATGAAAACGAATAATAGGGCTATGTAGGATAACAAATGAGTCACCTTCCATAGTTTTGGCTTTTTCTCTATCCAAACTAGCGAAACCAAAATAGTAATTGCAATCAAATAAAAAGCAATAACTCCGAGTGCAATATATAACGACCCTAACTGGATTCCGAACAAACTAATAGGCTTGTAATTTGAAAGCCACGGTACTAAAAGCGTAGCAATATCAAAAGGTACGAAGTGGTCAAATAATAATCCAACCATGTGTACCAGAACGGATATCCCAAATATTATTCCCAGCGCTTTGTGTGATGCCCAGGCTGTGATTGGCTCTAAGAATTTGAACATATGTCCGGTAATCGATCCTATGCCCGAAAGCATCAGTAATGTTAGTGATATGGCAGCCACAATCCCAGCACCTCGCACAAGATACCATGGCCATGATGATTGGGCTCTATCCGCAACCTGTTGTGCTAATGTCTGCCCTGGGATGGTCTGGACTACGACTGCTCCAAAATTTGTCGTAGCGTGTGTTGCGGTGGGATCTAAACTAACCAGTGACAAGCTGGCAATCGCTATGATAATAATTATTAATAATTTACGCATTTAATACCTTCTGCCTAATTTTGTTGCCAAATGATTTTTCAAAAGTAACTCCATTTTTATCAATACATTGCAATAGCGCTGATTCGACACCATGACTTTTCAAAAAAGCCGGTGCTTTTTCTGACCCCAAAATAACTGCGCATGATGCCATTACGTCGGCCATTAACGTATTGTTCGTGCAAATCGTTGCCAGGCGAATATCGGTTTTGGCTGGTTTCATGGTCGATGGGTCAATAATGTGGTGCCAAGGATCTTTCGTGTTTTGGCCGGCGCGTCTGAATGTGCCGGATGTTGCTATGCCGCAATGTTCGTCAAAACACTCAATAACCCAATTCCCCGTTTTACCCAGACTATTTGCATCTTGGATATCGATATAAATCTTATTGCCGTCTTCGTCATGCCCTTTCGTGATAATGTCACCGCTAAGCGATAGCCAGTATCCTTGGATATTTGATGAGTCGAGAATACTCGCCAGCTGGTTGGCTATGTATCCCTTGCCGAAACCTCCGAAGTCCAGTGCGGTCCGAAAAGGTATGCGCGCCCAATTGTCCCCAATCTCTAATTCCTCTATGCCGACCACCACTCGGTCCGAATAGTTTGTTTGTTGGTCGTCCTCGTGTCCTGTCATCGCTGATTTAACATAACCGGCTCGCTGCAGGGCCGGCATTATGAAAGGGTTAAATAAACCACTTGTCGTGATACTAAGCTGCTTGGCTATTCTTAGCATTTCTAAAAAGTCTGGCGACACAGGCGTTTTTAATCCAGCCGATCGGTTGAACGATGACAATTCGCTTAATGGCAAAAATCGGCTAAAGCGACGTTCAAATCTGAACAATCGATCCCAAAGTTTGCTAAACAATATCTTAGATTCATAGTCATCCATGTTGGTTACGAATGCCAGGGTTGTATTGCCGCCAAGGGCTGGTTTGGTCTGGGAAACCTCTCTTAAATACATGTCGTTACCCCACTTTGTGTCGTCGTACATTTTGGTGTTGGTGTAGTAACAACTGGTGTCGTGGTCGTAGTGGTGTTTGGTGGAGTTGCGACGGTGTTAGTTGAAGTCGATCCAGTTGTTGATGGGTTTAGTGGTTTGGTTGCTGCGGTTGCCGGGGCTTCGTTGATATCGTCAGGCAATTTGTTTACCAAATCATCCAACTCGGCCTGACGACTGTTGGTTGGAAAATTTGAGTCAACAAGATTCGAAGGCGTGGTCAAACCAGTAGGCAAATTTTTTAGCATGTCACTTATCATGACGGCAAAGCTGGCGACAGCAATTCCTACGGCGCCCATGGCATATATGCTATTTGGCCAACTTTTTAACTTGCCGGTTTGCTGGATTGATCCTTGTCCGAAAGCCTCGGTGATTATTCGGTCACTTGTTACTTTTTTGTTACGCAAGGTGTCGACCATCGATTTCATAAACTGTGGTGGTCCACAAATATAAAAGGTTTTGTCTGAATATTGGCTGCCGGTTGCCTCGTCAATTATTTCAGGAGTAACGCGACCATTTTTCACGTTCAGATTTGCCAGTTTTTCGGTTGGACCGTGGCTAATAACGAAAGTATTTTTTAGGTCTACATTTGTAGCCTCATTTTTTGTTAATTCATCCAAAAAAGGCACATCTTCCTGAGACGATGTACTATAAATTAGTGATATTTTATCGTAGTATTTATAGCTTGCTGCTTGTCGCATCATACCGATAAACGGTGCGATTCCTATACCGCCGGCTATCATGACAACGTTATGGTCGCGGTTGGCGTCAATCACAAAACTGCCATATGGTCCGCGAACGTTTACTAGATCACCGTGTTTTAGTCTGGATACTGTATTCGTGTACCTGCCCTTTAGACGGATGCTAAATTGCAATATATTCGGTTCGTCGGGCGAACTGGCAATTGAAAAACATCGGGCCGGAGATTGATGCCCGTTGATATTAAAGCTAATCGCGCCATACTGACCCGCCTGATACCTGAATGTGTCGTTTACGTCACACTTTTCAAGCGTCAGCAACAACGTCGTAGGCGTTAGCAGCTTATTTTCCCTAACCCTGTATTTATGCATGATTACTATATCTATTATACAACTACAGCTTAATTAAAGCTTGAGGTGCTGATATTGCAATCATATTCTTAAATCAAATCATTAAAATGTGCATGTCGACTAGTGAATCCAGTCAACCGCTAGGCGCTTTTGGGGCGCCCAGCGGGAGGATAATGGTGAATATTATCCGACAAGAGTCTTAACGACATCTTTTTTCAGCTGATGGTTTTTTACGCCAATCATCTGGGACAATGTTCCAATCGTTTTACCGAAGGCTTTTTCGTCGATGTTTTTACCATTCTTGAACTCTGATTGAAGTTTGCGGAATGTGTTTACACACATCGAGGCAATGCTTTCTAATCGCTTAACGCTTTTGACGTTTTGCTCTAACGAAAGAGATTTTAGCTCTTCTGTCAGGAGGTCACGGGCGGCTGCATAAAATTTTTCATTTAGCAGCGCATCGACTTTTTTACCCTTGGGGTAATTAGATTTTTCCATTTGTTTTATCGTGTCTAGTCGGTCAAAAAAATGGCCAACAGACAAAAATAATTATTAAAAGTGCGACATGCACTTTAATGATTTGGTTTATCAAAGAACGCAGATTACAGTTACATATTACCATAAACACGATGGTTTGTCAATGTGTCAGCTATCAAAGACAGATTGACGCGTAAATAAAAAAAATTGTATAATAACCAAATAGTCAGGTGGTGCGACGGCTCTTTTAAATCAAATTATTACAGCGCGCTTTTTTAAAGCGCTGATAACTATTAATAAAAAAAATATGAAAATCAGAGCAACTATGTATTGTATGATGTCGGCATTCTTTGTCGGATCTGTCGCTACTATTTACGCGATAGATTATTTGGATAAAAACTTCATAGATACATATAAATTATCTGTTAATAAAAAAATATCATCGGTGGAATCGGGTGATAAGTTTGTGCTTGGCCAGACGGTTTTGGGCAATAACACTTTTTATGTATTTAAAGATGCTGCACACGGCAACTACGAATACATAGACAAGGATACTGTTGATTTGGCCCAGGACAATCAGTCCGAGCCAAGATATATGGACTGCGGAACATATAATGACAAATGTGTGTTTGGCGAAAGACGTTTGCGGAGACAACTGATTCTTCCTGACGGATATGTCACTAAACTGATGAAGAACGATATTAGCCTATCTCCGTTTTAATTAGTGTTGTTTATTGGGGTGGCATAAGCCACCCCCGGTTATCCGCAAAAAGCGCGCTATTGTAATAATTTGATTTTTGGATAATAAATAGAGCCCGTTTGGGCTCTATTTATTTAGTTTTGCTTTTGCCTTTGCGATTCGCTTGCGCGAGGCACTGTGCATATTGCGGCGTTTTGCCATATCTAGGTTTCCTATCTTTTAGTAATCATGTAATTGTAACACACGCCGAATTTAGAAATCAGATTATTTATGACACATATTGAATCGATGACGATTCACAGAATCAAGGGAGGGGCGTAATTGCCCCTCCTCTTTTTTCTGGAGACTACGGTTTTTTGAATTTTAGCCCGTGAGAAACAGATTCTGGCGGGTTATTTTTCAAAAAGTTATTCAATAGAGATCCGTATACTTTGACTGGGTAGCAGGCTTTTATGTTGGGAGTCTCGTCCCAATCATAACAAGCTCCGCCGCCGTGGCCTTTCTTGTTCTCTTCACTTGCATTTTTGCTAGGTTTGTCTTTTCCGTTATCATCTAGCTTATTGCAGACATGCTTATGCCCATTAACAGTTGCACTATCAGGCAATGAACCGCTGCTGAGGTATGGACGAATGTACGCCGGAAAGACAAAACAATAACCGTCCTGTGCTGGCTTTGCTGCAACAGCGGCGGCTTTGGCTTTGGCGGTCGCATCGGCAGCTGCTTTCGCGTCGGCAATCGCTTTGGCTTCGGCTGCAGCCTTTTCGTCTGCTATCCGTTTCTCTTCGGCGGCCTTCTTCTCGGCTTCAATGGCAGCAAGTCTAGCGGCCTCTTCGGCAGCCAACCTGGCTTTCTCTTCTTCCTCGGCTTTGATTGCAGCCAATCTGGCGTTCTCGACTTCTTGGGCTTGAACTGCGATTCGCTCAGCTTCAAGCCGAGCAGTTTCTTTTGCGCCTTGAACGACGGATACAAGCCCGCTGATTAAAAGCGCTGTAAGCACCGCGTACGCCACTGCCACTTTTGGGTTAGCCTTAATGGCCAACCATTTGTCTTTAAACATTTGTTTTTTTGCACCTTGAGGATAGTAACAATTACTATGGTCAAAATGATATTAACGAATTAATTATTTAAAACTTGTTGGCGGATTGGGCCCAGATGCAATCATGATGCAAATTAATAACTTGATCTCAAATATGTGTACAAATAATCTGATTTGTAAAATGACCTCCGCCACCGACGGAAGTCCTGTAGCTGATTGAATTATTCTGACACAATGGTTTAAAAAAGTCAATTTTATTACATACCACAAAAATTTTGCTACCCAATGAGCTTGTTATTAGTCAGTGTGATTAGCACCTAAGTAGGATTTACTATGACAGTTTCTCTTAAGGTAGGCGTGACTGGGCTAAGCGAATATGAATTGCTCTGTGCGGTCGTAATTGCGTCACTAAATATGTAAGAACCAGCTGGGACCGTTTGTGCTTGGGTTGACGGTGATCCCATAGTCGCGGATGGGTCTACGCACTCCGATGAGCACCCATTCATATCTCCACCGCTAGAATATTTTACCAACACTAAATCATTATTTCCGGAATCGTAGTGGTTTGAATAGCCCGTCAACAATAATCCATCGTCTAAACCTTCGGTAATTGATTGGGTATATTCCCAATCGGTCGTTCCAAATACTCGATCCCAAGCAAAGGTTCCGTCACTGCTATATCTTACCAAGAAGATGTCTTCGTATCCTGCGCCAAAGCTTCTGGTTTGCCCTGCTAAGGCGTATCCTCCGTCGGATGTCTGGATGACGGCTCCTGCCTGATTATAGATCGTGCTACCTCCCCATGTTTTAGTCCAGGCAGTAGTACCAGCGGAATCATATTTGGATATAAATGCATATCCCGCGCTGCTTTCTTTTCCGGCGACTACGAACCCACCGTCAGTAGTTTTATTTATTGCGTATGCCGAATCTGTTCCGCCATAGCCCCAAGTTTTCGTCCACGACAAAGTACCATCGGACGTGTATTTAGCTATCATGACATCACTACTGCCAGCGCCATAGTTCTGCGTTATACCAACGGTTACTAGACTGTTGTCATTAAGCTCCGTCACGCCGTAAAGATTATCAAGTCCTGTGCCACCTAAATATCTGCTCCAAACTTCCGAGCCGCTGGAATCAAACTTAACGATAAATCCGTCGGCAGAGCCATGTGTATATTCATATCCGTAACCAGCGACCACAAAACCTCCGTCATAAGTCGGCGTTGCTCCAAGCGGGTTCTCGGTCCCTAATGTTGAACCCCAGGTTTTAACCCAACTGAGGCTGTTATCAGATCCGTATTTCGCTAGGAAGATATCGCCATTGCCGGCGCCGTAGCTTGATGTGCTGCCTATAACCATTAACCCACTGTCGGAAGTCCCGATTACTGATGTGACGTTTTCTGTGCTGGCGCCTCCCCAAGAGCTAGACGAGGACAGTTCACCATTTGCAGCGTATTGTGCTAACAAAACGTTACCGTTTGTGGTCGAAAGCTGTCCGGCTACGGCATAACTTCCGTCACTTTTGACGTAAGTCGAACGACCATAATCATGCCCGCTGGTCGTATTACTTAGTGCTTTTGCGAAAGATGCAGCTATTAATAATGGGCAATCTCCCTCTGTCGGACGTTGGTCGGACGAAGTGATGTAGTAACTGGTGCCATTGGTGTTTTCTGCCTCTAGGCAGTAGCTGCTGCTGGCTGCGTAATAATTGTAAGTTGCCGTATTGCCAGTGCTAAACGCGAATCCGATCGCGTCATTGAACTCGGACTGGTCTGGTGGATAGCTCTCGTCATCACTGCTGACTTTGTTGACTTCTAATTTTGTGGCGGCATTCTTTAAGTCTGACTGTAGTGTTGCAGCTACGGCTCTTTGGTTGATTCCAAAATAAGAAATCACAGTAATAGCCGCCAAAATCCCAATAACAACGATGACTACCAACAGCTCTACGATCGTGAATCCATTTCGATGTTCACCAAAGTGCTTATGCATTATGTTTGTCATTTTAACACCAATAGTTTTGTTGTCAAATTAGATTATGGGCTTGAAGGGATAGGCCTTGTAGGGCTGATTTGTAAAATGAATCCTGCCTATTTGATTCGTGGTTGATTAAACTATTCTGACACAAATAATATAATGTCAATCGTGGCTTAAGATATGATTTAGTTGCAGGTTGGTGTTATTTGATGATAGCGTTAAACAAATAGCCAGTAAAAATAATACCCAGGCCGACTATTGATCCATATAGAAATATTAATTTTGTTTTTAGCACCTTTTTCAGGATGATGAATTCGGGCAGCGATAAGGCGGTTACGGCCATCATAAACGCCAGCGCAGTGCCAATTGACATGCCTTTGTCTATCAAAACTGAAACAATCGGAATCGTGCCAGCGGCATTTGAATATAGTGGGATACCTATTAACGTTGCTATGGGCACTGCAAAAAAGTTATCGGACCCAGCAAGTTCAGCCAGCAGGTCATTCGGTGCGTATCCATGCATTAATGCGCCTAATCCCACGCCAATCAGGATGTACAGCCAAACCTTTTTTATAATGTCGGCCATATAATTTTTTGCATATTTTATTCTATCTCGATTGGTTGGTTTGTCGATTGCCTTTTCGACACTTTTAACTTGGTATACGAATCCTTCGACCCATTTTTCAAGATTCAACTTGCCCAATATCCAACCGGCGATGGTTGCAATGGCTACGCCGGAAATTATGTATATCAAGGCTATCTGCCAACCGAACAACCCCCACAACAAAACCAAGGCGATTTCGTTAACCATCGGTGCTGATATTAAAAATGATAAAGTAGCGCCCAGTGGCACTCCCGCTTCGACAAAGCCGATAAAAAGTGGAATAGCCGAGCAAGAGCAAAATGGAGTTACTATTCCGAATAATGCTGCCAGCAAATTATTTATGATTGGATACTTTGTCTTTGATAGTAGCTTTTTGGTTTTCTCTGGAGGAAAATATGATCTGACATAAGAAACGACAAATATAATTGCAGCCAGCATTAATATTATTTTTATTGAATCATATATAAAAAAATTAACAGAATTACCCAGCGGAGAGCCTGCAGCGATGCTAAAAATGGCGTAGGTCAGCCAATCGGCAAACCACTGAATTGGCGCAAATATGTCCATTAATGGCTAACGCCAAAGATTGCTTCTTTGACATCTTTTTCGCTGGTCGACCTCAAATCAACTGGCTTGTCGTTAACGACCAACACGGGGCTGCGCATCAGTCCCAGCGCAACTATTCTGGTGACGTCGGTGGAGTATTCTACCTCGGCGTCGATATTATTTTGTTTGACGATATATTCAACAGTTTCGTGTAGCTTTTTGCACGTCGCACATCCCGATCCCAGTACTGATATTTTCATTTTTATCCCCCAATTCCCTTAGTTGATTTATTAGTTTGTTTAACGATTCTTGATTTAACGAATAATAGTTATTCTTGCCACAACGGCAATTATCAATAAGACCTGATTTTTTTAATACGGATAAATGATGAGACGCCAGGTTTTGTGAAATTTGCATTTTTGCTTCAATTTCACAAACACACAAAGATTTTTCAGCAAGTAATCTTACGATTTCATACCGATTTTCGTCAGCCAGGGCTTTATACATATCAATCATCATTGATATGTTATCATCGAATGTTAGCCGCGGTCAATGTTGATATTGATAAAAAATGTAATAAAATTACTGTATGAAGAATATCTTAATCTTACTTGCAAAATACAAACTAATATTAATTGTAGTTGGGGTTGTGTTAGCCAGTGGGGCCACATATTTTGTTTCGCAAAGTGTACTAAACAATCCAAAGTCCAATAACATAGCCGACAGTAACGAAGAAACAAAACCGGTTGACGAAACGGGCTATATTTATGTAGATGGCGGTGCTGGAACTTTATCAAATTTCAGTGAATATGGATATTCATATATCGGCGAGTCGGCTCGTGGTACCGAAGCATACTTGGCGGATAAAGGTGCTACTGCTACTTACAAATTTACAGCCGAAAAAGCTGGTAGTTATCGTCTTGAAATCAGCCTTAGCGATGATGCCGTGCATGACAATGGCGCGCGCAATGCGACCGTAACGCTAAACGGAGGCGGTACGGTATTCTATAAACACCAGTCAGAAAATACTAACGGCTGGAAGTGGTATTCATTGGGCCAACTGTCTATTAAAAAAGGCAAAAACACCGTAACGTTTATAAAAGACGAAACTACATCGGCGGCATTTGTGATGGACCAGTTTAGGTTTGTGCCCATAATACTTAGTGAGTAGTTTGGTTATAAATAAAAGAATAGCACCTGTTGAAGGCGCCATTCTTTAATACATTGTTTTGGTTTAGAACTCTGCTATTTGTGCAGTGATTAGATCGATGTCTTCTGTTGTCTGGGCTTCGGTTATCTGATTTAACGATGTTATTGCTTTGTCCAGATCGGCTGTTTTTGAAACAGTCGTTGGCGCGGACTCGGTAACAGTTTTCATATCGTCTGCGACATTGGATTGCTCGACGATAGCGGTGTCTTTCGAGTTGTCGGTGCCAACCATGAACCTATCGTAGGCTACATATCCCAGCAGACCGACCAAACCGATAGTTACAGCAGCTACTATTATGACAACAGGTGAAAAACCTAGTTGAGAATTATTATTTTTCATATTAGTTTACCTCCGTTGCAGCGGCGTCTTCGGCTATGGCTGTTTTAATTGCTTCTACCAAGTCATGCACAGCATTCTTATACTCGGTAATAGAATCAGATTGTGATGCGGCCTGTGATTTAAATTGCGTTGCAATTCCCTTTGGGTCGTCTTTACTGCAGCCAAAGCTGCCGTTCATTGTGCGAACTGTATTCATGGCCTGAGTTGCGGTTTGCTTTTTTGCTTCGACAGTTGCAACTAATTTGTCATAATTGCTTACTGTTACGTCTTGGTTGGAATAGAACGTTCGTACTTGTTCTTGGATGGAGTCGATTAGTTGGACTTGTTTTTGTCCACGATCGCCAACTCGTGCCATTATGTTATTTATTGCCATCTCGCGGTTTTGGCAGCTTTCAAGGCTGTTGCCTTGAAGTTTTTTCTGGACTGCGTTATCTGACCCAGATGTGGTGCTTGCGTTTGATGTGCCATTGCCGGCTTGGCTGTTTTCAGCACCTGCGTTTTTAGCGCTAACTGTTAATGGCAGAACCATCATCATGGCTAATATGACGAGAGCTGTTGATAAATTATATTTCTTTATACTTTTTTGCATGTTTCCCCCTTCAATAAATCATAAGCTTTTTGGGAGCTATAGTCAAAAAATAACGACCACAAAGGGTCGTTATTTAATTTTGGCTGGGGCTAGTGGATGCGTTTCAGGAATTACTTAACGCAGATTTAGGCAAAATTGGGTTGTCTTATTACTTGTATGACTGTGCCCATAATTAGATTTTCATTATTATCATCAGGATGAATAAAAATTGGTTGATAATCTTCTGATGACTCGGATAGGAGAACTACCTGCTCATTTTCAACATCAAGATGTAACTTCTTGAGATTTGCCAAATTATCCACCTGGGCAATAACATATTGACCATCGGTTGGACTACGTTTTGAAGAGTCAACTATAGCGTAATCACCATCATTAATCGGTTTACCTTCAACTTTAGCCATGTTCATTGATGTACCAGAAACTATCAAAGCATACAAATCTTTATAATTTCTCGACTTCAGTAAATTTGAAGAAATTCTTATGTAGCCACTAGTTACGTCATCGGCGACCTGAGTAGCAGGACCAGCACTTACGCGCCCTTTGATTGGTATGCGTATAAGATCTGATATGCCTAGCTTATTTTTCTCAATCTGAACCGAAGCCCTCTCTTTAACACCCTGCTCAATAGCTATCTTTTGGAGGTGATATTTAATAGTTTGGGGGTTTTTTACGCCAAGTTCTCGTGCCAGTTCACGAAGCCCCATCGAAGTTATATCTTTTTGGGTCGACAGGTTAAGTAGCGCTTTTCGTACATCATTCATTTACAATATTGTAGCATAAGCGATGACTGTAAACAAGTACCTGTTGACACCGTCATTTACACTTGATAAACTGATAAGGAACAATCTCAAAAAAGAAACATTTGTGGATGTATCAATGAAGAGGGTGTTCGTAAAAATAAGAAGAAAGGATATAGGTATAAGTAAAATGAGTAAGCCAAACTTACACACCACATACAACCAACAAACTAAGAACTGGCGTAACATCAGCGAGGGCGCCAGTAAACCCGTTAGAGTCTACGAGACAAAAGCCGAAGCCCAGAAAGATGGTCGCGAGATTGCGGCCAATCGACAAGTCGAGCATCTAATTCATAATCAGGATGGAAAAATCTCCCAGCGTAACAGCTACGGTCAAGATAACTTTCCTCCTAAGGGTTAGCGATATGAAAAAATCTTACCGCCAAATTCCAGAGAACATTAAGAGCAATATACGAAAGTGCGGCAACAAGCAGTTCGTCATATATTCAGTCGTGAAGCTAAAGATGGGCAATAAATTGCCAAATCTACCCGGATTGGTAATTAACAATGATCCAATCGCCAACTTTGAATCATTACCCGACCCGTCACGCGGAACGTGGGCTCGTCGAAATATTGAAGGTTGGGAAATAGTACTGAAGAATAAACCAATGATTACAAAGTCCTTCTCGCATGAATCACCGAATTTTGGTGACTGGGCTCTAGGAAGTCACGACGTTACCATTGACCGTGAAGTATACCAAAGAGATTTTTTCCCTGGTTATGGTTCAACGATTAAGGTCACCGAGATAAATCGCACCGATGAATATGTAACCATCGGTTTGGAGCTAGACCATGTATTTGAACAGGTACCCAAAGACACTCGTGAATTTTTATTCGCATTAAATGTTTTTCAAGAAGCTGTCGGTTTTTCAGCGGTACGTCCAACTGATATACCAATTGAAAACTTTATCGGGTCTCTTATAATTAATTGGGAGATTTTGCCAGTCGGAGAACGGGATAAAGTTTTGCGCGAAATCTACTCAAGATTATCGCCAAGTCCTAGTGAGAAGAAATTAATAGATGAGCGTATGGATTTACTTATGGCCTTAAGACCTCGCAACTTTATAACTGGCAGTAGCGGTTTTGCCCGCTATGTCGGTGCTCAGTATGGCGATGAGTTGATAGCGTTTGAAAATATACGATACGGTAATGCTATATATATTATGTTTGAAGATTGGGAGCGACTTAGTAGGATGACACGCCTACAGCTTATGAACTCTGACGAAAAGTTTGAGCGAGTGGTTCATAGGTCAGGCTGGGAATCGCAAGTTGAATCCATTATCCGTGAATATCGAAATTAAGAACTCAATTAGTATTATATGTTTATTTGTTTTCTAAACTACGCACTTCATTATTATGGATTTTTAAAGCTTCTTTGTCGGTAATATTTGCGGAGTCTATTTTATTACAGATTTCGATATATTCATCAATGTCGTAGATTTGAGTTGAGTAGTATCTAATTTTATCTAATATCTCCGTTCCATTTCCAACTAAGTCGCAATCATCAACCTTTATTTTTTCTGAATTTGGGAAAACAAGAAATGGAACTATAGGTGCTTTCAGCTTATCACCAATTAAATATTCAATAGCCTTTATGTGGGCATAGTTCTGCCAAATTGGATTATATAACCTATACTTGTTACGGTATATTACTTCAGTCCAATATTTACGATTTTTTGAACCAAAAATCCAGCCACTTTGCCCTTTGGTTTCGATACAAAAAATACCAAACCTGGATACTACAATGTGGTCAATTTGAGTAATTTCTGTGTTTCCATTTGATGGCAAGCAAATATTATGAAAGACTGTGTATTCATTTTCATCGAGTGTTTGCAACCTTCTGTTAACTCGATACTCTGCGTCATTACCAGGAAAGGATATCCTTTTAGCTTCTGATTTTATAACAAAATACATTAACCATATAAAAAAACATACTAGCGTTATCGGCCAGAATATAATTGCCAAAAATACCAATATTATTTTTACAAGTATATTTTTATTTTCATTCATATATTGATTCCGTTTTACTAATAAAAAAGGACAACCTATCTCTAGGTTGTCTACGCCAACAATAGATTCACATCCACTGCTATTCGAGAATAGGTTGCCCGTTCTCGGATATGAATATTAAATTATTGTTAACGTAGACATTGTTAATTGTAGCACGTCTGTTGTTATCTGATAATTCCTCGAGTGATGATTTATACTTTATTCCATTTCATCTTAGCAGAGCAACAGAGAGCGAAGAGCTGTCGCTCAAGGTGGAGATGGCGAGCCTTGCGAGCCATACTACCTTGGACGGTGCGATGAGCGAACTATAATTACTGCGTGGATGAAACGGAAGAAGATGTATTTTGCATAAAGTTGACAGTCGTAGTTTTACACTAAGCTAATTCAGCAACTATCATACTGAAAATCCGATAACTTAATGAGTGAGTTATAATACGTATTATGAAGTTTGAACTTAATGATTACCATAGAGGCATGACGGATGATACGTTGCTTGACGACCTAAAATTAGTCGCAAAGAAACTTGATAAGAATTCTGTCACTGAAGAAGAATATGGCATCCATGGTAGATATCATACCACCACAATATTTAGAAGATTTGGAAGTTGGTTTGCGGCTATCGAAAGAGCTGGGCTAGATAGCTCGAGGACTCCAATGAACGTCCTAGATGATGATTTATTTCACAACCTAGAAGAAGTTTGGATAAAATTAGGTCGACAGCCAAGCTATAATGATGTCGAGAAACCACTCTCAAAATATCATGTGACAACCTATGCAAAACGGTTTGGAGGATGGCGTAACGCCCTAGAAGAGTTTGTTAAATATGTCAACGATGACGATGAGGTGCGGCAAAGCGAGCAAATAACCCCAAGCATTGTAACAATAAATAAACATAAAACAAAACGTAATATCAACTGGAGACTACGTTTTATTATAATGCGTAGGGATAATTTTAAATGTCAAAGCTGTGGTCGTTCTCCAGCGACAGATCCTAGTATTATTCTGCATATTGACCATAAAAAAGCGTGGGCAAATGGTGGCGAAACTATACTAGAAAATCTTCAGACACTTTGTTCGGTTTGTAATATTGGTAAAAGCGATATCGAATAAATACTAAAACGCTTATGCTTGCATGGTGTTAATGACTAAACTAGAATACATACATAAGCCCTAATCAAATTAACAAAGTGGCAACAACGGCATAACTAAAGTCCTAGCCCATGATGGGAAGGCAAAATAAAGACCGAATAAAGACCACGTAAAGAAGAAAAATAGGCACTATCATTTCTTCAAGCGTGTTTTTTTGTTGCCTTACGATTAAACAAGTCAATCTTAAATAACCTCTGAAGAAGTTGATAGCAATATCATCATTCTTAAACGGAGGTCTATATATGAACCTGTTCTTAGGTTTATTCAAAATACCCAAAAATAACATAAAAATTGGACAAAAACTCAACCGAAGATCACGCGTCGTTGGCGCGAAGAATTGCGCTTCGCGCCCGCGCGTGGGCGTATGTCCCAACTTGATTAATGGGACATATAAGGGGTTTTATCATGAATGATAATTACCAAAATATATTAAAACCAATACCGTATGATGAAGCCAAATACTTCGTCAATGCTAGACAAAAAACCTATCTAACATCAACTGAAATATATATCCCTACCAAACCATATGAAAAAACAAAACCAGGTCTTGAACCGACCCTAAAAACCAAAATGTCATCCTCCGTATCATCAACCCCAACCAGTGAAGAAGAAAAAATAGAACGCTCTACTCGTCGTGCATTTACAGCTATCAAAGATATTGCTTTAAGTAATCCGTTTGAGATGTTTGTAACCTTTACTTTTAAGGCTAGAAGAGATGAAGCCGAGCTATGTAAAACAAAAATGTCCGGTTGGCTAAAAAGACAAAGAAAAATAGATAAGTCGTTTCAATACATTATAGTTGCAGAGTTTCACAAAGACGGTGTGTCCTTGCACTTCCATGCACTAATCAAAGGTTATAAAGGCGAAGTCATCCGTGCAATCAACCCCAAAACTAGTAAACCACTTGTCAAGAAACATAAAAAAGTATACGACTTTCCAAATTATACGCTCGGACATTGCGATGTTTATTATATCGGCGATACAGAGGAAGACAGAATCACAAGTGGGTTCTATTTGCTTAAATATGTCAAAAAAGAAATGCCAGTCTTTGCTAATAAAAAGCGATACTGGTCATCACGCGGGCTTAAACTTCCCCTAACGATAGATAATCCCGAAGAGTGGTATTTTGCTGTTACTCCCGACCGTATGATACCGACTGAATATGGTCAATTTCTGTATTTCGATAACAAACGAATCGAGATATTTCTACCATGAGTTTAAGCCGTGAAGATTTGGAAAAGCTTGCTAAGTTTTTTGAGATACTCATGGCGATTGAAGAAAAAAAGAAAGACGATGTATAATGAAGAAGCACTCCAATATCGAAACGTTTTACCTAGGGAATTTTATATTTCTGCTCTTAATGGGCGGTTGTACCAGAAAAGCTTCTCTAGGGATGTCCGATTTGGAGTGCTACAACCGTCCATTTTTAGTTGGGAGCAGTAAATGAAAGCAATAATTCTAGCCAGAGTATCGAGCAAGGAACAAGAAGATAATAATTCTATACCCTCGCAAACCCGCCGATTGCTCGAATATGCCGAAAAATACGGATTGGAAGTTATTGATACTTATCAGCTAGTCGAATCGTCAACAAAAACCAACCGCAAAAAGTTCAGCGAACTAATTGCGCGCATAAAAGAATCGCCCGAAAAAATAGCACTTGTTACAGACACCATAGACCGACTACAAAGAGGCTTTCGTGAATCAGTAATGCTTGATGAATTGCGCTCACAAAATAAGATAGAGCTACATTTTGTCAGAGAAAACCTCATAATATGCGAAGCTTCTAATAGCTCCGAGCTTTTGCGGTGGGATATGGGCGTAATGTTTGCCAAAAGTTATGTCACCCAACTGAGCGATAACGTTAAACGAAGCACCGAGCAAAAGCGAAAGAATGGCGAATGGTCAGGCTTAGCTCCGTTTGGCTATAAGAATATAGACCTTGAAAACGGCAAGAAATGGATTGTAACTGATACATCAAACTCACAAATTGTCATTAGTATGTATCAATGGTATGCGACATCGTCATATTCGATGAAAGAAATCAGGCAAAAACTTATTAATGAATACGAACTGAAGTTAGCAATTAGCCAAATTGACCGCATACTCAAAAACAAATTCTATTTTGGCGTCATGCATATCAAATGTAACGATTATCCGCACGTTTATGATCCGATTATCAGCAAGACATTGTTTGATGAGGTTCAGAACGTAAAAGCTGGACGTAATAAAAAAGTATTTAAGTATGCTGGTTTACCTTTTCATTATCGCGGATTGATACGTTGTGGCGAGTGTGGATGCAGTATTACACCCGAACATCAAAAAGGGCATGACTATTATCACTGTACGCAGTATAAGGGCAAGCACGGCGCAAAATGGATGCGAGAAGAAGAACTTACCAAGCAACTCAAAAAAGCTTTTGAGGCTATTCAAATTGCGCCAGAAGATTATGATGCAGTTAAAGCCATCCTAAAAACATCGCACGATGACAAAATTAAATACAAGTCACAAAATATAGCTCACATCCAAGCGGAACTGAGCAAAATACAAAACAGGCTCGATAGATTACATGAAGTATATTTAGACGGCGATATCGATAAAGAATCTTACAAAACCAAAGCCGAAGAATATAAATCAATTCGCGATTCGTTAAAGGACAAGCTCAATGCAGTTGATGGCGCAGATGATAAGTTTTACAAAATGATTGAATACTTTATCGAAATTGGTCAAAACGCCCCCTTACTACTGGAAAGTTCGGAAATGGAAGAAAGACGACTGCTGATTAACCTAGTACTTCAGAACCTGACGCTTAACGGCGACCAACTGAGGTGGGAATACAAAAAGCCGTTCGATATTCTCTATCAAACGGCTCAAAGTCAAAATTGGCTGGGGATGAGGGATTCGAACCCCCGGTGCTGGGACCAGAACCCAGTGCCTTACCGCTTGGCCAATCCCCAGTACGTTCCCTATTTTATAACACCTTAACTTTGATGTACAGGTGTATCAGCAAGTGTTGAGCGGGACGCAAGTATTGGCTATACTGGGAATGAAATGATTTCAAAATACTGGCAGTTAATAAACAACACTGTAATTAAAGATATTTTTGGTGGAGCCGAATTAAACAAGCGGGTCAAAAAGGAACGTATCGAATTTTTCGGAGCGGTACTAATTGGTGGAATTGTCCCGGTAGTACTAATACTAACTGGCATTATTCCCTATTCGTGGCGATTTATTGTGATATTTACGATTGCAATTGGACTGATAATAATTGAAAAGATGAGGCATGGTATTTCTTGGTTGGATTTGGGTTTTCGACGAGATAATCTAGAAACATCCGTATACGCCAATATTATTTTGTCGATTGCGATTGTGGCGTTGTTATTGACAGCCTTTGCTGGCGACCTAATCAGACAACCAATAATGGTTCACGACCCAATGTTTTATGTGTTTTATGTAATATTACTAGCGCCTATTCAAGAGCTGCTTTTTAGATCTATTGTCTTTGCCAAATTTAAACGATGCGCAATAGAACGACCAGCTACAAAAATTATTTTGTCGGCACTTATATTTGTCATTCCACACTTAATCTACAGGGACGGCATTATTTTAGCTGTATCATTGTCGATTGGTCTGGTGTGGGGTTGGATGTATAATCGCTATCCAAATTTTATTGGAGTCGCGCTATCACATTCGATACTCGGTGCTACTGCAATTGCTGTCGGTTTAATTTAGTAGTCTACTTCTGTTAGAATAAATATATATGGTGTATGTAGCACTACTTCGTGGAATCAATGTTGGTGGAAATGCCAAGGTCGAAATGGCCAAGCTTAAAACACTTTTTGAATCTTTGGGTTGCAAAGACGTGTCAACATATATTAACTCTGGTAATGTTATCTTTCGTGATTCACGCAAGCCAGTTGCGCTAATAGAAATAATTGAAAAAGCAATCAAAGATACGTTTGGTTTTGATGTTCGCGTAATAATTCGCGTCAAAGACGAAATAAATAAACTATGCAAAGTCATTCCCCTGTCTTGGACAAACGATGACAAGCAAAAAACCGACGTTATGTTGCTGTGGAACGAAATTAATGACATTGAGATCATCGATAAAATATCCATTAATCCCGAAATCGAAAACGTTCTTTATTTTGACGGTGCGTTGGTTTGGAATATCGACAGGAAAAATGTAACCAAGGGAGGCGGTGTTAAAATAATCAAAACTGACCTGTATAAACACATGACGGTTCGAAATATTAATACTATTCGCAAGCTAAATGATTTAATGAATAAAACAATAGTATAATCGTATTCATAAGGGGGATACATGAGTTTACCAAATACTTACACCAACCAAAACGAAACGGGCTGTTGCCCGGTCCCGAACATTGCCGAGTGGGATCAGAAAGAAATGGTTTTCGAAGACCGTCACTTTGTCAGAATGTATACAAAAAGTTTTCTATACATGCCATTAAATATGGGTAAGGTTATGACGGCACTACACGAGGCGGTTGAAAAAGCTGGTGCTGGGCTGCCTGTCGAGCAAGCTATGTTACTCAGCCGTGACTTGTCGCCATGGAGGGCCGAGCAACTCTATAGTGTGGTCAAACCAATCGATGGTATGGATAACGTTACGCTGAATGGCACATTCACGACGCGTGTATTTGAGGGTCCTTACAAGGATGCTGGTCAGTGGCACAAGGTTATGCAAGGATACACGAATGACCCCAGCAAGATATACTTCTTTTACACTACTTGCCCGAAATGCGCCAAGCATTACGGCAAAAATTACACAATCGGCTTAGCCGAGAAGGCCTAATGTGGCGGTAAACGATAAAGAATTAATTTATTACGTTGACGAACAAGGTGTCCCGACTGGTGAGACGGCGCCAAAACTGGCGGCACATACCGCAAAAACTAGACTACACGCGGCATTTTCGTGCTATGTCTTTAACGAGAATGGCCAAATATTGGTGACACGTCGCGCATCAACTAAAAAAGTCTGGCCAGGTGTTTGGACTAATAGTGTCTGTGGCCACCCTGCCCCGGGCGAATCTGATGAAGATGCAATTGCTAGGCGGGCGGATTTTGAATTAGGCATGACGATTGCTGATGTCGAGGTGATGCTGCCAGATTATATTTACAAAACCCCACCGTTTAACGGAATTATCGAATACGAGTTTTGTCCTGTCTATTTGGCTAGGATGGAAAGTGAACCAACACCTAATTCAGCCGAAGTAGATGATTTTAAATGGATGAATTGGAATGAATTCATGACCGAACTGAAAAAAGACAAAAATAACGCTTGGTCGTTCTGGTGTAAGGACCAAGTAAAGCGATTCGACCAAGACATCCTGCGTCGTTATACGGGTAAATAACACTTATTTTTGTTACACTAGTAGCATGATTGCCAGGACGCATGACCTAGCTGCGATAACTGCCCTCTCTGTCGTGTTTTTGAGTATGCCAATGCCGCAGGTCACTCTTTCGACGGTAATATTAGCAGTCCTTGCAAATCTTATAGGCGGTATTGTGCCCGATATCGATCAACCGACGGCGCCGTTTTGGCGCAATTTGCCAGTTGGTGGGTTCTTTGGTCGCTTTTTAACTAAAATGTTGGGCGGACACCGTTTTTTGACGCATTCATTGTTGGGGTTGGTAGTTTTGGGATATCTATTTTATTTGTTGTTGATATTTTTAAGTCCGTTGATGCCGCATGTCACGATTGATATCGTTTGGTGGGCATTTATGATTGGTATTGCGTCACATTTGGTTATCGACACTTTTAACAAAGAAGGCGTGCCTTGGTTGTTGCCTATTCCGATAAAAATTGGCTTACCGCCAGTTAGGGCTTGGCGCATAACGACTGACTCATGGATAGAAAATTGGCTGATATTCCCTGGCCTGCTGGCATTCAATTTCGTATTATATTTTCAGAATTACCAACATCTGTTGGATTTGATGCATAATAGTATAATCTAGCTGGAGAAATAGTATGAAATTTGGAGCAGGTTCATTTGCTGGTACGAAGTCGGACATAAAGACGGATATTTTGGCTGAGGCTGATTCTGAAAAAGCTTTGATTTTGGCTGGTTTTTTCAAAACTGCCGATGGCGAGTACGGCGAAGGCGACAAGTTTTTGGGAATTACTGTACCAAAATGTCGCAAAATTGCTGGTGATTTTTATCTAAAATTGTCTTTAGACCAAATTACCAAATTACTGCAAAGCGAGTGGCACGAAGAGCGTCAAATTGCACTATTTATGTTGGTTTTACAATTCAATAAATCCAGTACCGATAGGCAAAAAGAAATCTATGATATATTTCTTGATAACACAAAATATATTAACAACTGGGATTTAGTGGATTGTAACGCGCCACGTATTGTCGGTCAGTATATTTTTGATCATCCATCTCTGCAGCCAACACTGGATAAATTAGCGAAGTCAGATTTGTTATGGGATAGGCGCATCGCGGTCATCAGCACGCTTTATTTTATAGTCAAGGGTGACCCAGAACCAACCATGCGAATTGTCGAAAAATTGCTAACCGACCAACACGATTTAATCCAAAAAGCCAACGGTTGGATGCTGCGCGAAGTTGGTAAACGAGTTGACGAGAAATTGTTGATTGATTTTTTGCGGTCAAATTATGACAATATACCGCGCACAACCTTGCGCTATGCAATTGAAAAGTTCAGCCCAGCTACGCGCACTAAATATTTGCTAGGTCAATTTTAGTTGATTATTCGGTTATCTTGATTCCGGTCATTCGATTAATCAAGTGCCACGAACCACCAGCTGGTTTGACATAGACATCAACACGGTAATCACCGACTCCATGCAGATAGCTGCCGCCATGGAAATAATGAATCGATGCTACAACGTTCTCGCCTGCTGCGCTGTCATTATTGGAGGTTGTGTAATATTTTGTGGCTTTGTTGTTGGCATCACACGCCTCCATGGTGGTTATTGCTCCAGATATGTATGATCCGTCGGTTTTTTCGATTCGAGCATAAATATCACTGTCAGATGTTTTGTTTTTAATGGCGCTGTACGAAAAAGTGCGGACATTATTTGCATATTTTGACCCGTCAGACGATTTGTCTTCCAGCGGAGCAGAATAGACCGAGGCTTTCCAATTGTCAAAGCTTTGTGGCTGGTCGTTGATGGTCGAGGTGCAGTCTTCGATTAGAACACCCTCGGGACTCTTTTCTCCACTTGCAACGCTTGTGCTATCGCTAAAGATGACTCGGAAAGAAATCAGCATCGACAAGACGAGTATAATCGTAATGGCGATTATGTAAATATTCAGTGCCGCAACTGCTGGTCGGACAAAAAACAGCAGAAAGAAAATAATCCATAGTATCAGTACTATCCAAAAACCTATGCTAATTCCTATCATTATGATGCAAAACAGCAAACTGATAATGGCCAAGATGGTAAATACCAACACTTTTTTCTTCGAGATATATTTTAGTAGTTTATCCATAAATTAGCTCCTGATTAATATTAACCATTATATATCTAATTAATAGCAATAAATACACAAAAATCGTATAAACCACTTATGTTTGTTACTATCAATATATGACCAAAGCTAAAATCGATCTTTGTGTGTATGTTTTGACTAATAAAAAATTGGCAGGTGCGGTCAATATAGTCGATGTTGTTAAGGCGGCGATTGAAGGTGGTGCGACAGTAATTCAGTATCGCGAAAAAGAAGCCTCGACCGGTGAGATGATCAAAGAAGCGTCGGCGATTCAGGTGGTCACAAAAGCTGCAGGCGTGCCGCTAATTATCAATGACCGAATTGATGTCGCATTAGCGATTGATGCCGATGGTGTGCATGTTGGGCAAAGTGATATGCCGGCCGACTTGGCGCGCAAATTGATTGGACCGGATAAAATATTGGGTGTTTCGGCCAGAACTCCGGAACTTGTAGCCAAAGCAATTGCGGACGGTGCCGATTATCTTGGCATCGGTGATATTTTTGGCACTACTACCAAAAAAGACACTGTAGTAATTGGACTTGCAAAGTTCAAGCAACTTGTTGAACTGTCTACTATCCCAGTCGTTGGGATCGGTGGTGTGACGAAGGATAATGCCAGCGGCGTCATAAAGGCTGGTGCTGACGGTGTGGCGGTTATTTCTGCAGTGTTTGGAAAAGATGACCCAAAACTAGCCGCGCACGAGTTGTTCGAGGCGGTCAAAAAGGTGCGGGCTTAATGAGTCGCAAAAAACTCAACGAATTTGAATTGATAACAAAATTGACTCGCAGCCTGCCTGGTGACAGTCGGGTTATTAAGGGTGTCGGTGATGATTGTGCGGTTCTAAAGCAGCCAGGGGGCAAATATTTACTAGCAACCTGTGATATTCAGGTTGATGGAGTCCACTTCCTTTCTGGCGTCGCCAATCCTGGTGCTATTGGCCATAAGGCTGTTGCGGTAAATGTCAGCGACATCGCTACAATGGGTGGCATCCCAACCTTTTGTTTAGTATCGCTTGTTTTGCCTAATGATAAGGACTCTGATTTTGTCGAACTTCTTTATGACGGTATTAAGACAGCATGCTCGATATACGGTGTTCAAATAATCGGCGGTAATATATCATCCGGCAAGCAACTAGCGGTTGATATATTTATGATGGGTGAAGTTAACCCGGACGAATTATTGCTCCGTTCTGGCGCTAAACCTGGCGATAAATTATTGGTGACTGGGGCGTTGGGCGAAGCGGCGGCTGGACTGGAACTTATAAAAAACGGGGCTATTATTTTATCCGAAACGGACAGGGCTGACCTATTAAATAAACAGCTGTCACCTATCGCACGACTTTCAGAGTCAAACTTGATAGCAAAATCTAAATTAGCAACGTCGATGATAGATATTAGCGACGGGCTTTTGGGTGATGTATCGCATATTTGTGACGAAAGCAAAGTAGGAGTCGTTATATACGAAAAACAAGTACCGGTTTTGGCAAGCGTAACACAAGTCGAAAAACAGCTTGCTAATAAATCATTGTCACTCGCGATTACTGGCGGTGAAGATTATGAATTGTTGATGACTGCTTCGCCAGATGCGGCGGAAAAGATAATTAAAATAGTAAAAGAAAAAACCGGCACAGACGTCAGTGTTATCGGCGAAATAACACCCACAGACACCGGCAGATGGATATTTGGATCTGACGGGCAGATGCGTCCTTTTGCCGCTGAAGGCTGGGACCACCTAGCGGAGGATGAGTAGAACAATGTCGAAAATAAAAATTGCTCTAACGATCGCTGGGTCGGATTCAGGTGGTGGTGCGGGTGTCCAGGCGGATTTGAAAACTTTTGCGGCAAACGGTGTCTATGGGGCGAGTGTCATAACTGCCATAACGGCTCAAAACACTGTCGGAGTACAAGGCGTTTATGAACTACCTTCCGATTTGGTTGGTCAGCAAATTGACTCGGTTATGGATGATATTGGTGCCGATGCGGTAAAGATTGGTATGTTATCCAGTGCAGAGATTATTAACGTTGTTGCCGATAGAATACGAAAATATAAAATCCGACTGGTCGTCTTGGACCCCGTTATGGTGGCAAAAAGCGGAGACCATTTATTGAAAGATAGCGCTCGGGCTAGTCTAATAAGTCAATTAATTCCCCTCTCTTTTGTGGTGACGCCTAATATAGAAGAAGCAAAGGTGTTAACGGGGTTGGATATCAGCTCAATCGAACAAATGAAGCAGGCTGCTGTCGAGATATACCAAATGGGTTGTCGTTATGTTGTGGTTAAGGGTGGCCATCTGGGCGATGACAAGCTTTCGACGGACGTACTTTATGACGGCAGCGATTATTCCCTGTTTAGCTCAAAAAGAATCAAAACAAAAAATACCCACGGTACTGGCTGCACATTTGCTTCTGCTATTGCCGCAGAACTCGCTAAGGGCAATGATATATACCAGGCGGTCGACAGAGCAAAGAAATACCTGCACAAAGTTATTGTTGCATCAGTTGATTTGGGTATTGGCCATGGACATGGTCCGATGAACCACATGGTAGTTCGGCTTAAACAAGACTAAGTCATGCATCAATATGTTGTTATAAAGTAATATGCGGTTATATTACGCTTTGCAGATGATATACTGAAAATATTATGAACATATCTATACAGTCCAAGACCAGATTATTCGGTGCTTTATTAATTTTGACAGCCAGCTTTTTTGCTGTTGTCGGTGTATCGAATATAAGCGAAGCTTTCAATAAACAAAATTATCATCGAATGGTTTGTGCTAGCCCGTCGGTATCCGATGTAAGCTGTTTAGCACGCATAAAAACCGATCGAACGGGTACGCCTGCTGTCACTACTTTGCCAAAAGGTTATGGTCCAGCTCAATTCCATACCGCATATAATATTCCAATGACTAGCGAAACCCCAGCTGCGATAGCGGTGGTTGCTGCCTATGACCACAAAAATATCAAGAGTGACCTGGACATCTATAATAAAACTTTTGGATTGCCGGTATTCCCAAGCTGCAGCGTGACGATAACGACAGCTTGTTTTACGAAAGTTGATCAACGCGGTGGTACCAGATATCCCAAAGCTGACGCAGGTTGGGCCCTAGAGATTGCGATGGACGTCGAAGTTGCCCACCAGGCTTGCCCAAATTGTAAGCTGATACTGGTCGAGGCAGATAGCGCAAGCTATACGAATCTTATGACCGCAGTAGACCGAGCACGCATAATGGGTGCGACTGTTATATCGAATTCTTATGGAAGTAGCGAATTTGCAGGTGAAACAGCCTATGATAGCCACTTTAACGTACCGGGAGTAGCATTCATTTTTAGTTCTGGCGACAGTGGTTATGGCACGTCTTATCCTGCTGCTTCACCATACGTAACTGCCGTAGGTGGTACTACCTTAAACCTTGCCAGCGACAATACTCGTCTGTCAGAAACTGTTTGGTCGGGTGCCGGAAGTGGGTGCAGCCTTTACGAGAAAAAGCCAGCCTTCCAGACGGATTCGGGTTGCGCTAATCGTACAATTGCTGACGTTTCGGCAGTTGCCGACCCAGCAACTGGTGCGGCGGTTTATAGCAGTATCAGATATTCAGGCAAAACTGGTTGGTTTGTTGTCGGTGGCACAAGTCTATCGGCTCCGCTAATTGCTGGTATTTATGGATCAGCTGGCAATGTAACTTCGGCGCAACCTGCAAACTCAATGCCCTATACTGCAACAAGCGGCTTGTATGACGTAGTAGCTGGTGCAAATGGTACATGTAGTGTTGCGTACCTATGTACCGGTCTAACTGGATTTGATGGTCCAACTGGACTAGGCGCACCAAACGGAATCAGTGCATTTTAGATAAAGCCAACAGATAAAATATAGCCGGTGACTCCGGCTATGTTTTTTTGAGGGCGATTGTAAACCAATCGGTCTTGCCTATCTTTTGCCTGTCGGTATAAAGACATTCAAATTTATCGGCAGCAATTTGTTGGATAATCTCGGGATTGTAATAATAAAACATTCGGTCGCCGTGTTTATCAGATTTGATCTCCTCGGTGTATTCAGGGCGCTCTTTGAGGGATATGTAAAATATTCCACCAGCCCTGAGTGACTTTGCGACTTTTTCAAACACTATTTTCAAATCACTTTTGTTGACGTGCAATAGCGACGCGAAAGAATAGACGATATCGAGATTATCTGGATAGGCGTAACTTAGGGCGTCGTCTACTCTAAAATGAGCTTCTTTTATATTGCGATTAATTGCTATGTCGAGTAGTTTTTTTGACGGGTCAAAACCTTCGTACCAAGCAACGCGACCAACGATTTCTTGGGCGTCGCGCCCATCACCACAACCAATCTCAACTGCTCGAGCCTGCTTTGATGGTGTGTCCAATAAATCCAGAGCCAGTTTGATATCATCGGTCCTCGAGCCAATCGTGCTGAAGTACTCGGCCAATTCGGCTGCTGATTTGTCATAGACTTCTATGGTTTTGTCGTGCCAATTCATGTAATTACTATACACCACCTTTGCCAGGATTGTGTTTTGAGTGTTTTTCAAGCATAATAAGTATAAATTAGCGTAACCAAAGGATATATCAAAAAATGGGACACTTCTCTATCGGAAGCATAGTATATACAATCATCGGCATCGTCGTCGCCAATAACTACGGATATTTTGCTGATTTTAGCACCTTATCTCACGTTGTTTCGGCCGTCTTGGCGGTTACTTTATGGCCGTTGATGTTTATCGGCGTAGACTTTTCGGGTATTCAACTACCGTTCTAATTAGTCTTTGTTGGCGGTGTTATCAAAGTTTAACACCTTCCATTTACTGTCTTCATTGACCAAATTTACCGTCATTGTATAGGTCAGGTCGTCACTGCCCTTAATTGTGTATACGATTTTTGCGGTTGCATCGCTGCCAGTTTCGGCGCTAACTTCTTTGCTTTGAAGCTGTGGAGTGCCGGTTAGTATTGGCCCGATTCGATCGACGACTGACTTAAAGTCATCTGCGCTGATAGTGGTTTTTGCACCACTGGACAGCAAATTATAACCGTCCGTTGAGTTTTGTAAGCGTATGTCTGTCAGTAACGCATCGCTAACCTCTAAAGGCGCGCTGGTTGCCATATTGGCTACTGTGGCGATTACAATAAAGAATGCGATTACCGCGCCGACAATAACTAATATTTTCTTTTTCAGGCTCCACTTCTTTTTGGGTGTTTTTTTCGGGTTAGTGTTGTTTTCTATAGATTTTGCTTCTTCCATACAGCCCCCTTGTTTAGTGATTAATATTATACCAGCTAAAACAAGCCGATTGCTTTTAACAGAGCTGAAATTACAATTTTTAAATATATCCAGCCGAGCCGTAGTTTACTTTTTTGTATATCCGTTCGTACATTTGGTTAGCCTCAAGGTTCGTTATGCTTCTTTCAAGGTGGCGCAGTGTTATGCGTACCAACAGATTCTTTTGGCCTATTTTTATGCCCAGCCTTTCTTTGATGTTGTCAGGCAATTTGTCGTATTTGGTCTCGCTGATAATGCTGACGTCCTCCAGGGCTTCTATATCGGCGCCAAGAGCTTGCCTGATGTCAGAGCTGACATCTTCTTCGACATAGTTTTCGGGTACACAGTATGACAGGTCACGTTTGATTGCTGGTTGGTCAGATACCTCACGGTAAGGTTCTATGTCCATCATTTGTTTGGCGATACTAGGATTTTTTGATCGCAGATAGCGAATGTCGGGGATATTCTTGACTGTCATGACCAAACGGTCGAGTCCCATACCCAGCGCCCAACCAGAATGTTCTAGTGGGTCTAGTCCGGCGTTTTTCAAAATATCCTTTTTGATTAATCCGCATTCTAGTATCTCGATGTCGCGGTCACCGCTGACTGCATTGACTTCAATTCCCTGATCGGTATATGGGTGCGGCGAATCTTCGATGCGTAGCTTCCATCCCGGGGCAGCGGTTTTGGCAACGCCTTTCACTACTTTCAGCAGGTCGTCCTTAACGACAACTGGCCGATGTGAGTTTTTGACGACTCGCCACATTTCTAGCATATGAACCTGGCTTACGTGTTTTTTATCTGATACGTCACGGCGATATGCTAGTCCTGGCAAAAGTATCACGACATCTTGCCAATCATCTTTTTTTGACAAATCACGAAGAATGCCAGGCATATGGGCGCTGGTATGGGTGCGCAAAATATTATTTTTGTCGACGTAATGCGTGTAGGTTGATGACCGACTGATATTGTCTTTTGCAATTAGCAAATTATCGTAGTTGTCTTGAACTGATACGATTGGGTTCATGCGATAGACTCTGACATCACTGTTCGGATGAGTACAGCGCATATAATCGGCAATCTGCTCATAAATTATTTTGATAGCATGCGGAGTTTTGGATTCGGTTAAATCCGGAATCGCTAAATAGCTATCTAGCTCGATTCTATCGATAGGTTTAATATACATTTTCATAGGTTTAAGCTTCCTTGGTTTAAGGTTAATGGTTTTTAATTAGGAATAGTAAAAAAATATTGCTGCTAGGCAGCAAAAAAACCAAAGAAGTTTGAAGAAATGTAATTACCAGCAACGACCTTGATTTCAAGGCCTCGATTATTTATCGATGGGCTGGTAATACTCATACCTTTATTTTAACACGTTTACGGTTTATTTGCAACAAGTTGCTGGCAAACTTCGTATAGTGCTTGGGCTGATTTGGACCAGGCAAAGTTGTCGGCTTGTTTGTGACCTTTTTCGACTAGGTCTTTGAAGACTTCTGGATCATTCAGTTTCAATACTTGCTCGGCAAACTGTTTATCGTTGTCGGCTTCAAAGAATAATGCCCCGTCGGCGGCAACTTCGTGGAATATCTCGAGGTCATTTAAGATAACCGGCGTACCAAGCATCTGAGCTTCAACGATTGGCAATCCAAAACCTTCAACTTTTGACCCGGTTGCAAGGGCTGCGGCACTGTTTAGCAAATCAACATATTCCTCGTCAGTAGTGCCGTTATGAAAGACAACATTGCAGTCGGCTGGAATCAGTTTTTCAAGCTCTATTTTGCGATCTGGCGCTACTCGGCTGAGTAGATGTAATGAATAGTCGTGTGGCAAGTATTTCAGGCCTTTTATCAACACCTCGACGTTCTTGTATGGCATGAAAGACCCCATGTATAGGATATTTTTGGTTCGTTTTTCGACTGGTTTTATCTTGGAAAGGTCAAGGCTGGAGGCGTTATAGGCAACGACTATTTCGCGGTCGGTTAGGTGCATCTGGGTAATAAACTTTTTCGAGTTGTGGCTGACCGTGCCTATGTAGTCAGCGTGGTTTAAAAGCCATCTTTGAGGCCAATGGGCCATATGGAATGTGCGCCAAAAGAAGCGTATCCATAGTGGCAAATTGGTTGGTGGTTTTGGAAAACGGTAATAGATAATGTCTTGCAGAGTCAAGATCAGCTTGTATTTCCTGCCCCATGAACCCATGACTTGAAGCGGGCTGTAAACGACGTCAGCGCCAAGTTTGTTGAGTTTTTTAGCTACAAAGAATTCGCTTAAAGATATCGGGTTATTAATGATTTCGTAAGGCACATCGGCTGGTAATAATTTAAGCTGGCGCTTGTCATGAATTAAAACCGTCATTGGTATTTTGGCATCTTTGAAACCTTGAACTATCCCGGCTGTGTATCGGCTGATACCATCATGATAGTCCATTCTTGTCCATCTGGCGTCGATAAATATTTTCATAAGCTTAATTGTATCACGTACATGTAACTCTCAGTTAGTTATGTTATACTCTTATGCATTAAGGCCGTGTGGCTGAAAATTACTAAGGGTAAAACTCAGAAAGAGCCTAAAATGCGACGTAGATTATGGAAAGTATGCGGTAAATCTTATGAAGTAGCCGCCAAGCCTTTATTGTTTATGATGTCGCCCGACAAAGCGCATCACATGATGATCCGTTCGACATCCATGTCCGGTCGCGTGCCAGCGTGCAGGGGTTTTGTTAAGACGGTTTTTATTAAAAAACCAAACAAAACAATATCTCAGGTTTATCACGATATTCACTTCAAGAGTCCGGTTGGACTGGCGGCTGGCTTTGACAAAAATGGCGAGATTATACCAATGATGTCACGAATAGGATTTGGTTTTGCAACCGTTGGGTCGGTCACCGCTTTTAAATGTGATGGCAATCCTCGTCCTTGGTTTTATCGATTGCCAAAATCTAAGTCGCTGGTTGTCAATGCCGGGCTGGCCAATCATGGTTCGCAGGCTATCCTCAAGCGTATACATGATTACCCAAAAAATGCATTGACTGACTTCCCTGTCGTATTGTCGGTAGCTAAGACTAACTGTCAACAAGTTGTTGACGAGGCTTCGGGTATTGATGATTACGTGACTACTGTCAAAAGAGCAAAAAGCGAACCTCGCATCAAAATGATTGAATTGAATATTTCGTGTCCTAATGCCTATGGTGGCGAACCATTTACTACCCCGGCCAAGTTAGAAAAGTTGCTTAGTGCGATTGATAAAGTTGGTATAAAAAAACCAATTACTGTCAAAATGCCGGTTGACTTGAGTTGGCCAGAGTTTAAAAAACTATTAGATATAATCGTCAGGCATAAAATACAGTTTGTTACTATTTCAAATCTGCACAAAGATCGCAAAACGGCAAACCTTAAGGACCATTTGCCCGATAGCGTCAAGGGCAACCTCAGTGGCAGGCCAACCTGGGAAAAAAGCAACGAGTTGATAAGTAAGACTTACCTTGAATACGGTAAGTGTTTGACGATAATTGGAGTTGGCGGAATATTTACGGCCGAGGATGCCTATACAAAGATAAAACTGGGTGCTAGCCTGGTTGAGATTATTAGTGGCGTTATATTTCGCGGTCCACAATTGGCGGCTGAAATTAGCGATGATTTGGCCGGCTATCTCAAACGCGACGGCTACACCCATATTAGCCAAGCTATCGGAGTCGATGCTACTAAACAATAATCTGAATCGTTGTATAATAGAATCCACAAGGTAATCATAAGGAGTACAACTTCATGAAGCGTACCTACTGGATAATCGGACTAGTTATTTTAATATTAGCGATAATCGGGGGTGTTGCTTATGCTCTTTTCTTTGCGTCGCCTCCTGCTAGTGCGCCAACGGTCAATAATACGACCGTAACTCAGCCGTTAAAGATGTATATGGTGGCAGTTGATGATAATGGCAAATCAGGTGATTTGATTGGCTGTGGAGACAGCGCCGTATCCGTCACAACCGAAGACGTAACAACCAGTGACGTTATCAAGGCAACGATGGAGCGCTTGCTGGCTAATAAAAAACAATATTATGGCGAATCTGGTCTGTACAATGCTCTTTACAAGTCGTCGTTGACCTATATCAGCAGCTCGGTGTCTGGTGATACAGTAACCGTCAAACTCAGCGGTACGTTTAGCCTGGGCGGTGAATGCGATAATCCAAGGGTTCAGGCCCAACTGGAGCAGACTGCCAAGGCCGCTGCCAGCGTTACAAAAGTCGCAATATTCGTGAACGACAAACCGCTAGACGAAGTTTTGTCTCTGAAATAATTCAATAAAAATCACAGCATTTTTGGCTTGACGCCATCAGTATCGCACGCGCTATACTAAATACAGTCATGTGAGTACTGGGAAACCTTTCCACTCGCAGGCTTTTATAGCCAACATAAACGTTGTCATACTCGCTATCGAGCCACTGATAAACGAATACAAATCAAAGTAACTTCAGTAAAAAGAATATATAAACTGAACGGTTTTATTATTCCTCTCTGAACTACGTATCGGAAATCCGTTTACTGGTTAAATCAAATTATCCGGTGTATTCGATTAAACTTTATGGAGGAAACGGCTATGAAAAAAGTAGATGTAAATGAGCAGGTTATCGTAACGGCTATGGGCTTTCGTAAAAACTTGGTTGCCTACCCTCGCCGCATGGAATATCGTGGTGCAACCTATAACTTTATTGACGCAGGGCTTCGCTGTTTGGTTCGTCGGGGTGAAAAGATTATCGAAGTAATCACGCTTTCTGATGGCAGTGCAAACTATCGCTTGCGCAGTTGCAACCAAGGTAATGATTGGACGCTTCTAAGTATCGCGTCATGATAAAGCCTGAATAAAAAAACACTCGCTATAAAACAAGCGAGTGTTTTTAATTTTAGGGGTTATTTATACAATTCGGACAAGTTGGAACTTGTTGAATCTGGTGCCGTTTCGCCACTCTATGACATCCTGTACGGTTCGGCCGATTAGGCTGCGCCCCAATGGACTTTCAGTCGAGATTCGACCGTCGCTTGGATTAGCCTCAATGCTATCGACGATCGTATAGCGAAAGAAGTGCCCGTAACTGTCGATTAACTCGACGACAGACCCAAGTGCTACGCGCAGATGCGAACGTTTGGATGGCAGTAATTTTACGTTAGCCAGCATTGCCTTCTTTTCGGCTATTTCTAGCTCGATATTTTCGAGTGCCGAAAGCTTTTCTGACATATCTAAGCGCTCTTCGTGTCCGGACGTTTTGTCAATTTCGCGAAGGCTTTGTGAAATTTTTTTCTTGTCATGCTCGAGTTGGTGAATCAGCTTTTTAAGTTCTTTCAACCCTTTTTTGCTGAGCATTATTGTCTTTTCGGTGATGGTGGTGTTCATTTGATGAATCCTCCTTTTTCCGTTATGTTAGCAATTAATATTGTAGACAAGTAAGCTGAAGTAAAGCTTAACCACGTCTACGAATATGGCTATTATGACCCCGAGCGCATATAATGGATAACAAGATGAGAGACTTATTGCCGATTTTTCGCCGTAATCTTTCTTCGCCAATTGTTTTGGCGATTTTAATCCTGGCTGTCACCCTGGCTATATTGCATGAATACCGCGATGCTTGGTTTTTGTCGATTGTTATCTTGGTTAATACCTTGATTGCAATAGTTCAAGAGATACGAGCCAGTATCGCTTTGCAAAAACTAGAGCTTATGAGTGCTCCACTTGCCCACCGTGTGCTAAAGGACGGTGACATGGAGGACGTCAAATATGATCAGTTAATATTGGACGATGTTATTGAACTGCGTCTGGGTGACGAAGTGCCGGCAGACTGCCAAATAATCGAAAGCATGGGGCTTGAAGTTGACGAGAGTATTTTGACCGGCGAATCGGTTCAGATCGAAAAAGAGGCTATGTCGATTACTTATGCGGCCAGCACTATTGTAGCGGGCAGTGCCAGAGCACGCGTAATCGCAGTTGGTTCGTCAACACGAGTTGGGTCAATGACGGCTTCACTAAAGAGATACAACCCAGGCTTAACGCCTATGCAGCTTAATATCTTCAAAGCTATCACCTGGCTGACCTACGGAGCGATTGCTTTGTCGCTATTGATAGTCGTCACCTATTCACTTTCGGGTGAATCGGCAATTAGGATATTTAAGACAATCGCTTCGGCCGCCATAACAATTGTGCCCGAGGGATTGTTGCTGGCCAGTTCATTATTACTGGCATTCGGGTCATTAAAGCTGGCTCAGGCCAAGGTCTTACCGCAAAAGTTGGCAGCTATCGAGGCGATGGCGCAGCTTGACGTTTTGTGTGTTGATAAAACCGGTACATTAACTAACGAAGAGATCAAATACGAGCAGCTCGAAGTGCTGGGCGGGGCTCCAGCAAATATCGCAGAGCTTATCGGCATTTCGACTAAAGAAACTGACACTGGTAGTGCGACCAACAATGCTATCTTGTCTCACCTAAAGGCCCCAAGCGGCTACAAAGTCATCCAAAGGTTGGCGTTCTCGTCCAAGCGCAAAATGAGTGGTGTCAAAATTGAATATGATGGCAAAATCCAGACTATTCTGGTTGGCGCGCCAGAGTATATGAGCGAAATCGTAAAGATATCACCCAAACAGACACAGCATATTCAAGAATTAACCAGCGTTGGAAAGCGAGTGCTGCTGGCGGCAACATTTGCGGGTGATGATATTTCTATACATAAGCTGGAGTCAAAATCTGGCAAATCGGCAGCTTTGATCGTTTTAGCCAACGAACTACGCGAAGGGCTGACCAAAACTGTCAAATATTTACAAAAAAATGGTGTCAGTTTGCGAGTAATTAGTGGTGATAATCTGGATACTGTAAAATATGTAGCGCGCCAGGCAGGTATAAAAAATAGCCACCGGGCATTAACGGGTGCGCAGCTTCAAGACGTCGAGGATGAACATTGGGATAAAACAATCGCCGCAACGACAGTATTTGCACGTGTCCTGCCCGAACAAAAAGAGCATCTGATAGAAACGTTTAAACGTTTGGGTTACTACACTGGCATGGTTGGTGATGGAGTTAACGACGCCCTAGCACTCAAAAAGTCAGATTTAGGCATTGCTATGTACGCTGGTGCTGCGGCTTCGCGTCGAGTGGCAGATATTGTGATTCTAAATAACTCGTTTAATTCTCTGCCAATCGGTATGCGTCTGGGCAACCGTATCATCCAAGCGATTCAAATTATTGCGACGTTGTTTTTCCATAAAATAATATTCGGTGTTGTGTTGTTGCTGTCGACGATTGCTATGGGCATGGTGTATCCGTTTGAGCCGCGTCACATTACTTTTATGAATATATTTTTGGTGACATTGCCAACAATCATGTGGACGCTGTTTCCACCAATTCCTCGTCACCGTCCAAACCCAAAATATTTTTGGCGAGATACTCTGTGGGCAGTTTCGCCAATTGCCATATTGTCAGGAATAACGGTCGTCACGGTGTACATGGTGCTAAGCATCTTGCACCCAGATAATAGCTATGGTGTGTCGACAACAACCGTTATTGTCGCTACATTTATGGGCACCTATTTAGTATTTTTGGTGCCGATGATGTTTGATGTCAAGAACAACCGTGGGGCCTTTTTGGCCAGGTTGTTCTATACGGCTGCGGTTTTGTTAGTGGTTATACCGTCGTTTAGCCTCAGCTTTGTACGTGATTTCTTTAACTTCACAACTCCAGCGTGGCGTAGTGCTTGGCCATTAATGCTGGTTGTTCTAGGGGTAATAATTTTGCAGTGGCTGATAGCAACCACTGCAAAAAAGCGTTTACAAAAGCGAAATGGTGATAATTAAGCCGTTATCTTACCGTCCCTTAGCTTGAATGTCCTATCTGTCTTGCCGGCAATATCCATATCGTGTGTAACAGCGATAATCGTGGTTTTCTCGGTGCGCGATAAACGATGCAACAGATCGAATATCTTTTTGCCTGTTTCGCTATCCAAATTGCCAGTTGGTTCATCGGCAAAGATTATCGATGGTTTATTTGCTAGAGCCCTGGCAATCGATACGCGCTGTTGTTGACCGCCGCTAAGCCGTGATGGTTTGCGCATTTGTTCGTCTGCCTCAATACCAACATCTTCTAGCAGCTGCGCGGCGCGGGCTTTGCGCTTGCGAGCTGGCACGCCACCAAACTCCAGTGCCAACATGACGTTTTCTAATGCCGTTAGGTTTGGTATCAGATTGTATTGTTGAAACACAAAACCGATTTTCTTGGAGCGATAGGCGGTTTGCTTGTTAGCAGATAATTTGGCAATGTCGACACCGTCTACTTCGATACTGCCGCTAGTTGGAACGTCCAAGGCGCCCAGCATGCTCAGTAATGTGCTTTTGCCGCTGCCTGATTTTCCAATAATGCTAGCAAATTCACCTTTTTTAATGTGCATGTTTATATCTTTCAGCGCAGTAACATCCCCAGATGCACCACTGAATGTCTTTGTAAGATTTTCTACTTTTAACATATATTAATTCCCTTCTACTCTGACCTTAGGACTTCGGCTGGCCTGACGCGCGCTATAAACCAAGCGGGTACGGCACTTCCGGCGATTGCTATTAATAAAGTGATTCCGATTGCCGAGGCAAATATTTCAGGCGTTAGGCTGCTGGTGACTTGAGTAAAATTACTGCCAATCTTGTCGAATCCGCCTCTGATCATTGCGCCTGGGCCACCTCCTTCTCCTGGTGTGACAGTTGAAGCTGTTGATGTACTACTGGACTGACTTGATACCAGTGAATTTGTCATTGGTCCGCTAACTAAAACTCCCAGCGCCAATCCAACGATTGAACCAATAACTGTTAGAGTTAAAGCTTCGGTCATAAACTGCGTGATAACCTTGCGGTTAGTGCCGCCGATGGCCTTGATTACGCCAATCTCGCGGCGTCTTTCGCGGACAATCATTATCATTGCCAATAAGATTATGGCTGCACCAGCGATAGTTGCGCCGATTACGCCAGCTAGAGCCAGTGAAGCGATACTTGAAAGTGATGAGACGCTGCTTTCGGCTTGTTTGGCGTCGCTGACAATATCTGCGTCGTCGCCTAGGGCCGTCTCGAGCGCAGTGACTGTCGAATCGACATTCTCACTGCTGTCAACTTTTGCGACTGCGCTGGTGACACTACCTTCTTGTTCGGTGATGGTCTGAAGGGTCGCTAGCGGCATAATCAAGCCGCTATCTTGAAACTTATTGCCAGTACTAAAAATACCTGTGACGGTTATTTTTTTATCATAGGCCGTGAAGGTGTCGCCAACTTCTAGGCTATTTTTGGTAGCCAAGTCTGATCCAACCAGCGCAATCAGATCACTACTGGTGCCGTCGATAGTTGTGCCGCTAGTTATATTTAGGTCACTGCCGTCGGTTGAAACCGAGTTGGGATCAGTTGTGCCGGTAATTGTTGTGCGTGGCGTAGGTGCTGGCATGTCGGCCATGTCTTCTGTCGAAGAGTTGCTGGACGAATCAGAGCCTTCAAAACGCATCATCCTTTGACCAAAAGAACCAAGTTCGAGCGATGATGTTAGGCTCGTGTCGTCTGTGCCCAACTGGTCACTGAGCGTCGATGTGACACTTTCAATGTGGGTTGTTGATTTGATCGTCGCTAGTTGAGTACTAGTTAATGGATCGCCGCCGCCAGCAAAGCCCATGACGCCCGCTGGGGTGATTGTAATATTCGTCCCCGCTGATGACTTTACTTCATCGATTTTAGCGTTTACGCTGCTGCGGGCTACCAGCATACTTAGTATCAAGCCGATACTAATAGCCAGCATTAAAATTATTGCCCCAGACCGTAGGGGTGATCGGAGGGCATTTTTAACACCCCTCGTTACTACATTCATATTTGTCTCCTTTTCGCTAAGCGAATATTAGATGGTATGGAGACAAGTGTATTAGCTAATCCTGAAGTTTCGCTTGAAGGTCATTTTTTGTTGGCAAAATGAATGAAAAAGTGGTTGTTTCGCCTGGTGTACTGCTGGCAATTAGTTCGCCGTCGTGTAATTCAACAATTCTTTTGGCAAGCGCCAAACCAAGCCCATATCCCTTTTTTGAACCGTTCGTACGTGATGAATCGGCGCGGAAGAACCTTTCAAAAATATGAGGCAACTTTTTTGGTAATATCCCTGGTCCAGGATTGGTTATTTCAAAAACGGCGTGGTGACGGCCTCGCTTGAATAATCTAATTGAAACTTTTGAATCCTTAGGGCTGTACAGCAATGCGTTTTCGACTAAAACCTTGATTAGTTCGGTTATGGCGGTGTCATTGCCGCGGACAACTAATCGCTTGCCCTTTACTATATCAATGCGGCTGGTGGGTTGCTTGAAATCGCGCAACACCATTTTGGTATTCTTGTATAAATCGATTGCTTCGACGTCAAGTTTGTTGTGCTCAAGCCTAGATAAGTTTAATAACATTTCGGATAGTTTAGTTAATTTGTCTACTTCTTCGAGGTTGCTTGACAACACTTCCTTCAAGTCGCCAACAGAAGCGTTTTTATCACGCAAAGCGACCTCCATCTCCATTTTCATGACAGCCAATGGGGTGCGAAGTTCGTGACTGGCGTCCGACGTAAAACGTGACTGAGCTTCGTGTGCTTTTTCGATTGGCAGCAAATTGCGTCGAGCCAAGAAATAGCTGCCGGCTCCGCCTGCGATTAAAATAAATAGGTTCACGTAAAGTAAGCCAATCGATATGTTTGCATTTGCTTGCTCTTCTTCGTTCAACCGCAACAACTGTCCGATACCGACTGGAGGATTCATGTCATAATCTTCATGAAGACTGGTTTCGAATCGCTCTAATCTGGTTTGAAGTTCATTTGAAGTAACTTGGTAGATTACGATACTAAATAGAACACTGAGTGTCATCAGTATCAACAGGTACCATCCGGTCAGACGAAGCGTCGCGGACTCAAACATGTTTGGGCCTACTCTGCTTCGATCCTATAACCAAAACCGCGAGTTGTATGAATCAGTTTTTTCTTGAAAGGATCATCTAATTTTTTACGCAAGTATTTCATGTAAACCTCAACAGTATTTGGCAAAATGTCGGCATTGTAATCCCAGACGTGACTAATGATCATGTCCTTAGTCAGTGGACGACCTTGGTTTCGTAGTAAGTATTCAAGTAAGGCGAATTCTTTGCCGGTAAGGCTGATTGTTTGATCGCCGCGTTTGACGACGCAAGTAACGGTATTTAGTGATAAATCGCCAGCCGTTAGAGTTGTTTGTTGAACTTCGGTTGGACGACGCATAAGTGCGCGGGCCCTTGCTAGTAATTCCTCTAGTGCAAATGGTTTGACAAGGTAGTCATCGGCGCCTGAATCTAGGCCAGCCGTTCGGTCGTTGATTGTACCCTTGGCGCTAAGCAATAATACTGGTGTGTGAATCTTTTCTTTGCGCATTGCTTTTACAATCGCAATGCCGTCATATTCGCCAGGAATCATCCAGTCGATAATTGCCAAGTCGTATGGCTCGGTGGTTGCCATAGCATAGCCGTCGTCGCCATCATAAGAAACGTCAACAGCATAGTTCTCTTGTTGCAGCGCTTTCTTTAAAGCGTGTGCTATTTTGTGCTCGTCTTCTATAACTAATACTCTCATGTCTTTATTATACACCATATAGTACTGAGTAATTGCTTAAATATCATATAATTCGTCCATTTTATTATTGTCAAAAATTAGTGTATAATTCAGGGTATATGATTAAGCTTATAGATGTAGAGTTTTAGACATGAAAACAAAGATAGAAATTGATACGCGTACATTTGTCCGTTTTTGGCTGGTGGTGATCGGGTTTGCTTTGGCTGCCTGGATTATCTACAGCGCCAGGTCAGCCTTGACGATTATCGGTATCGCCTTTTTCTTGGCGATTGCCCTAAGCACACCCGTCAATCGATTGACTAAAATACTTCCGAGTAAAAGCCGAGCTTTGGGGACAGCAATTTCATATATAGTTGTTCTGATGTTGCTGGGTACTTTTGTCTTTTTGGTGATTCCACCAATAGTCGGTCAAACTACCAAGTTTGCCAACAATGTGCCCAGTCTAATAGATTCTGCCTCGCATCAATATGCAGGGTTTAGTAATTTTATTGATCATTATCAGCTGCAACCTCAGGTTGACAAGGTGGTAACGTCAATCAAAGACAGCGCGGCGCAGTTTGCGTCGGATTTGGGATCTATTTTATTCACGGGCATTGGTTCGTTATTGTCGACGATAACGGCAATCATTCTTGTATTAGTACTTACGTTCTTGATGCTTGTCGAGGGGCCAGATTGGATGAGAAAACTTTGGTCTATTTATGAAAACAAAGAAAAAATGGAATATCATCGTAAATTAGTTGGTCGAATGTACAATGTCGTTACGGGCTATGTAACTGGCCAGTTGTCGGTGTCGGCAATTGCTGGTTCGGTTGCTGGAGTGGCGGTGTTTATATTGGGGTTGGTCTTTAATATACCAACAGATTTGGCAATTCCATCTGCAATGATAGTGTTTGTGTCGTCACTGGTGCCTCTATTCGGAGCTATGATTGGCGCAGTCTTAGTAAGCACGGTTTTGGCGTTAAATAGCCTGACGGCGGCAGTTATATTCTTGATCTTCTTTATCCTATATCAGCAACTTGAGGCTAATTATATATCGCCAACAATTCAATCTAAACGGATTGATTTGCCTGCCCTTGCCATATTAGTATCGGTCACGGTTGGCATATATCTGTTTGGTGTAGTCGGTGGAATTATTTCAATTCCGATTGCTGGATGCATCAAGGTTATTACCGAAGATTATTTTGCCAGGTCGCGCAAAAGCGTTGCTTCGTAGACAGCCTACTGCATAATATTCAAATAAATCACCCGAAAAAGTCGGGTGATTTTTATTGATTTGCCATCATGCTTATGCTAAAATTAGGCCACTGTTTAATTCTAATAAAGACAAAGAGGTTAGCAAAGTATGAGCAATACCGGTGGCAAACTTAAGTTATCTAAGGGCTTTACAATCGTTGAGCTGCTGGTCGTTATAGTGGTTATTGGTGTGTTGGCGGCAATTACGGTTATCGGATATGTTGGAGTATCTCAACGAGCGGCTGCGGCCACATTACAGACGGATTTGAAATCAGCATCAACACAACTAGAAATGTATAGGGCCGAAAATGACGCATACCCTGATCCTGATGGCGCCCAGACAGAGCAAGATTTCATTGCCGCCCTGCCAAAAAGTGATGGAACTTCTTATACTTACATTGCAAGCAGCGATGGTAGTACGTATGGTTTGATGGCCGTTGGAACGGATATACCTGACACTCCTTATTACATTACGTCAGACAGTGGAGCAGTTGCTGAGGGATATCTACCAGCTTATTCTTTTGCTAAGGCTACCGGTGGCGATGGCAGCGAGTATATTATGGGCTCGGTGCGAGGCAGTGATGGGGGCTATGTAGTAACCGGCTGGACTAATAGCTACGGCGCCGGCGGTATTGATATGTTCTTGGCTAAATACTCTTCAGACGGTACTATGGTTTGGTTCAAGACATGGGGGGGAAGCGGAAGTGACTTTGGTAACTCAATTACGCTAGCTGGCGATGGCGGCTACGCGATTACTGGATATACGACAAGTTATGGTTCGGGAAACAATGACATGTTCTTGGCAAGGTACTCTTCAGACGGAAATTTATCGTGGAGCAAGACATGGGGTGGATCCTACTCTGATATTGGCAATTCAATTACCAGCACAGGCGATGGTGGTTTTGCTGTGACAGGTGAGACGAGAAGCTACGGAACATCGACGACATACTCTGACACATTTATTGCCAAATATGCGTCGGATGGGGCTTTATCGTGGAGTAAGACTTGGGGTGGAAGCGCAAGTAATGAGCGTGGATATTCAATCATCCAAACTGCCGACGATGGCTATGCTGTAGCGGGTGATGCAAGAAGTTATGGTGCAGGAGCGTCAGACGTAGCCTTGCTGAAATACGATAGTAACGGCGCCCTGACTTGGAATAAGACCTGGGGTGGAAGTGGAGATGACTTTGCGTACTCTGTAGCCCAAACTGCTGATGGGGGCTACGCTGTCACGGGCAACACTACAAGCTATGGTTCTGGTAGTTTAGATTTAACTCTAGTTAAATATAGCTCGGCTGGAGCATTGTCATGGAATAAAGTTCTGGGCGGAAGTGGTAGCGAGAGCGGAAAATCGTTATTGCAAATAAGTGACGGCAGCTATGTTATATCGGGCAGTACAAGTAGCTTTGGTGCTGGCAACTCGGATGCGCTTATGTCGAAATTTGATGAAGGCGGTAATTTGACTTGGAGCAAGACATGGGGCGGGACTAACCCAGATTCTGCAAATTCTATAGTACGCGGAGATGACGGTGGTTATATGGTGTCTGGAACCACGACAAGTTATAGTAACGGGGATAATGAAGCTTTGTTGCTAAAATATAACAACGAGGACGCTATAACTGGATGTCCCGGCACGATGTGTAAGGACTGGTCCTCTGCGGTAGTTATTACTCCTTCTGTGAGCCTAGGCACCCCATCGGCAACCGTTAGTACCCCATCGGCAACCGTTACAAGTCCAAGCGCGACAACTGCGACTCAGACTACGGTAAACCAAGTGTTCGTATCAGCTCAAAAATAAACTATAAGACTAATTTAAAATAACCTCCGTATTACGGAGGTTATTCTTTTGTCATCGTTCTTTTAGATCGTGTATTCCCAAATACTGTTTTGATTTGTATCGCGGACGACAATTCCACCTTTTAGCAACTCATCGCGTAATTTGTCGGACTTTGCCCAGCCTTTTTGACTACGTGCAATGTTTCGTTCGATAATTAGATGCTTTGCCTCGTCTGATATGTCGGGTGATGTTTTTAGCAATTGTAGACCCAAAACTTGGTCAATGGTTTCCAGCAGCTGCAAGAAAGCGTGGCTATTGATGTCGTCAAGCTTGGAATTCTGAACGCGCGAAAACGCCTCGTCGATAATTTTTAGCGCTTCCGGTGTGTTCAAATCGTTACTGACGGCTTCGATAACGGCTTGCGAAGTTGCGTAAAGAGACAGTGTCTTGTCATCTGCGTTGCGGTCCTTGTCGCTTTCGATCGTGTCATGGATTTGATGGCGCAAGGCAGCGATATTTCGCCAGTTATGCAGGCGATTTTTTGCGGCTTGTAAGTTTTCGAACGTAAAATTGCTTTCGCTGCGGTAATGGCCTTGCAACATAAACATACGAAAGTCCATCATTGAAAAGCCACGATCTTCAAGTTGGTCCAAAGTGTAGCCGTTGCCTAGTGACTTGCTAAACTTGCCGCCATCAACCTTTAGAAAGTTATTATGCATCCAATAGTTACTAAACCTAACTCCGTTGGCTGTTTCGGATTGAGCAATTTCATTGGGATGATGAACAGGAATGTGATCTATGCCACCAGTATGAATGTCAATAGTCTTGCCTAGTTTGGCTAACGCCATAACCGAACATTCTAGATGCCAGCCAGGAAAACCCATAACAGGACCGTCGCTTGGATTTTCCAAGATATCCTTGGGTGTTTCCCACTCCATATCGCGCTTTTCGCCAGCTGGAGAGAATTTCCAAAGCGCAAAATCGCTATGGTTACGCTTTTGTGGGTTATATTCAACGCGGGCGCCGGCTTGCAGCGCTTCTAAATCAAGATGCGCAAAATCGGCGTATCGGGGAAACTTTGATATATCAAAATAAATACCATCATCGATTTGATATGTGACACCTTTACTTTTCAAGGCTCGTATCATATCGAGTTGCTCTGGTATAAATTCGGTCGCTTTTGTGATATAGTCCGGCATAACTAAACCCAGCCGATTCATGCCCTCAGTAAATACGTTCGCGTAAAATTCGGCTACTTCCCATGCGGTTTTGCCTTCGCGTCGGGCGCCTTTTTCAAGCTTGTCTTCACCCTCGTCAGCGTCACTAACCAAATGTCCAACATCGGTCATATTCATCACTCTTGTTACTTCGTAATTATTTGCCTTTAGTATTCGAACTAAAATGTCCCAAAATATATATGCCGCCCAGTTGCCGATGTGCGGATAATCATAGACCGTTGGTCCGCAAGTGTAAAGCGAAACCTTGCCGGGCACTTGTGAGACGAATTCGTCGTCGTGGCCTGTTAGAGTGTTATGAAACTTTAGCGTCATGACTATACTCCTCTATCGCCTTGTCGGTTGCATTTAATAATTCTGGAATGATTGTATCAATAGATTCATAAACACGAAAGCCGGCGGCGTATTCGTGACCGCCACCGCCAAAGAATCCGGCAATTGCTTGTGATACCGGTAAATTGCTGCGAATCTTGCCGGTCAATTTGCCGTCAGGATATGTTTTGATGGCGACTGCTACTTCGACGTTCTCGACAAAGCGCATCTCGTCTAGTACCAAGACACTAGGGTTGTATTGATCGCTATACTCTTTGATTTCTTCCCATGGGATACGGATTAAGGCCAGTTTGTCGTCCAGGAAATATTCGATTCTTTCCAGTAAAACGCCTTTGTATTTAAGGATCTCAGCTGACTTTTTCATGTGTTCGCGGCGGCGTTTTTCGATATCGGAGTTGTTGGCGCCAAGTTCAGCCAGTTTGCCTGCCGTAAAGTAAGTGCTTGCGGTTACGTTTTGAACAGTTAGGCCCAAGCTGTCGCTCATAATCGCAACCATCATATTTTCGGCGGCTTGTTTGTTGATTGCCCAGCCGCTATCAACAGCCAAGTTATATATAATTTCGCCAGTTGCGACCGATTCTTGGGCTAGCAGTGTGTGATTAAAGCTGAGGTTTGATTCGGATACGTGATGGTCAATAACCAGCACGCTGTGGGTCTCTAGATAGTGTCTGACGCCAGGTACTTCAAGTACTTTCGTAATTAGTATCTCGGCGGTTGTGTCGACAATAATCGCCAGGTCGGCTGATGTGTCGAAATCATTAACAGCTCTATCCCAGCCAACGATATATCGCATGTATTTTGGGATTTCGATTGGGCAATACAAAACGACGTCCTTACCCATGTCGCTTAGAATTTCTTCAAGCGCCAGGCTGCTGCCTAGTGAATCACCGTCAGGGTTTTCTGCCTGAATAACAATGATTTTTCGTGCAGAGTTGATTAATTCGCGGGCTTGGCTAAACATCAAAAATCCCTCCTGCCTTCCAAGGCATGGGTTAGTGTTATTTGTCCGGCATACTCTAAATCTACTCCGACTGGGATGCCTCGAGCCAGTCGTGTGGTCTTAACTTCAATGCCAGCATCTTTGATGTGACGATTCAAAAATAATGCAGTTGACTCGCCTTCTACACTGGCGTTGGTCGCGATGATAACTTCTTTCACATCGTCTTTTTTGAGGCGTTCAATTAATTCAGGGATATGCAATTGCTCTGGGCCTACGCCGTCAATTGGGCTAATCGCTCCACCCAAGACGTGATATGTGCCTTGAAATTGCCCGGTACGCTCTAGGGCGACAATATCCAAAGGCTCTTCAACAACTGCGACTAGCGTTTTGTCGCGCGACAAATCACTATAAAGTGGCGATACGTCTTCATCGGAGCTAATCAATGCAAATGTTACAGGGCAGTTTTTGACGCCTTTATGTAATTCTAATAGAGTCCGTGCCAACTTTTCGCTGGTGTGCGGATCCGTCCTTAATAAATAATAGGCATAACGCTCGGCCGTTCGGGCGCCAACACCCGGCAAGCGCCCAAGCTCGTCGATAACGTTGACCAAAGCCGAAGGTAATAATTGAGACAAGTTAGCTCCTACAGCCCGAGGCTGCCTAGGCCGCCCATCAGTGGCTTCATTTTTTCGGCAGCGACTTCTTGCGCTTTGGCAAGGCCATCACGTACGGCGATTTCAATCCAATGCTCAAGTTCTTCGATATCTTCTAAATCGACTTGCTCTGGGTTAATGCTGACTTTTTTGATCTTTAATTCGCCTGTGATTTGTACAACCACTGCGCCATCGCCTGCTTCAACTTCGATAATTTCTTTTTTCAGCTCATTTTGCGCTTTGCGCAATTTATTAATCATTTTCATTTGGTCAAAAGCCATAAAACACTCCTAAAGCTTAATATATTTTTCATAAACTATTATACGTTATTTCGTAATCTTTTTATACAGATATAGCCTGTCGGCGTCATTGCTGGTATAGGTTGTGATTATTTTGTCGATTTTATAATTTTTAAAGTCGGTTTTTGCTTTGCGTGTAGCCACGAATGAGTCGCTGCCATTTGGCATAGTCAAGACAGTCAATTGCTTGTTGCTGTCGGCGATTACTCTGTAAAAATCATATTCACTTTTTGATACTACCAAAATCTTTGTGTCGCTTGGTAAAAGCGATATGTCTTTTGAAAAGTTAACTACAATACCAGGGTCGTACTGATAACCATATATATTGCGAGCCAATCCAGACACCACTAGCACGCTAACAAGCACCGCCAAAGGCACTAGGCCGGCTATTCTGGCGTATGGATTACGAGGAAACAGTCCGTACCAATAGCTTAGTAGCGTATCCAGTCCAAGCGCCAGTAACAGTACCAGTGGCAAGAAAGTGATACTGATATAGCTTGGATTCAAAACAACTGCCGGCAGCAACAACAGCATCCAGATTGCGATTGCGTAACTCTTGGCTGTTGATCGTTTTTTGACGATACCATAAATACCAAGGACAATGATTAATGATGACCCCAGCCCAAAGAAAGGCGTTAACAGTGTCGAACTTCCGGGGTTGCTAAAGCCTAAATATTGGGCGCCTAGGGACGCTAGGTTGTCTCCCCAATTAGGCCAACTGGTTGGTATGCCAAATAACTCTAATCCAAAACTCGGCGTCTTAACCACCGTCATTATTAATGGAATCATTAAAATAATCGCGATTCCTGCGCCTATAGCCATTTTTATCTGGGATAGTTGTTTAATCAAATATCGTAGGTGTGGGTGTAGGGCGATGGCGATAGCCATAGCGATCAAAACGTATACGCTAAGGGGTGTGTAAAGACTGAGTGCTGCCGTTATAAAAAAGGCTATTTTGTAAAAAGTTCTAAACTTGGTTTTGCGAGCGATTAGGCTGGCCAGCAGTAGCAACCAAACCGACCAAAAAAGATACAAAACGCCGGGCGTTCCATCCTGGGCGATAAACAAAAACTGACTGGTCGTAATTGCAATCAAACTAGCCAAAATACCGACATTTGGACTAAACCATCGGCGAAGCAGTATGATAATTCCGACTGCAGAGAATAATGCCAAAATGACTGAAGCCAATTTGATACTAACTATGGAAACACCAAACAGCATCAAGCTTACTTTTTGCAATACGTGATAAGGCAGATTTGGAATAGCCAGCGTGCCAATATTTGTAGCATTTACAGAGTCGCTTTGAACAACAGACTGCATTTCTTGTTGCGATATGCCCCCGGGTGAATACAGACAGACAAGTGTCAATACGGCGATTAGGCCAATCCCCAAAAGACCGTAACCAATGACATATCGCCATTTATAAAAAGTATAATCAGTAATACTGAGCTTGCTCATGTTTATGCTAATTATAACACGGATATTGCTACGAATTTGCAGCCTGTTATTAGTTTTTGGAAGATAAACAAAAAGAGCCAAGAATAATTCCGGCTCTTTTGTTGACAAATCATATTATTGTATAAGTGCGCATTGTTGCTGAAAACCCCAGATGGGGGTCTATCGACCAAAATGGCAATAGACCCCTCGATAGGTATTATTTTCCTACACTGTAAAGGGTGTTTACGCCTGAACCAACAATGGTATCAGGTACAATCTTGACGCCTTTTTCGGCAGAAATCCTCAATGCCTCGACCCTCTTCAGTTCAAGGTATTGTGGTTGTTCAGTCAAAGACTGCGAGGTGATTCTAATCGCCTCGGCATCCCCTTTGGCTATCTCGGCCTTAGTTTGAGCGTCAATAATCGCCTTATCGCGCAGGATCGTGGCGGTATCTCTATCTTTGCTGGCTTTAGCCTGATCTTCGATAGCATCGTTGTACTCTTTGGAAAATGCCAGATTTACGATATTTATGCCACGTATGACAATCCCATACTGAGCAACCTTATCGCTGAGAATTTTCGAAGCTTTTTCTCCAATCTCATCTCTTTTGTCTAGTACTACAGAAGCATCGTACTGGCTTGTCGTTTTCTTCACTGCTTCTTGGGCGTTATCATTCATCACCTTATCTTGGATGATTGCAATATCGTTGCCAAACTGCTGGTAGACGTAAGCAGCCTGCTTTCCGTCTATTTCGTAATTGACGGTTACGGTTGCTGTTAGCTCTTGCTGAGAACCATGGGTTCCACAGGACATTACTTGCTGGTACTTATTTATCTGTATGGACATTGGTGCGACAGAGTCGAAAAAAGGAAGTTTAAAATACCTTCCGTCATCCAATACTTTGCCGGTAACTCCATTATTCCTCAGATACACGCCCTTTTGCCCAGCTTTGATAGTGCCGGTTGATCCAAAGATCAATATAATCAGAACGATTGCCCCTATGACTGTGCCGATTATGGCGGACAGTCTTGGTTCGCCATCTCGTGTTTTGTAAAACATATGTTTTATTGTAATTAACTAATTAACTTTTGCATGCTAACATTTTGTTTTCATGGCATAGTTTTATTTAGAATTAATAATTAAAAAAACAAGCACGCAATGCGCACTACAATAATATGACTTGTTAAATTGCCTCCGCATCTCAAATGAGCATCTCAACGGATGTTTGCATATTATAGCACTAATGCATAAAAAAGTCAATAATATTCGAAAGAATAAACTATTCGTTATGTTTGCGGTCGAGGGACATAAAGCGCAGACGTTCTGGGTGGAAGTACAACTCGACTTTACCAGTTGGACCGTTACGGTGTTTAGCGATAATCAGGTCGGTAATATTTTCGCGTTCGGTCTCGGGATTGTAGTATGCTTCGCGATAAATAAACATGACGATATCGGCGTCCTGCTCGATGGATCCTGATTCACGAAGGTCAGCCAGCTGCGGAATTTGTGGGCTGCGTGATTCGACAGAACGAGACAACTGTGACAATGCTACGACTGGCACATTTAATTCGCGGGCAATCAACTTCAGGCCGCGTGATATTTCGCTGACTTCTTGGACGCGATTGCTTTGATTGGATGAATGCGCGCTTTGCATTAGCTGCAAATAGTCGATAACGATTAGTCCCAGTTGATGTTCGTGCATGGCACGACGGGCCTTGGTGCGCATTTCAAGCACAGACAGTCCTGGCGTGTCATCAATGTAAATCGGTGCTTCGGCTAACTCACCCATCGCTTCGGATAATTTACTAAAATCTTCGTCAGACAAATTACCAGTACGAATATTCCAAGCATCAACTCCAGAGGCATCGGCCAACATACGGTCAACTAATTGCTCTTTGCTCATCTCGAGGCTAAAGAATAACACGGGTTGTTTAGCGATTGTCGCTATGTTGTATGCCAAGTTTGTAACTAACGTGGTCTTACCCATCGCAGGACGAGCGGCCAGAATAATAAGGTCGCTTCGCTGCAGACCAGCCGTCATATTATCTAAGTCGCGATAACCGGTTCGAACGCCTCGCAGGACACCCTTGTTGCGGTGTAATTCTTCCATTCGGTCGAAACTTTCGGTCAAAATACTTTCGATGCTGACTAAGTCTTGTTTTAGCGATTGATCACTTACTGAAAATAACTCGGCTTCGGCTTTTTCCAATAATTCCTGGGTAGTGGTTTCTTCGTCATATCCAAGCTCGGATATTTCGCCGCTGGCTTTGATTAATCGGCGACGTACGGCTTTTTGCGAGACAAGTTCGGCATAAGCTTCGGCATGGGCAGCGGTTGGAACGTAATTTGTTAGTTCGGTCAAGAATGCCGATCCGCCGACTGTATCAAGCTCTTTTTTGCGCTTTAGCTCATCAGTTAACGTCAATAAATCGACAGGATTATGCTTTTCATACAACCGCATCATCGCGGCGTAAACTATGGCGTGGCGTTTGTCGTAAAAATCATTGGCGGTAACGTGTTCGGAAATATCGGCTAGTTTTTCTTCATCAATCAGCACTGCGCCCAGCAAACTTTTCTCGGCGTCCAGATTTTGTGGTGGTATTTTGCCTACAGCTACTTCCTTGTTTGCCATCTTCCTAAATCGCGGGCTCTAATGAGACCTCTTCTCCTCCGCCCATAATAGCAGCAATTGCCGCCGCTTGGCTATCTTTTAACGGGGGTGTTGTGGGTATTGTGTGGATATCCAGTCCATAAACTCCAATATCTTGCAAACATTTACTGAGAAGTACGCTGTATTTGCTGTCATCTAGTTTTTTCTTATAAAAACCATTTGCAGTGTAGATTGTCAGGTCGCTTGTATCCAGCTCGTAACTACATTTTGTCAGTACGCTATAAAGTGCAATGTAGTTTTGACGAGTGTAATCAATTAGCTTTGCCCAATCAAAATCTTGTGCTTCGATTTTTGGAGTAGTAGGTTTTTTGCTAATTCTTGGTTTTGGCTTTGTAGCAAGACTCTCAAGCTCTTTGACCGATGCGCTAATCTCGCGTGTTGGTGCGGACAGAGCAATAGTTTTTTTAGCTGGGTTTTTTTGATTAATCGCTGCACCAAGTACCGCCAATAATTTCAGCTGAGGCTGCGGACTTTTTGGTACATCAATCAACGCGTCTAGCAATGTTATTAATCGTGGTTTTTCGGATATTAAATCACTAATGCGCCTAGTTAATTGACTGACTAAAATCACGCTGTCGATTCCGTCATTAAACGTGTCGTCGAGAGTTTTGACCAACAATTCAATGTCTTTGTTTTCGACGGCTTCAAGTAGCTTATCGATAATTTTGGTCGGTGCCATACCCAGGGCGTCTTCGATTAGATCAACAGTAATTGTGTCTTTGGGGTCAACTAATCCTGATAATTGATCAAGCAGACTAATGCTGTCGCGGAAGCTGCCATCGCTACGGTCAGCAATTAATTCTAGTGCCTCGTCATCAATTTTAATGCCCTCTTTTTTGGCAATATTTTTCAAGTGTTCTTTGGCATCGTTGACACTAATTGGGCGGAAGTTAAAACGCTGTGCGCGGCTGATAATTGTAGCCGGTAACTTTTCGACGTTAGTTGTAGCCAGAATAAATACGACATGCTCTGGTGGCTCTTCAAGAGTTTTCAGTAGTGCGTTAAACGCCGCCTTTGACAACATATGGACTTCGTCGATGATATAGATTTTCTTCTTGGCTGCAACTGGCGCAATTTGGACTTTTTCGCGAAGGTCTCTAACATCCTCGACGCCATTGTTGCTGGCGGCGTCGATTTCGATAATGTCTAAATTAAGAGTGCTTTCGTCATACGGAATACCGTTGATTTCGTATGCCAAAATGCGGGCAACGGAAGTCTTGCCGACGCCGCGTGGCCCAGTCAAAAGATACGCATGGGATACTCGGCCGCTAGAAATCGCACGCGACAAAATGTCCGTGATGTGTTTCTGCCCTATAAGCTCACCCAGCGATTTGCTGCGATATTTACGATACAATGCCCTAGACATTGAATGTTTCCCCCATACTCCCTACAAGCACGATTATACGTTAGTTTTTACGCACAAAGTGCCGTAATATTTACTTTTTGTTTTTTCACCTCTCGCAATGTCTTTAATATAATGCTTTTGTTTATTAAAAGCAACCATATTTTTGTATATGCCCTCTCAACCTACAACCATCCCTCCGTCCGGCTTTCGCTTAGCGGCTAAAATGTCGCTGACCAATCTTGGTTGTCTGCGTAACGACCCCTAAAGGGGATCGCCCTCTCGCCAGTGATTACACTGGGTTCGGGCAGTACTCGACAATCCAGGATTGGTCAACTCGATTTTACCGTAAGCTCAAGAGGACATCGGGTTGGTTGTAGATTTCGAGGTGTTCGTTGCAAATGCGGATTAAATTGGTTTTTAGCGGAGAAAGACGAGAAGCCTGGCAACCTTTCCGACCAAGACCCATGAGAGCCCAAGAATTTATCTCGCTAATTCGTGAAATTCTTGGCGCGGAGTAGGTCTTGGGAGGAAATGGTTGCCTGGATTCGAACATAAAAAAGAGCTCGCTGTTTGCGAGCTCTGTAATTATCTGTTGGTGTTAAAGCGCGGCTTCGACTGCTGCCCATTGGGCTTCTGGATTGTCGACAGGAACGATAATCGTTACCTGATCGCCGACATTGATGCGGAAGTAAGTTACGCTGGCCAGCAGGATGCGATATTCGCGTCCATTTGCCTCGACATAGTATGCGCCGTCGTGTTGAACGAGTGTGCCGATAATTTGTTTGCGCTCGGTTGGGCCAATTTGTTTGTAGACAAAGCTGCCGTCGTCGGTAATAGTTAGTTTCAGGACGTCGCCTTCAACCAATTTTGACTTTGATGCATAATTTGCTGGCACTGGATATTCTTTGCCATCGGGACCGGCCATTTTTTGTCCATCAAAGACGCCTTCGATGATTTTGCCCTTAGCTTCTTCTAGGCTGGTTGTTCGTTTGGTAATAATCGCGCCATCGTCACCAGTAATGCTGATTAACAACTCTTTTGCGGCTGACAAATTAGTCTCAGCTTCCTGAATCAGAGCGTATAGTCTTTTTACTTGTTTCTCGGGTAGTTCAGACATGGTCACTCGCAATTTCCTTTGTCTATTTTTGTGGTAGTAATACCCTATATATATCAACGAAAGATATTATTGTCAACAATAGAATTTGGATTATCCACAACAATTTATGTGGTAAGTGCAAAATCGTTGTAGATTTTATTGAAAATAAAAATACCGCTTGTGTTTAAAAAGCGGTATAATTATCGTTTTATAATTTGGTCGAATTATTTTTAATCTAGAATTAGACTAATTCTACTGTTGCGCCTGCTTCTTCAAGCATCTTTTTGGCAGCATCAGCTTCTTCTTTTGTAGCTTTTTCTTTGACAGTTGCAGGTGCAGAGTCAACGATAGCTTTTGATTCACCCAAGCCTAGGCCGGTGATTTCTTTTACGGCTTTGATGACAGCAACTTTTTGTGCGCCAGCATCAGCTAGTTTGATTGTGAATTCTGATTTTGCATCTTCAGCAGGTGCAGCTTCGCTAGAAGCAGCAACAGCAACAGCTGCAGCAGGAGCAGCGGCGCTTACGCCCCACTCGTTTTCTAGGTGTTTAACGATTTGACTTAGTTCTAGTGCTGACAATTTGTTAAGTTCATCAACAATTTTTGTCTGAGCAGCAGATAGCTTGATTTCTTCAGCCATGATTTTAATTCTCCTTTAGATTGGTAGTTGGTATATGGTAGGTGGTATATGGTAGAGACGCAGCGGTATTTCTACCATCTACCATCTACTACCTACCACCTACTGATTAAATGGTTACAAAATTAGAGAGCTTTTGCTCGCTGTGATAATACTTGCGCAAAACCGCGTTGAGTACCATTGGCAACGCGTAGGAAGCCTGAAAGAGGTGCTGCAATAACGCTGACCAATTGACCACGCAATTGATCTTTTGTAGGAAGTGAAGCAAGTGCTGTGACGGTAGCGGTATCTAGTGATACGCCTGAACCATCGAAACCAGCAATTAGCTTCAATTCTGGATGTTTTTTTGCAAATTTTGCCATAACCTGTGCAGGTGCAACTTCGTCTTCACTTGAAAAAGCGTAAACTAATTGTCCAGTCAGCAGGCTGGTATCGGCAGCTTTGAACTTGTCGTTGGCGCCTAATGCAACGCGTACCAAACGGTTTTTTGTAACCTTGATTACGACGTTGTTTTCGCGTGCCATTGCACGAAGTTCTTGCAAGTCAGCAACAGTTAAGCCAGTGTAGGTTGCACCCACAGCGCTCTTCGCTGTTGCAAATAATTCAGCTAATTCCGCAACCAAAGTGTTCTTTTTATCGCGGGTAATTGCCATAAAAATCTCCTTTAGTTGTTATTATTTATTCGACCAAATTGTCAACGTTCCAGACAGTGTTTGTCCAAATAAAAAAATCTTTGGACTTACGCTGCCAAAGACTTGTTTTCGAAAAATGTAAGTTATACATGATCCTCGGTAGCAAATTAAGCCTTTCGGCAGCTACTGTCTTTGGTAATGTCTAACGTGTATTGTAACAGATATGATTATAAATATCAATAAAATCGGATTATTTTAATGTGCGTGTTGTGGGAGTGCTGATATCTGACAGGATGGCGCGGTCGAGGTCGCCATCGTGTCAGATTTGGATATCCTAAATCAAATGGCTTGGGCCGATGTGCTAGTTGCCAGAGAAAATTCTGTCTACAGCGGATCTGAGAGCAGAGGCCTTTTTCTCGGTCGAGATAGTGATGGCCTGGCCAACCTTCTCGTTTTCGGTCGCGTGAGCCTTGGCTATCGCTTCCTCTCGCTCTTCCTTGGCCTGTCTCATTCTCTCGTCGAGTTGAATGTTGGCTTCTGATGCTACCACATCGTATGCGGCGATAGCGTCAGGACTTCGCTCGGCAACCAATTTCTCGGCTGCTTCGACGACTGGATGCTTCTTAGCTGGTGGCGCAAAAAAATTAAACATATTCATATGTTTTGTATTTCTAAAAAATTAGCAAAAATAGCGCAGTTGCTCGACCACAACACGCACTAAAATAATCCGACTTGTTAAAAGTCTCTAGAAATTAAGATAATCGCTAGATTTGAATATTTTATCATTTAACGGTGTAAAAGTCAACGGTCGAGGTTATAATCTATCGATGTTATCGATGGCCAGGATAGTTTGAATCTCAATCTGAATTTCTTCGATAGTTCGCATCCGTTTTTCTTCATCAGTACATTTTATAGGTGTAAACTCGGCAGGATATAAATCGCAAAGTTCTTCATAATTTGCCTTTGCCTTCTCTAGGTGCGATGCATCGGCTTCGTGAATATCTCGTTTCTTTTTGGTGTACAAACGAGGTGCTTTTTTGTCGACATTCTGTTGTGCGGTTTCGGCCGGCACCAACAATACGATGTTTTTGTCTGGTCGTGGAATACCCAAAATATCATATTCGGTTTGCATGATTCGTTCATAAAATGCTTTGCGTTCGGTTGCGTCGGCGATCTTTGTACCTTGATGCGCCATATTTGACGCTACATAACGGTCGGCAATCACAATACTGTTTGGCTCATTTAAGGCCGCAAGTATTTCTTTGCGTGCGGCAAATCGATCGATGGCATATGGCAAGCTGGCAAGTTCGGGGTGAACGTCATTGGCGGCACCATAGGCACCGTCTAGGTAGCGACCAGCGAAGTATCCTGAGGCTTCTCCGTATCTGGGAAAGCTGACCAATACGGCGTGTTTGCCTAGTTTTTCAGAGCAGTGTTTTTGCAGTAATTCTGCTTGGGTTTTCTTGCCAGATCCATCGCCGCCTTCGATTGTGATAAATATGCCACGTTCGGCCATTATTTTATACCCTTCGCTAATCCCTTTATTTTTTCAGGAGCTTTGCGTTGATCCTTATACGAGCGCGGTAACATTTGTTCTGGTGACCAAGAGCTAATAAGCTCGTCTAAATTGGCGGTGTGTTGATATTTGCCGCTGACGCCGCCGCGGCCATCGCTGTAGTCGCCTTGGACTGGGCCGGTGCGATGAAACACTAATTGGCCAATACGTTCGCCGACTGGCAAAACAACTGATTCATGCTTGTTCAGATTATATATTTCGAGCGTGATTCGGTTGACATATCCAGGGTCGATCCAGCCAGCGTCAAAACAAACCGCCACGCCATTACGGCCCCAACTGCTGCGTGATTTGACTTCGCAGGCGCCGCCATGTGCGCGGATACCAATAAATTCATGAGTATGCGACAATATGCGTTCGCCTGGTTGAATAACGATGATTGGGTGGTCAGGTGGAATATTTTCGAATAATTTTATGCCGTTTTGGTCGCACCAATCTTTGTGCTTGATTGCCTCTAGCGGCCCTTTGAAGTATCTGTCAACTTCGTTTTTGTCCAAAGGATTATAGACACGAGCGCCCTGATAAAATTCTTGCTTGTAGTAATAATGTCCCAAAGTAAAATCAATACTTGCTTCGGACACATTATCCTCGCAGTACGGTACCGATACAATCGTTCCGTCTTTGATAGCTTGCTTTATTTCTGTATTGCTATACACACTCATACCAACTACACCACAAAAAATGGCTTCCCTCCTTCACCTATTCTTGATATCTATTGTAGGGCATGTGCGCCAAATCTGGTACCATAATAGTATGAAATACATCATTGTTGCGTACGATAAAAACCGACTTATCGGTGGTAAAAACACCTTATTGTGGATGGGAGAAATGGCCGCCGATATGCGACGTTTTCGCGAACTTACGACTGGTAACGTGGTTGTTATGGGACGAAAAACCTATGATTCGATTGGCAAACCTTTGCCAAATCGCCAAAATATTGTAATTTCACGTCAGCCCATTCAGATTGACGGTGCGACGGTTGTTCATAGTATTGAAGAAGCGTATAGCGCTGCAGAGCCCGGCAAGGATGTGTATGTGATTGGTGGCGGTCAAATCTTTGAGCAGTCGCTAGATAGTGTTGACGAGGTTTTGGCGACAGAAATAGATGCAGTCTTCGAGGGTGATGTATTCTTTCAAGAATTGTCTAGTAATTGGCAAGAAAAATCTCGCGAAAGCCATCAGACAGACGAAAAGAACAAATACAACTATTCGTTTGTGGCCTACGCTAAACAGCAATAGGCGCTTTAATACCAGGATGTGGGTCGTAACCCTCTAATTCGAAATCATCGATCGTAAAGTCGTAGATCGACTTAACTTTAGGATTTATCTTCATTTTTGGTAATTGGCGTGGTTCGCGCGACAGTTGCAAGTCAACTTGTTTTTGGTGATTCAGATAAATATGTACGTCACCAAATGTATGTACAAATTCGCCTAATTTTAGACCAGTGACTTGAGCTATCATCATCGTCAGCAAAGCGTATGATGCAATATTAAACGGCACACCAAGGAATGTGTCGGCACTGCGTTGGTACAGTTGACAACTTAACTTTCCATCAATTACGTAAAACTGGAACAAGGTGTGGCATGGCGGCAAACCGGCGACTGCCATCTCTTTAATATCAGCTACGTTCCAAGCCGAAACGATGATTCGACGTGAATCGGGATTAT
>Ga0172379_10000748_pt1 | contig 76574 bp, 76 predicted proteins | sample GrowelOW334metaG_FD_119756 | JGI IMG/M metagenome (GOLD analysis project Ga0172379, IMG submission 119756) | Groundwater microbial communities from an aquifer near a municipal landfill in Southern Ontario, Canada - Groundwater well OW334 metaG | ecosystem: Environmental > Aquatic > Deep...
CCAGGCCTCCAAAGGTTAAATGCGGGTGTAGTTCAGTTGGCTAGAACGTTTCCTTGCCAAGGAAAAGGTCGGCGGTTCGAATCCGCTCACCCGCTCCATCCTTCGCTTGCGAAGGATGCCATTCGAAGCCTTGGCGAAGAATGGAAATCAACGCCTCTAAATTATTTAAAGATACCAATAGACCAAAGCATAAGGGCGAGTGGCGGAACTGGTATACGCGATGGACTTAAAATCCATTGGTGTTTATCCACCTTGTGGGTTCGAGTCCCACCTCGCCTACCACAAAATAAAAATGACCCCAAACATCTGGGGGCATTTTTTCTATTTCAGAATTTCAATTTATTTTTCAAAATATTTCTTCGGGCCAAAATCATCCGGCCAGTGTTGCTGATTTTTTATTTCTTCTGCACTGCTGTTCGGCGCATATTTGTAATCCTTGCCGTAATTTAAATCTTTCATTAATTTTGTCGGTGCATTGCGCAGGACCAATGGCACACCCAGACTGCTGGTTTCTTGTGCGTCTCTCGCCGCTTTCTCGTAGGCAGTATAGAGAGTATTAGATTTTTTTGCCTGGGCCAGATAAACCACCACCTGCGCCAGAGCAAGCTTGCCTTCGGGCATACCAATAAAGTGCACGGCGTCTTTCGCGGCATTGGCATAAACCAAAGCTTTGTTATCCGCCAAGCCGATATCTTCCGAAGCAAAGCGTACCAGCCTCCTGGCAACATATAATGGATCCTCGCCGGCTTCCAGCATTCTGGCCAGCCAATAAAGGGCCGCGTCTGCATCCGAGTCTCTCAAACATTTATGCAAAGCGGAAATAATATTGTAATGCTCTTCACCATTTTTATCGTAGTATAAAATGGTATTCTGGATTGCTTCTTTTATATCTTTTTCATTCAATTCATAGTTCTTCTTTCCATTACTGGCGATCTCAATCGTAGTTAAAAGACTGCGCGCATCACCACCGGAAAATTTAATCAGAACATTCTTCCCTTTACGGTTTATTTTTAATTTTTGCTCGCCCAGTCCGCGCGTTTTATCTTTCAGCGCCAGGTTAATAATTTTTTCCTGATCACTTCCGGATAATGGCTTAAAAGTCAGCACTCTGGATCTGGATAACAGCGCTGAGTTAATAGTAAAAGACGGATTCTCTGTTGTAGCGCCGATCAGCGTCAAAATTCCCTTCTCTACATAAGGTAATAATACGTCCTGCTGAGCTTTATTAAATCTGTGTATTTCATCCAGAAATAGAATTGTTTTCTGTTTCAAGAATTCCGCATCTTGTTTTGCATTTTCAGCGATCTTTTTTATTTCAGCCACTCCAATCAAGACGGCACTACTGGCGACAAACCGGCACTTAAATTCATTACTGAGTATCCTGGCTAGAGTTGTTTTACCGATCCCCGGCGGCCCCCAGAAGATCAAAGATGCAAGCGTCTGATTGGCAATCATCTGTTCCAATATCTTATCTTTGGCCAGAATATGTTCCTGCCCAAAAAATTCCGATAATTTTTGTGGCCTCAATCTCTCCGCTAATGGACTTAATTCTTTCATAGTGTATCTATTTTTTCCAAAATCTTCGGAATCTTTTTAAAATCCTTAATCAAAGTTTCGCGCAGACCGCCGTTATACAAAGCGGCCGCCGGATGATAGAGCGGGAGGTAAGTCTGTTTTTCTCCTGTTGATTCATTAATCAGTCTTTTTGGCTGGCCATGTATGTCAGATATAAATCTCCCGGGAATAAAAAACTCCATCGCGTGCCGGCCGAGTGTGATGATTAATTTTGGTTTGATTATCTTTATTTGTGCGTATAAATAACTGCCCGAGCAAGTCTGCACTTCTTCTGGCAACGGATCACGATTTTCCGGCGGTCGGCACTTAACAACATTAGTGATAAATACATCCTCCCGTTTCATCCCGATCGTATTCAGCATTTCCTCCAGAAATTTCCCCGCCTGTCCGACAAAAGGAAGTCCTTGCTCATCTTCATTTTTACCGGGGCCTTCACCGACGAACATTAAATCAGCATTCGGATTGCCGGAACCGGGCACTGCATGCGTTCTTTTTTCGAACAATACACACTTCTGGCATATTTTGATTTGTTCAGCAATTTTTTCTAATTCGGTCATAGGATTGTTGTTGATCTATTTACCGGTTAATGTCGCCACCTTCTCCACAATTTGAGCTGGAACTACTTTTGACTTTATTATATAATCTACCGCGCCCAGTTTCAATGCCTCGTCAACAACTTCCTTTTTGTCCAGATTTGAAAACACAATCACCGGGATACTTTCAGTCTTTATATTCTGCTTTATTTCTCTAAGTACCTGCATACCGTCCTCATTGAAAAGAATTATATCCAAAAGAATTACATCCGGCTTTTGTTCCCGAGCCATTTTACAACCGGATTCACCGCCTTCGGCAGAGATGAAGTCATAACTTTCCAAGCGAAATTTTGCACCATACAACTGGGCCTGATTTACATCATCTTCTATCATCAAAATTTTATATTTCCTGGCAGTCACTTTGATTATTTAGATTTTGCCAAAAGATTAAATTCCACACAAAATTTGGTCCCCTTATTTTCTGTACTCTCCATCCAAATTTTTGCTCCCGGATGTTTATCAATTATCCCCTTCACAATAAACAGCCCCAATCCGGAACCATCAGTATAGGCGCTCCTGGCGTTACTCGCTCTGATAAATTTCTTAAAAACCTTATTCTGATCCTCCTCCGGAATGCCAATACCGGTATCCTGCACTGTCAAAATTGCTTTTGTTTTTTTCTTTACTAAAAATACTGAGATCGTACCCTTGTTTGTATATTTGATTGCATTGTCCAAAATATTATTGATCGCCTCCTCAATATACCTTAAACTGCCACGCATCATCATTGGTTTCGCCGGTTTGCGCCAGACAAGCTTCAACTTCTTATTCTTAATATCCAGACTGTGCTGCACGACTATCTTTTCAATCAGTTCAGTTAAATCAAATTTATCACTTAAACTCATTGCCTTTTCACCGGCCGTATCCATCTCTGAAGCCATTAAGATATCATTGATTATCTCCTCCAGTTTAATACTCTTCTGATACATCCCGTCAATGAACTTAGCTTTTTCTATTTGTTTCATTTTGTCCAGATCACCATCTCTCAGCATGGCCAATGTACCCTTAATAACTGACGTGGGTGTTCTCAATTGATGTGAAGCGATGTCCAAAAATTCAGAACGCATCTCAATAAGCTTCATCATGCGGTCGGCCTTTTTCTGGATTTCTCTGGTTTGTTCTTTAACCCTGTCTTCCAGTTCATTTGAAAGCTGCTTTAGACTTTCCTTCGTTTTCTTTTCAAAAAAATTAGATTTAATTATTTTCTCCGTGCTCTTATTGAAGAAATAGCCATAAACGATGACCAGGGAAAAAATTATAATGATAGCTGAAACAGAAATATTTTTATCAACCAGATAAAATAACAGGAAAGAAAAACAAATCAGAACCATACTGATCACCTGATACTGCAAAAACAAGCATTTGCGGAATCTTAATTCACAATACTGGCAACGTTTATAGGGAAGAGAATTAAGATTATTTACCAACCAACAGTTTCTATTAAGATAACAACTCTTTCCAATTTCTTTTTCCCCGTTTTGTTTTTTTATTTTGCTCATTAATTAAGAGCTGATTTTATTTTTGCTAAAAATCTTTTTTAAAACTATATACATCAGCGTCGCAACGCAAAACCCGACCAGACAGGCCAGAAAGATCATTAGATCAACAACCAGTATGTAAATCCAGGCAAAATTAGTCAGCTCGGTGAAATGTAAAAGCAAAAAACCGACCAACAGCAGCACCCCGGTAGCGGCGGCAACAAAATTCAACTCCCCCAATTCTTTCTGTATTGGTTCAACTTTTTTCTTAAAAATACCTTTAGAAACCATGGCGTGAATTTGATATGGGATGTTCAGTTTTAAGGAAAAAGCACCAAAAATCGCCAAAAGCGCCACAATTAAAACCAACCATTTATTATGAATGAAAAAAGCGAGCAGAACCAGAACACCATAAGTAGCCCGGGAAAATTTCAGAGATTTATCATAAATTGAACATTGTTGCATATTTTTTTATTTAACGGATAATTTATTGTCCTCGATAATTTTACCAACAGCCAAACACGCCTTTCGCACATCTTTAATATTATTATATATATAGAAGCTTAATCTGCAGCTGGCCGGGGGATTCAATTCATAAAAGTGATGAGCCAGAGTGGCACAATGGCATCCGGCTCTGGATTCAATATCCAGCTTGTTTAATTCTTCCGCTATCTTAAACGGGCTTATGTCCGGATGGTTAAAAGCCACCAGACAGGTCCTGGCTCCCGGGTCCTTCGGTCCGTATATTTTTAACGAAGGGATTTGTGACAATATTGTCAGTGCTTCACCAATTAATTCCTTCTCATGAACTTCAACAACATTCATCGTCTTTCTAATATCTGAGATATCCAATTTTTTTCCAGTCATAAAATACAAACTCTTCCCGTTATTCAAGGCAAAATCCATCAACAGCCTCAAAGTCTGAGCGGATAAAATCGTCCCTAAGATATTAGGGGTGCCCGCGGTGAACTTCCAGGGGAGCACATTGTATTCCACTTTCTCCGGCGCAACCTTCCCTTCCGCGATCATGTCACCGCCATAAAGAAATGGTTTCATTTGTTCTAATAGTTCTTCTCTGGCATACAGCGCGCCGACACCAAAGGGTGACATAATTTTATGAAAAGACCAAGCCAGAAAATCCACGCCCAATTCTTTCACATCCACAAAAACATTTGGGACCATCTGCGCACCGTCAATTAAAAGTAATGATTTTTTTTCTCCATTCGGCTGACTATATCCGCTGGTATCGGCAATCGCCCTGATTTCTTTGACCGGATTCTTAGTACCCAAAAAATTTGATGCCCCGGTACAGCAAATCAGTTTCGTTCTTTCATCCACAATTGATTTTAAATGCGCGAGGTCCAGCTGTCCAGTTTCTTTATCAAATTTTGCTATCCTGCATTCAACATTCACCCCGAACTTTGGTAATATTTCTTTCGTCAATCCATACCATGGAACGTAATTTGAATTATGTTCCATAAATGTCGTGACTACATTATCTCCGTCTCTAAACTCGGTCATTAGAGAATACATGACTGAATTAATCGCTTCCGTTGTATTTCTGTATAAAATTATATTCCTTTTGGATGGAGCGCCAATAAACTGAGCAATAGTATCATAAGATGATTCAAATAATTCCGTAGTTTCTATTGAGGACTGCGACTGACCCCGATGGACATTGTCATATTTTACAATGAGTCTTTTCAGCAAATCCAATAACTGGACCGGGGCCTGCGTACTCGCTGCATTATTAGAAAGCACCCTCCCGTACTTTATCGCCGGAAAGGATTTTCGTATTCTGTCAGTATTAATCATAAAATTATTATATTTTATATAATTGATCCTGCAAAAAAACATTAAACAACACTATCATTATAGCCACTTGGTCCGTTATAAGCAATATATTAGCCAAAACCAACAAGCCAGCCAATCGACTATACGATGTCTGGTTTTCGGCAAATTATAGGATTGCTACTTCTTTTATCAACAAAAATGGTGGCCGATCTCGAATTTATCAATCAGTACCTGCTAACTATCTTCAGTAAATTATTATGCACCTTACCGTTTGAGGCAAGCATATCTTTCGAGCTCAAGCTCCACTCATTACCCTTGAAGTCCGTCACCTTACCACCGGCCTCCCTGACTAATAAGACGCCCGCACCTACATCCCAAGGATGAGCGCCAGGGATCACGATTGTTTCCGTCCGACCGTCCGCGACAAAACCGAGTTCGATTGACGCAGCGCCCAGTTGTCGGATATCTCGGCCATCATGTTTTAGTCTGCTGTAAATTGCGATTGCCCTTTTCCTGTCCTCTGTCCTGTGGCCATGACAATAAGTAAGCATTGATTCTCCGACGGTACTTAACTTGGACACCTTTAATTTCTTGCCGTTCAAAAATGCACCTTTACCTTTTTCCGCAACATAAAGTTCTTTCATGAACGGTGCGTAGACAACCCCGAGCACTACCTCGTCATTTTTAAAAACCGCGATTGAAACAGCGTACAACGGATTGCCCATAGAATAGTTTGTAGTGCCATCCAGCGGATCAACAACCCAAAGGTACTCTGATTTTCTTTTTTTGCCACCACCTTCTTCGCTCAACACACTATGATCAGGATAATTCTTCTTTATATGTTTTAAAACAATTTTTTCCGCCCGATAATCTTCCGACGTCACTATTTCATGTTTATCTTTAAACTGCACATCTTTGGAAGAAATATTGTGAAATCTCTTTAATAAAGATGCACCGGCCTCTCTTGCCGCTCTTATGGCTACTTGCTTCATGATATGTTGTCTCAATGTTAATTGGTTAACTGTAAATATTAATTTCCGATTATGCCCTCAACAAATTGAATTTGTTCTTCTACAGGTTGGCCCATTTGAAGATAGTGATAGTCCAGCCCTATTTTTTCGAGTGCCACTTCATGAACTTCCGGGAAATTGCGTTCGAATTTTTTCATCAAAGCTTCCTTATCAATTACTCTATCCCTTTTTTCTTCTCTTAATAAACACTCCTCCTTTGATAATAGACAAAGAAAAATATTTAAATCTACAGTGTTATCGATTTTTTTCAGCTGCTCGGCATTAAAATCATGATGATTAGTACCTAATTCCAGAATAACGTCTTGGTTAAGCTTTCCTAAGTCAGCATACATTTCCTCATATGCCTTGATTGCCAAACTTTCATCCCTCAATTTACCACTCTCATCCTTATATTTCTTAATATATTCATAAACATCATGCAGTTTGAAATTCGGGTATTTTTTCATAAAAGCATTGGCAAATGTCGTTTTGCCCGCTCCCGGATAGCCAATCAACACTATAATTTTTTTCATACTATTTGGGGTTAAACTTCTTTTGTACTCTCAGAGCCCACTCATCCAAAGGATTTTCTATTCCATATTTTTGGTTCTCCCGCAACCACTTCGAAATGTTCGTCCATGTTAAACCATGGAAACCAAATTGGTTTGTCCAATCGATACCATCTTTCTCATTAGATTCAAAGGAAAACTGTTTAGCTAACTCAATTGGCGCAAACACTATGCCTTTCTTTTCTAGATAATCACGAATCTTAACAGAGATAAACCAGTCTTCTGGGTCTTTATCTGGTATTTGGATAGAATCATCTTTTTGTAATAATTTGAGTAGTTTTTTACTTCGCAAACTAAACCCGCCATTCCCGACTGTATATTTTTTATTTTCCCACCATGGAGAGCCAATATAATCATAGCTCAGAAATTTATCAGACCACGCAGAAGGGTTAAGAATAAATCCATCATACTGTATTACCAAAACAAAATCGGTATTTATATAGCTATTGATATCTTTGATCATAAAATGGTTATAAGCCTCAATACTATTTATTGGATCAATAGCAACAACATTTATATTATCACTGCGCAAAGAAGTGAGTAATTTTATCTTGCCGAAGTTAAAATCTTTCATGCAGATTTCCGCTGCTTGAATTAATCTATCTATGTTAATACAATCTAGACCAAAAAGTGTTACAGTTGGAAGAAGTGTTTTCATCAGATCGCTCGAAGCAACCGTCCTTTTCATGTTATTACGATATATTTATCGGTTATAAATAATAGTAGCCTCTCTATCCCTCATAATTTTAACACACTTTCAACAAAATATTAACCAGAAACTTGACAACTTTGTGACAATGATATATCTTTACTTAATTAAAGTGCTTTATTACGATAAAGTACCAATCGTTCCTTGATAAGTGAATCATGCGGAATATACCCAAAAAACAAACGACTTTCGGTACAAACCACGATCCTCAACCCAAAGACAGGGAGGTGTCATCATGACGATTGACTCGACCAGTATTATTACAGCCCTCAACAACCTGAGCGGAGTCACTCACATTTCGGAAAACGGAGGTCTGACGGTCCGAATTCCCGACAACAGCGGGAAAACTGTTCACGTTGCCGTGGACCGCCTTACCGGCATCTGCACCTCGGACGGTCAGGTGGTCGGAACCCTCCCCACCAGCGAGATCAGCCAGGCGCTTCCTAACTCCATCTTCCCCCACAACCAGAAACGGTGAGTCGTTCCCCACCAACACTCTCCTCGTCCGATGACGCGTTCATTCGGAACGCACAGCACAGGAGGGTTACCATGACCAGGCAGCTCATCATCGCCGAGATCTATAGGTACATCCGGTCCATTCAGGACCAGGAGCTCGGCGCATGCATCGACGTTACCATCCCTTGGGGTAGGCAAGGTGAGATTTCCGTCCGCGTCGAGCGGATGACCGGTAAGTGCACTAATCTGCACACCGACATGGAGATGCTGACCATCGACCCTAAAGCCCTCGACGCGGCATTTGCCGTCCGAGCAACGAAGCACGGCATCAATGGAACCGAATCCATGGGAGCACACGCATGATTTGCATATCGTTCGTCCCCACCGGACGAAACACAAAAAAGGCGACCAACAACTTAAGATCGCAACATCTTCAGAGGTCGCCTCATTTTTTTTCCTTCAAGATTTCACCGATAGTATAAAGTGAGCCGGTAACAATTACTGTTCCATTATTCCCCGCCAATCTCTTCGCCATCACGATACCATCATCCAATGAAGCGGTAATTATCCCTTTTGGATAATATTTTTTTAATTTTGATGCACGATAAAAATCCCTAAGATCATCAATCTTCGTTACATCCGGAAAAATCAGTTTATCAGAAAATTTTGCCAGCGTACGCAATATAGCCGGTACCTGTTTTTTCGTGTTCTTTATACTGACTAGAAAAACAGTATTATGCGGTTTAACACCCACGTCATGCAGTGCCTTGACTAATGCCCTGATGCTGAATAGATTATGCGCACCGTCCAGGATCACCATGGGATTTTTCTGCCAGATCTGGAATCTTGCCTCGTGCGCGGTGTTTCCGGCAGCTTTAATAATAGCCTGTGGCGGTATCACAAAACCCTGATTACTAAGTTGCCTGGCGGAAGCAAAAGCACAGGCAAAGTTTTCCGCCTGATGCCTGCCGATCAAGGACAGTCTCAGATTTCGATATATATCACCCTGATAACTGATATTAATATAAGTACCGGTCAAATCGACTTTTTTGATTGAATATTTTAGATCCTTGTTAATATTAATCAATGAGGCTTTTTTAGCTTTCACTTTATTTTTTATTACTTTCAGCGCGTTACCCTTAGCTGCTGTTGAAACTGCGTCATTGTTTTGGATTATGCCGGCCTTTTCTCCCGCTATTTTGGTAATTGTATTACCCAGGGATTTTGTGTGATCAAAGCTAATATTGGTAATGATTTTATTTTTCAAACCAACCGCCGTTGTTGCATCTAGCCGACCGCCCATGCCCACTTCGATAACAACTACATCTGTTTTTTCTTCGGCGAAATACTGGACCGCCAGAGCGGTAGTAAACTCAAAAAATGTAACGTGATCTCCGCGTTTGCCGATTTCTTTCAGTAAGGGGATCATCCGGTCGCCGATTTTTTTCACTCTCCGAAGAGTAATCGGCCTACCGTTGATCATAATCCTTTCACTGGGCGATACTAAATACGGAGAATAAAATGATCCGGTCTTATACCCAGCTTCCCTCAGAATCTTTTCTAGAAATGCCACGGCAGAACCCTTTCCTTTTGTGCCAGCTACCTGCACACCGATCAGTTTTTTTTCGGGACTGCCCATTTTCTGAAGCAGTGATTTGACCCGGTGCAGTTGCAAAAAATCCTTACTGACAAAGCGCGGGTCGTAAGGTTTCAGATATTTTTGGTACTGATTGAATATTTCTTTTGCTCTCACTATTTTTTACGCAACTGTTTTAATAATTTAATATCATTTTCTCTGCCTTCGGCAGGAGTTTCCAGAATAAAATCTACATTTCTTAATTTCGGATGGTTGATTAACGCCTCAAATCCATCTTTGCCAATCTCTCCTTGGCCGATATGTTCATGCCGGTCAACCTTGGCGTTTAGTTCTACTTTAGAATCATTGGCGTGGATTAATTGCAACAAATCAATCCCGACAACCTCATCAAACTTCTTGAGTGTTTCATCAACATCTTTTTTAGTCCGCAAATCATAACCGGAAGCAAACGCGTGTGCCGTATCAAAACAAACTGCCACTTTTTTATGATTTACTTTTTTTATAATCCTGCCAATCTCCTCGAAACTGTCACCGATAACACTCCCGGAGCCAGCAGCAATCTCCAATAAAAAAGTCGCTTTACCAGTATATCCTTTCAGTAATTCTTTTATTCCGTCTATTACCATTTGCAGTGCTTTTGCTCGCGTAAAATCCTTTGATGAGCCTAAGTGGGTCATTACTGCTACAACACCTAATTGCGAGGCGCGATCCAATTCCTCACGAATAATACTGATAGAACCGTTCCGAACCCGATCCTGTTTTGAAGCTAAATTAATATAGTAAGGTGTGTGAATATACGCCTTACCTAGTCCGCTAGCTTTAATATTTTTCTGAAATTTTTTTACAACTTCATCGTTGATTTCAGGTGCTTTGCCTCCGCGCGGTGAACGCGAAAACATCTGGAAACATTCACAGTTTTCAGTAAAGGCATTCAGCGGAGCATTTTCCATTCCGCCGGCTATGGATACATGGGCGCCAATATTCATAGCCTAATTATAGCAGATGCCGACAAAATTGACATTGAACTATTTCATTGTTATTATGGCGACTCAGGTTAGTGCAAATTAGCATGAACCTAAACCCGCACATTTTAATGGTGGAAGGAGCCAGTCGTGGCTGACGATGGAAAGAAGCGACACGCTTTTGAATACCTTGTGCACTGCCTCATGGGAGACGTAGCACATGCTAGGGTATTGCGTACCCTAATCCAAACAGGGTTCGTTACCCACGAGGAATTGGGCATCAAGCCCGAAGACGTGGACACATTCCAAGCACTGTCCCGTATCGCGGACCCCAAAGAACGTGCCATTACGGCATTCCGCGGTTGCCGTGAAGGCAACGTTCTTGCCAACTTCGGCGTGATCCAATTTCTTTTCCGTTCCCGCCAGATCAGGCCCACCGATCTGCGCGAGGGTGACGACAGCATCCTAAAGGTAGGCTCCGACCTGAGTCATTTTCACAAAGCGCACACCGCACATCTCGCCAGGATTCTCCCATCGGAAAAATCCGCGCAAGACTAACCCCTTGCGTTTTTTTATTCTGCATATACAAAATAAATCCGCCTCTGGCGGGTACTATGTTTATATCCATTGACACTATGATTCAATCATGATAAATTCCACAACCTCCTCCTAGACAGTCTTCAGTTGTGCTCACGGTGAGGACAACTGAATCACCTGTTTGTTCAGGGAGGAAACTAATGACGTTTATTGGCAACACTCAACTCCCGAAATTCGGAGACATAATCCAGATCACCATTCCCGGCAACCCCGGTTTCGTGCTGAAGGTCACCGTGATCTCCGAATGGGCCATCGACCAGGAGGAAGAAGAACACATCAGCTTCGTGTTTTTCCTGCCCCGTGACTCGTTCCCTCTGGTGTTCGCCCGTCGGGTCGTAACCCTGGACAAGACCAATGAGAAGTGGACCGTCCGCATCAAGAACGGCGAGTCCACCATTATCCAGGAAGTCACCGTGAACATCCTCCGCGACTGACTTCATCCCGCTCTTTCCCGCCACTCCACCATTTGGAATGGCTTTTTTTATTCTCACCAAAACGTAACCAATTATAGAAAGTTGACTTTCCATTCATAAAATATATAATTTCTTTAGTCATACGTGGAGCAGGGGGTCTTCGTTTTGGACAGCATCCTCCACGGAGGGTGTCTGGGGTTAAAATCCCAGCCGGAGATCCCCTCTCCACCAAATATCAACGCTCTTTCCTAATCCATTCCTCCCTTTGGGATGGTTTTTTTTATTTTGACAGATTTTTTGCACCGTGTTATGTTATGCCAACTGCCTTTCAGCAGAGAACCGACACCCGCGACTCAAGGAGAATAATATTGCTCTCGAAACGCAGAATCAGAAGGCTCGTACGGCGCACCATCGCGTCATTTGTCGGCATTATTTTCGGTCTGGTTCCTGCCTGGTTCCTTCTTTATGATCTACACACAACTCAAGGTAACAAACTCTATTTTGCCAAATGGTTATGGCCAATACTTACTGTGCAGTTCTTTCTGATCATTTTCACCTTCGCCTGGATCTGGGCGATCTGGACCAATCGGATCCCAGAACTCTAACGCAAGCTGACCCTTGCGTTTTTTTATACAAAGAAAAAAGGCGACCCTGCAGAGGTATCGCCTAAAACTCTCATAAACAGCAACGATGCTTAACGCGGACGATGGTGAGGATTGTACTTGCGGAAAGGCTCCCGCAGTTCTTGTGCCCGATAGAGCACGAGGCTCAGTTCGAGCATCTCGTCCAGGGAATCGACCAGAAACACATTGGCAAGCCGGAGCTTGCGAAGGTGTTCGCGCACGAGTGCGCGTGCGCGCAGACTCTCCTTGCGCGCAACGGGATCGTTGAGCTCATCGTTCAGCTTGTCATCGATCATGATGACGAACTCCCGATGATCATCGAGCCGGATGGCGTTCAGGATGCTGAACCCGGTTTCAGCCAGCGACCCGGTCCCGTAGGACTCGTCGGTCACGGGGAAGAGGATGACTGCATCCTCAGCGAGATGCTGTGCTTCCTCCACGGCACATTCGGGGGTCCAGTCCTCGACTTGGGGATTGAAGAAAGCGACACCAAGATCCTGGTACAGCTTGATGAACTTCGCGCGCCAGGTACTTGATCCACAGGTCCCGAACAATCCGATTGTTAGCATTACGCTCACCCTTTCATCCTTTTGTCCACTGACACGAGTGAACAGTCATCACTAGTCGCCACGAATGACATTGTGACGACACGATAGGATATCATAAAATATGTTTCATGTCAAGACTTAATCATATTGTATAAATAAAAAAGAGGCGGCAACGAAGATGAAGCCGCCCTGTGCCTGACTGGGATCATTTGTCCCTCTTCCTGGGCTAGCCAGGCGATAGCCGAAAATGCGTGATGCATTTCCCTACCATTCGCCTTTTCAGGCGGGGGAAAAGGAGCTCGAGCTCTCTCTGTGGAGAAAGAAATGATAGCGACCCTTCTCTCGCAAGGGGAGTGTTTGCCTCGGCGCAGTGTGGTCCGGCTCCGTATCCTTGCCTTTTCCCCGAAACAGATCGGGGACGGAGAGACGCTCCTCTCGACGCTGACTTTCAGGCGATCTGGGCCGTCCAGTGAATCATACGTCACCTCCCTTCCGGTTTTGGACGCATATTTATATTAACATGAAAACATGATTAATCAATGTCGGCCTGATACAGACTGCATATTATATTCTGCTCGCATATAAAAAAAGAGTCGCATGCAGTATGAGCAATTGACTCTAGCGAAAGAACATGCCCGATCTTCAGTTGAGATCGAACTGCACAGACCAGATAATTGTCGGGTGGCTGTGCTGCTGAAGCACCAGATTGGGTTGGAACTTCAGTGCCCCCTGTCGTAGCTCGGCACCGACAACAACCTCGACATCATCCGTCACCAGTTGTTCTTGTGCCATCGTCAGTAGTGCAAATTGAGTCCGCTGGGTACAGCGCGCGGTCAGTGCGAATGATTCGTTCAAATCCGCCACAGCAGTAACCAGCCAGCCCCGGCTGTGTTGGAAATCTCTCCGCCACAGCATGGCGGATTCCACACTCAGTCCAGATGCCGGACAAACCGACAACTTGCCGTAATACAGTGTACGCTCACCCGGCGGCTGACGACCGGACTGAAATGCTCCGGAGAGACGCAGTGGTCCAATCCAGGACGACGTAACAGATGCTGTGAAGTCGCGTGACTGGTTGTCGTCCGGGACATTATGTCCCGATCCGTTGAATACGCACGACTGGAATGATCCGAGCCGATTCGCGAACAGGATCGATACGCCGATGTCATACTGGTCAGTAATGTAATAGTCCGTCAACGCATAGGCTACGAACCGCTTTTTCCCCGGCGAGGATTCAACCTGCATCATCGGGTTGGTGAACTGACCCAGACGCAATTTGCTCCTGCCTAAGATAGGCAGAGTCATCCGGTATTCGAGATAGACCTGAAGTGGGATTGTGTTCTTCCCCACCTGCGCCTCACCGAACAGTGTGAGACTGTCCATACTCGCGGTAAGGAATGGCCGAAGCCGGCGTAGTTCGAAGCCCTGCCCCGCATCCTGAATCTGACCGTAACCGCCGGCATGCAGAACAGGAAAATATTCCCCCGTCTGAGCCATGGCGCTCGCTGTACAGAACAGCATTACTACCAGAACCACGTTTCTCATGCGCGTCCCTCTCTTTCTGGATGTACACACCCTCCTTAAGCAAAGTTGTGTATCTTAAACAAACTTGCAGAGGATGTCAAGGATCATTTTATAACCAAAAACCACCCTAACAAACGTAACCAGGGTGGTTTTTTAATTACTCTTGAGTAGCCAGCTTGTAAAGCATATCAATCACTTTCTGATTGACCATCACATTTTTTACGAAACTGTGATAGTCAGGATAGTCTAGCTGTTTTAACATTTCATCATTACCCTGCTGTTCGTACATTTTTTTGCTCTTATCTATTTCTTCATGAATCTCCGCTTCCGTCGCTTCGATTTTTTCCAGTTCAGAAACTTTCCGGATCAACAACGCTGTCCTAACTCTCTTTTCCGCCCGCGGTTCAAAGGACGTTCTCAGTTCTGCTTCAGTTTTTTTGATACTCTGTAGATAGTCTTCGTATTTCAATCCCTGATTTTCAAAATCGTGACGTAATTCGTGAATCATTTTGTCTATTTCGGAAGCCACCAGGTCTTCCGGAAATTCACCGAACTTGCTTTTGCCCGCAATGGACTCCAGCATTTCCAGCTCAACCCGCTGACGTTCTTTGTTTTCCAATTCCTGAAGCAAGTTTTTACTGATCTGGTCTTCCAGATCCTTAATCGACTTGAACGGACCGAATGATTTCGCAAATTCATCATTGGCTTCCGGTTTTTCAATCTTGAAAACTCCATTCACTTTAATCCGGAACTCGGCCGGTTTACCGGCCAGGATTTTTTGGAAATATTCCTTCGGAAACTTCAGTTCAAATTCCTTGGTTTCACCTTTTTTCATCCCAATCAATTTATCTTCAAACCCGGGGATGAAATTTCCCTCGCCGATGATAATCGGCTGGTTCTTACCCTGTCCGCCTTCGATGGGAACTTTATTTTGAAATACTTCAATATCTACTTCCGCTTTATCACCTTTTTGTACTTCCCGGTCAACGAGAGCTTCTTTACTGCGCATCTTTCTTAAATCATCCACCGCTTTCCCCAATTCTTTCGGATCTACTACCACTTTCTTCTTTTTGACTTTTACTGATTTATAATCTCCAATTTCTACAGTCGGCAGCAGTGACACGGTTGCTTTATAGATAAAGGGATTGCCTAAAGCCTGTTTGATTATATCAATCTTTGGTGTTGAAATGATAATTATTTTTTCCTGTTCAATCGCTTGACCAATACTCATCTGGATCGCAAAATCAGCGGCCTCGGCCATAATCTGGTCCGCTCCCACCTTTTTTATTACCACATCATCCGGCACCTTACCTGGCCTGAATCCGTCAATGCGGATACCGGCACCGATCTTTTTGAGTGCCGCCTGGTAATATTTCTCTAATTCTTCAGCCGGAAGCTCAATGGTTAATTCCATTTGACCTTTTGGCAGCTGGTTCTTTGTTATTTGCATAAAAAAAATCCTTTATTCTTTAAGGAAGTTAAGTAAGGGCATTATAGCGGATTAGGGGTTTTTTGCAAATGCAAACAAAAAACGGGCCTTGATATAACCCGCTTTTAGGATATTTTAGTTTTTTGGCCGGTTATCTACTATTCTTTTTTCCTTTAATTCGGTTTCCATACCCAGCTGATCCAGGAGGGATTTCAGATCCCTTTTCTCAGTAAGAACCTGAATGAACATGTCGTTATGGATTTTTTTCTTTATTTCCTCTGACAGATCTTCATATGACATCCCTTCTTTGGGACAAAGATAGACAACGATTTCGTCAATTTCATATGGATCATTATTTTTCTTTCGAATCTCCACTTGCCATTCTTCAACCTCTTTCATACCGGACAATAGAGGATATAATATGTTCAGATTTACTAGCTCGCCTTTCAATTTAGTAAGATGAAATTCTTTAACATCCGAAGACCGCTGAATATCCATTTTAATTCTTGGTACAGTTTTACCGCAGAAGGCACATTGTCCGTATTCAATCCCCTGGACCATATCGCCGGTCTTATAACGAAGTACCAGCGAGCCTCTCCAATCCAAGGCAGTATAAACCAATTCGCCCGACTGACCTTCCTCAACCCGCTTGCCGTCTTTGTCAATCACCTCAAAAAATTCCAGGTCCGGATAGGTATGATAGCCGGAATCTTCCGCACACTGGATCCAGGCGGTCTTACCTTCAGTTAAAGCATAAGTCGCAAAAATTTGCACATCCTTTGCGCCTACTTGCGTCAATAGCTCTTTAACTTTAATACGGAGTCCCGGACTGACACGCTCCCCCCCGAAAATAATATATTTTAAGTTTGAAAAATCTCTTTTCTGTTTGACCGCTTCGCGCAGCAGATGATAACTATAGCCAGGAATAAACGCCACTAAGCCGGCTTTCATATTCTGGATCGCATCCATTATTTTTTGAGTCCCCATCACCTTACCACCGCCGGTGGCTAGTGATGTCATACCGATTGTTGTGAAACCATAGTAAGCCAACCAAAACGCCAAATGCGGTGAATACGGGAAAGCATTGATAGCCACGTTATCTCGGCTGACATTAATCACATCAATCAGACGGTTTGCTGATTCTTTAAGATATGTGAGATCCCTTTCCGAATAACCAAAAGGTGTAGGAAGTGCCGTTCGTCCGGTAGTAAAATGCAAATGGATCGGTTTGTATTCCCTGCCCGATTCCCTTTTAATATCTTTACCGGTAATTTTACCCCAGACGATTTTCAGCAAGGTTCCCTTGGAAGCATATTTTTTGATCATATGCTCATCCGGTTGGAGCATAAACCGCTTCGGTTTTGCCCTGTCATCTTCTGTTGGTGCGAGATCTTCTTTGGATGTAAAAGGCAGTTTAACCAGATCATCGGTCGTTTTAATATCATCAAAACTCAGTTTATTTTTTTCCAGCAATTCCCGATAATAAGGATGGAAGGGAATCTGGTACTTCATCAGCGCCCGTAGTTTTTTATTTTGGATCCTTCTTTGTTCATCTCTTGAACTATGGGCAAGTTTTTTCCAGTTTTCGTACATGTTTTTTAATCAATATTTAATTTTTTAAAATTCTTTATTAACTGTAGCACGATCAGAGTTATCAGTCATCCCGATATATACAAAATCACATTTCTTTCCGCTTTTCACTACTTCGTCTTGGTTTATCCATGGTAAGTATCCAGCTTCAATAATTTGCCTGGAAAATTCTTCTGGTGGTAATTTAATGCCAGGTAGATATACGCTTACCGATTCAAATCCATCTGCCATCGTTAATGCTCGATCCAACAATTTTTCATCTCGCATCCTCTGTTCTGACAAGGCATGTATCGCTCCGATTGTTTTTACACCTGTTTTAATAATTATATCCTTTACCGCATCATAAGACACATCTTCAGCCTCCCAGTGTGCTTCTTTTTTAACATTATCAGGATATGGCTCGGACCATTCTTTGATAAATGAATAAACAATGCATCGATGCGCCCCAAGCTGTTGAATAATTTTTTTAATTTTTGGTAACGCATTTTTATGTTTACAATCCAAAATCAATACAACGTCCGGAGCTTTATCCAGCATTTTCACGGCTGTGTCTATATCAATGTTTTGGGGTAGAGGCAAATTATTTTTAACATAATACTCTTTTGGGTGCCCAACATATATTTTACCGGTTTGATCATCATATGCTATATCCAATTCGATGCTCGTACCTTTACTGATCGCTTCTCGTATTGTATCTTCATGCACCTCCCGCATATGCCAATAGATATAAGGTCTGTTTATTTTTTTTGCTTTTTCAATCGGATGAATATTTTCTATCGGCTTGCCGGTCAGAAGAGAAATTTTTTCTAAAACCTGTCCGGTAATTTCGTGCAGTATATCTTTATTTAATTCCTGATCATAATATGAATCAAAGGTCATCGGTTGTCCAAAATTTATTCTGATTTCATGTTTTCTGCAAAAAATTAATGACAATAACTTCACATCTTTATCGTTCGGACCAATATAGCCGACGGGGATTACCGGGCACTTCGCCCATAGTGCCAGACGAGCCACCCCTGTTCTCCCTCTGCCGATCGTATCATCATAGTGCCTGTGCCCCTCCGGGAATATTCCGACTATTCCTCCCTGTTTCAGATGATCCGACGCTATTTCCAAACAGCGCCCCGGGTTTTCTTTATCAACATAAATCATCCCAAACCACCGTTCTCCAACCAGACTACCAAAAAACTTTTTTAATTCTATTTTACTGATAAATCTTGGTTTGGTTCTGCTATGACGCCCCGTAATAAAAGCGATTAACAGCGGGTCCATAAAACTTACATGGTTGGCAGCAATGATGTATGGCCCCTTTGTCGGTATATTTTCTATGCCGGTAATTTTTTTTATCCGCAACATAATAATCGGCGTCAACAAAATCCGCGTTAAATGAAAAAATATCGTATCTTTCTGTCTTTCTACCATCGCTTGTTGATTTTTAAATAGTAACCGATATTGCGCACCAGAATATGCAAAACAAAAGTGAATACAATCAGCGCCAAAGAGCGTACCCAACCGACCGGCCAAATAATTGATACTAAAGCGATCGCCCCAACAGCAGCATCTATCTGGTCCCAGGGCATAAACTTTTTTCCCGGCGCAATACCCACCCGCCTTTTGATAAAACTTTTGACCATATCACCGAACAGTGCGCCGAACCCGATTAAGAAACCTACAAGCCATACCGAATATTGATCATAAGGAAATATGCTGATCTTTTCAAATGTTTCAAACTGCATCAACCATTTTTGAATCGCAACAATTATTATACTAATAGAAGTCCCACTGATTAGACCTCGCCAAGTTTTATGATCACCGAGCAGGTTTTTGCCGTCAAACCATTTAAAATTAAAATCAACCGGATGCGCCAGCCACTTCCAGTGTTCTTTCATCAAAACCGGCATCATATTAGCAAAAATGCCGGGCAACATAAAATATAAATAGGCTAAAAGAATCATCAATTATCGTTTTACATATGATAAATCAGGGTTATTTTACCATTTTATCGACCTTTTTAAAAGTATCTTGACGTGTCTTGGATAATACTCTAGTATGGTAATTACATTGACAATTTGTTCAAGTTATCAAGAGTGATTCAGATCCCGCCTTTGCGGGAATACGCAGGACCGGCCTGCTAAAAACTGAATCCAGCAACCCTCTCCAAGGAGGAATGGGTGCTAACTCCGGCCCAATGCGGGGAAGATGATAGAAGTCAGATGCTTTCCTTAGGGGAAGTTTTTGTTTTAACAAGTCACTCCAGCCGGGAGGAACCCCATGGCCAGCCCAACTAGCAATCAGGTTTTTCACGCACTGTGCGTCCGCGCCGAAGCATCCGGTCACCATTCACATGGACATCCGCTCTGTGTCCTGATTCAGGGACGCGAGGCGTTCCTCTGCGAACGTCACGACACTCCCGAAGGTTGGGTTACGCGGACAGTCTGCATTCCACCGGAGGATATCCTCAACTACGTCGGCGAAGAAGACGCTGACGCAATTCGGTCGAAATTCCCGATCTTCTCCGATCAGTTCACCGTCAACGGTGACAACTACCCCCAGCCGGAAGGATTCGGGGCTCCCGTGAGAATCGAACCGAAACCGGAGCCTGCACCGCAGGCAAGCTAAGGAGCGAAACCATGTCACTGCGCGACGGGCTCACACTTGCTGAGGCGACCGTTCGCCAACAGCACCTGGACCAGGTACACCAGTCCAATTCTCTGACTGAAGACGAATGCGTCATTCGGAGAGTTATCGCTCAGTACGAAGCGGGCGAAGACACTCCGGCTACCCGGGTACTCTCCGACTGGATCGCCAGTCGCACGGCACAATCCACCTAATCGTTCATTCACCCAAATCGAAAGGACCATGGTTCCCCACGGCCCTTTTTTTTATTTCTACCAATCGATCCTAGATTAACAAACCAACAATCAGCAGTGCTACTACATTGATCACTTTGATCATCGGGTTGATCGCCGGACCGGCCGTATCTTTATACGGATCGCCGACTGTGTCGCCGGTAACCGCCGCCTGATGCGCCGGAGAATTTTTTCCGCCGTAATGCCCGTCTTCAATATATTTCTTGGCATTGTCCCAAGCCGCTCCGCCCGCTGTCATTGATAGTGCGACAAAGACACCGGTAATGATTGAACCGATCAACATTCCGCCCAGCGCGTCGATCCCTAATAAAAATCCAACGGCAATTGGCGCAACAACCGGGATTGCTGCCGGAAATATCATTTCTTTCAATGCCGCCTTAGTTACAATATCAACTGCTTTGCCGTATTCCGGTTTGGCAGTACCTTCCATAATCCCCTTAATCTCACGAAACTGTCTGCGCACTTCTTCAACCACACTGGTTGCAGCCCGGCCAACAGAGCGCATCGCGACTGAACCGAATAAATATGGTAGGGAACCGCCGATGAACAGACCGATCAGAACATTATGATTACTCAAAGCAAATTGAGCATCAATTCCTTTATCCATAATTTCCTGTACATATGATGCAAACAACACCATCGCAGCCAAGCCGGCTGAGGCGATTGCATACCCCTTTGTAACTGCTTTAGTTGTGTTGCCCACTGAATCCAGTGGATCAGTTACCGCTCTGACCGATTCCGGCATGTCGGACATCTCGGCAATTCCGCCGGCGTTATCAGTAATCGGGCCAAAGGAATCGATGGCAACAATAATTCCTGTTAAAGAAAGCATCGCCATGGTTGCAATGGAAATTCCATAGAGACCAAGATCATAATCGCCAAGTAACATATAGCTGGCCAATATTCCGCCGACAATCACCAGTACCGGCAAGAAAGTTGATTCCATGCTGACTGATATTCCTGTAATAATATTTGTTCCGTGACCACCCTCTGATGATTTGGCGATACTCTTAACCGGACGGTATTCTTTTGATGTGTAATATTCTGTAATCACTACAATTAACCCGGTAATCACTAATCCTATTAAACTGGCATAAAATATACTCATGGCATAAGGTTTGTCGCCAAATGCATTATCAGTCGCAAAGTAAAAAAGAACTGCCGCGACTAAACCGCTGACAATTATTCCTTTATACAGCGCGCCCATGATGTTGGGTTTGTTATTGTTTAGCCGGACAAAGAAACTGCCGATCACCGAAGCGATAATCGCCAGTCCGCCCAGAATCAACGGGAACTCAACTGCTGTCTGTTGTAACACACTGTCACTTTTGAATATCAGTGAGCCCAGTAACATCGCGGCAATTGTTGAAACTGCATAAGTCTCAAATAGGTCCGCGGCCATACCGGCGCAGTCACCGACATTATCACCGACATTATCCGCGATCACGGCCGGGTTGCGTGGATCATCTTCCGGAATACCGGCTTCAACCTTACCCACTAAATCCGCTCCGACATCCGCACCCTTGGTAAAGATACCACCACCTAAACGGGCAAACACAGAAATCAGTGATCCGCCCAGACCCAAACCAACCAGAGCTTTAAGATCTGAAGTAATAAAATAAAAACCGGCGACAGACAGTAACCCGAGGCCAACTACCATGAACCCCGTTACTGCACCACCTTGAAAAGCAATATCAAAAGCTTTCTTAATTCCGGATCTGGCCGCTTCCGCTGTTCGGACGTTGGTACGCACCGAAACATTCATTCCGATGTACCCGGCGAGTGCCGAACTGATTGCGCCAATCAGAAATCCGAATGCAGTCAGTTTACCTAGTGCGAGCCAAAGGATTACGAAAAGAATTGCGGCAACAATTGCGACTGTTCTATATTCCCGTTTAATAAAAGCGGCGGAACCCTCGCGGATAGCCTTAGCAATATCTTTCTGTTTGCCTTCACCCTCTGGTTTTTTCATTATCGAAATAATAAGGAAAATACCATATGCAAGCGCGATCAGCGCTGCTACGATAGACCAATGCACAAGTCTCATTGCTTCACTCCTTGTTTATCTTCGGTCCGCAAATTAGCGGCATCGAAATAGTTAATAATTATTTGTCTTTTTTATCCTCTTTTTTTGCTGATGCTTTTTTCTTGGCTGTCTTTTTTTCTGGTTTATCTTCTGTTTCCTTTACTTCTTCTTTTCCTTCAACCTCATCATCAGATGATTCAGATTTTTCTTCTTTCGGTTTATCTTTTGCTTTATTCTTTTCTTCTACTGTTTCACCTTCTTTAATAATATCTATCTTGAGGCCGGTTAGCTTGGCGGACAGGCGGACGTTCTGACCGCTTTTTCCGATTGCCAGAGATAGCTGATCTTCCTTCACTTCTGCGATCGCTCTCCCTTCCTTTTCATCCAGTTTGACGCTGATGACTTTCGCCGGTGATAGAGAATTGATAATAAACTTAATCGGATCCTCGTCATATTCGATAATATCAATTTTTTCTCCGCCGAGTTCCGCGATAATTGTCTGCACGCGGGTTCCGCGCTGGCCGACACACGAACCGACCGGATCAATATTTGACTCCTTTGACTGAACTGCTATTTTTGTCCGGGAACCGGCTTCTCGCGCTACTGCCTTTATCTCGATTGCGCCATTGGCAATTTCCGGCACTTCCATTGTAAACAGTTTCTTCACCATTTCCGGATGAGATCTGGATACAACAATTTCCGGTCCTTTGGTGGTTTTGGTAACAGAGACAATATATACTTTAATTCTTTGACCAGAATTATAACGTTCCTGTTCAATCTGCTCCTGTGGAGGCATGACGGCTGTAGTCTGGCCGATATCAACTAAAACAACCCTTCCTTCAACCCTTTGGATAGTGGCATTGATGATTTCTCCTTCACGGTCTTTGTAATCACTGTACACAACATCCCGTTCCGCTTCGCGTAATTTCTGAATAATAACCTGCTTGGCAGTTTGCGCAGCCATTCTACCGTATGCTTCCGGCGGAAACATTTCGGTTCTGATTTCATCACCCAAAGAAACATCTTTTTTCAATTTCCTAGCCTCTGAAATCATAATGTCAGTTTTGGGGTTAAACAGTTCAACCCTCTCTTCTTCAGTTAATTCCCTTTTCTCTTCTTTGGCCTTTTCCCGCTTTTCTTTTTCTTCTTCCTTAGCCTTCTCAATTTCTTCTTCCGTCATATCCGCTACAACATGCTTTACATCAAAAATACGTGATGCGGCCGTTTCGATATTAAACTCCACTTTAATATTCTCGTCTTTTTCGCCAAAATCTTTCCGGTAAGCCACGGCTAAAGCAGCCTCGATTGTCTCAATAACCGAACTCTCGGAAATATTTTTCTCGTCGCAAATTTGTTTGATCGCTTTTTGAATTTCTGATGACATATCTTTTATCCTTATCGTTAAACATAAATAAAACTAGTCTTCATAATGAACACTAGTCAACACCAGTATAACAAAGAGGCAAAATAATGCAAGTCGACAAATAAAAAAAGCTACCTTGGAAAGATAGCTAGCGCTGTTCGAAGCAGATTGCCGAGACGGAAGTCTCTGTGGTAATTGCCTCGATGGCGGGGGCAAAAACATCCGCGAATGAACAAACCTTGATATTCGAGCCGAAACCCGCCTTCATGCCGATAGGGATGGTGTCTCCCACAATCAGCGACTTCAGACGAGACTGCCCGATCTTGCCGACAGCATCCCCGGAGAATACCGGATGTGCTGCGATCCCGTGAACAACCCTGGCACCGCTATCCAGCACGGCTTCCGCGGCACCGATCATCGTACCACCACCATCGACCATGTCATCCAGAATGATGCAGATGCACCCCTTCGGATCACCGTAGATCTCGTTGACCCGGGAATGTCCGTGTCCACTACGTTCCTTGTCGATGATCACGACACGATCTCCCGGGAAACGGTGTTTGCGGTAGTTACGGACCATTTTACCGCCATTGATATCCGAAGATACCAGCGCAAACGGCGTATCCGGTCCGTATTCTTCCCGTTCACTCGCCACGATCCGCTTGATCTCCGGCACCATTACCGGATACATGTACAGGTGGTCACAAGGGATGTTGAAGAACCCTTGGATCTGCGCGGCGTGCAGTTCCGCCGTGACTACCCGGTTGGCACCGGCGGCAGCCAAAAGGTCCGCGACCAGTCTCGCGGTGATCGGCACCCTACCTTCCTTCTTGCGGTCCTGGCGCGCACAGCCGAAATACGGCATCACTGCCGTAACCGCGGCGGCCGAAGCTCGCTTGGCAGCATCAATCATCACGAGCAGCTGCATCAGATTGTCGGCGGGTGGCTGAGTGGACTGGATGATGAAGACGTGTCTTCCACGCACATTCGCATCCAGCTGAGCGAAAGGTTCTCCGTCAGCAAACGGAGTGGTTTTGGCCGGGCTCAGAGGAACGCCCAGTTTGGACGCAATCGCCTGAGCCAGCTCAGGGCACGATCCGCCGGAAAAAAGCACGATTCTGGAGAGATCCATTGTCGCCACCTCCTCACAGGCAAGTTACAGGGTCTTAGTTGTCAAAGGTTTATTACCTTAACATGCCTATTTGAAGAATTCAAGTAAATAAAACCACCCTACATTGTAGGGTGGTTTTATTACCTTCTATTTACTAGGAGGGGGAGGCGGCATATTATTACCACCTTCACTTTTTTCCGAATTCTCTTTATGTAGCAAGGTTTGTTGTCCCGAATGATCGGAAGGTTTATTTTCCAATCCGCCTAATTTCTCAAGTCCTTTGAGACCACCTTGGTCTCCTTTATCACCGCGACCGCGGAGATTTACTGCAATTATGATTACAATAATTGCCAGAATTACCCACCAAACTAATGCTGACTGATCACTATCAGAATTACCATTCTCATCAGTTTCAGTGTTGGTGTTAGCATTGCTATCATTTTCATCCGAAGCTGTTGTTTCTTCATTATTCTCATCTGCAGTAATTTCTTGTTCTGCTTCAATTGAAGTAGCGACTGAAGCCTCACTTACGCCCATAACCTGGGGGTCAGTGTATTCTTCAGTTGACATATCGGGCGCCTTAACAAAAAACCCGACGACATTTGAATAACTGCTTTCTTTGCTCTCGGCATTTACAGCTGTTACATACACCAGATGAGCTTTGTTTGGATCAAGATCGAGAAATGGTTGATAAGAAAAATTGGCAACGCCTGACTTATCATTTTCAACCATAAATTGTCCATTTAACTCTTTATCGATGAAAACTTTGATCAACGAATCATTCACAGCTAAGCCGGTAATAAACGGCTTTGTTGAAACTGTTTTATTGTTTACAACTAGTTGAAACAAAGTGGGGGCTGGAAACGGATCCTCTATTCTGAATAATGTCTCTTTTGACATTAAACTTTTTAGATTGGATTCCTTTTCTATTGCCACCACAGAAACAGTATGTTCTCCGGATTTAAGCGATATAGACGGAACAAATGAAAAGCTTGCAGTCCCGCTTTTATCTTCTGAAACCTTCGCCATACCGTTTAACTGGCCATCGATAAATACTTCGACCTTGGTATCATTTTTTGTGAGGCCGGTAATCACCGGTTGCTCATAGATGGTGGAATCCTTCGCTTTAGGCCATATCAACGTTGGGGTTGAGACAGTCGAGCTGGCTGCCAGTAGACTCTGTGGAACAACCAACAGAGTGATGACACAGACAGACATAAAGATTCCGAAAACCTTGCTTAAAGAGGATTGCTTAAAATACTTTAACATATTCATAATTTTTCCTCTTTTACTTTTTTAAGGGACACTTGTCTTATACAGACAGTGTTTCATCTTACTACAGCAATTCTAAAAGTGTCAAATTAAAAAATATCAATCTCACGATTATTTACTTCCGAAATTCCAACTCCTTTAATATGTTTGATCAGGTGAGTAAAAAAATCCATACGAAACTGCACAACAATAACATCAATCCGATATTCTGACACTTCCGGGTAAGTTGCAAGAAAAACTTCAATTGTCTTAATTATTCTATTTATTTTAATATCAGTTATCGCTTCTTCCGGGGCACCGAACGAATTAGTGCAACGGCTCTTAACCTCAATAAAGACGGTCTCACCCCCATCCTTGCCGATAATATCAATCTCCCCGAATCGGGAAGTATAGTGCCGATCAATAATAAAGTACCCGAGCCCCATACAATACTCCACCGCAATATCTTCCCCAATTTTGCCGATATTTTGACGGTAATTCTGCATAACAAAACGCCCTTTCAAGGCAGTGCGCTTTATAAAAAAGCGCCCTGCCAAGAGGGCGCCCAATAATCAATTTATTTATAGCACTATTTCTTTATATATTCAAGTAAAAAATGATAGGGTCCGGTATCTAGTGTTTTTTCTAAACTATAGCCCAGTTTTTCCACAATTCCTTTGATTTCATCCTCTGAAACACGATCTTCTGTCTGTGGCCCGAATGGCGTGCTCATTTTTTTCCAGTCAACAATCACCAATTTACCACCCTTTTTTAGAAGACGGGTTGCTTCCGTAATAACCGCTTCGTGTTTTTTTGTCTGGAACAGCGTATTCACCAATAAGGCAAAATCTAGACTGCTCTCGCGGATTTTTGTCGCACCGAGAATTTCCAAATTAGACCAGACCATTCTAACGTTCGTCAGCCCTTCCAGCTTTACTTTCGTCCACACGCTTTTCAAAACATTTTTCAGTACATCAACCGCGTATACCTGCCCTTTATCTCCAACCGCCTTTGCCGCCTGCAAAGTAAAATATCCCATACCTCCGCACCCCAAATCTCCCACCACGTCTCCATATCCAACACCGGCCTGATGAATAATCGCCTCCGGGTTTAACAATTCGTTTCCTCCCGCTGCTTTTCTTTCCATGTTCTTTGAGATTAGTGTCCTTTATTATTATACTTCATTTCTTGTTCTTATACCAAATCCTTCATCGGTGAAAATGAGATCCGATGGATTTTACAAATTCCGTATTTTTCAATCTTCTTCTGATGATGTTCTGTACCATACCCTTTGTGAGCATGAAAATTATATTCCGGATAATCTTTGTGCGCCTCTACCATAATAAAATCCCTGGTGACCTTGGCGATAATTGACGCCGCTGCAATTGAGGCAACTTTTTGGTCGCCTTTGGTAATTGCATGGTGTTCAATCCCAACATGATCCAGAAGAAAATAATCCACAAGCAAATAATCCGGTCGCAGGATTAGTTTTTTCACCGCCTGTTCCATCGCGAGTGCGTTTGCGTCGTTAATACCGATGCGGTCAATTGTTTTTTCTGAAACGATCCCCACGCTCCAGTTTAATGCGTTTTTGACGATTTCAATATACAGCTGTTTGCGCCGTGTCGGAGATAGTTGTTTTGAATCCCGCAAACCGTCTACGCGAATTCTGGGATTCAAAATAACACTGGCCGCTACAATCGGGCCGGCCCATGCTCCGCGCCCGGCTTCATCAAGTCCGGCAACTTTTAAGTAGCCTTTCTTTTTTAATTTTTCCTCTTCTTGATATGTTGGTTCAACCATATTCATCCCTTCTACAAACAGTATATCACTATTAATAGTAACGGAAAATGGCTGTTAGTAACCCTTCGCGTGCAATGCCTCAGCCACTCTCTCGATAGCAAGAATATAAGCAGCGGTCCTCATATCAGTATTATATTTTTCTTTATTTTCCCATACTTTGTCAAAAGCGGAAGTAATCAGCAGTTTCAGTTTTTTATTTACCACTTCTTCGGTCCAGTATTCATTAGAGATATTTTGTAGCCATTCAAAATAGGAAACCGTTACTCCGCCGGAATTCGCCAAGATATCCGGCACCACCATTATTCCCCTCTTCGCCAGTTTTTCATCCGCTTCCGATGTGACCGGTCCATTAGCCAGCTCAAACACCACCTTCGCTTTTATCTTCCCTGCATTTGTTTTGGTAATCTGATTTTCTAATGCTGCCGGCACTAAAATATCACACGGTAATTCAAGCAGTTTTTTATCGGACAATCTTGCGTAGTTCTTACAGTCACAAACTGCCCCAGTACAATAACAACCGCTTGCTAGTCCTTTTTCTTTTTTAGTATCCATTACGTGAACCGGATCCAACCCTTTGCCGCGTTTATCAAAAATACTTCCTTGCGAATCTGATATAGCGATTATTTTATATCCTGCCTGATGTGCAAACTGTGCAAAATGATACCCGACATTACCGAGCCCCTGTATTACAATCTTTGTGTTCTTTGGATTAAGTTTCAGTTTTTTAGCTACTTCTTGCAATAAATAGAAACCACCCAGCCCTGTTGCCGGCCCCCTACCCTGTGACCCGCCCAACGCCAAAGGTTTACCGGTTATTACCGCAGGAGTAAAACGCCCAGTCAGTTTACTGTATTCATCCACCATCCATCCCATTATTTTCGGATTGGTATTTACATCTGGTGCGGGCACATCCTGATCCGGTCCGATAAAATCCCTTACGGCATTAATATACCCTCTAGACAATCTTTCGAGCTCTCCTTCAGAAAGTTTTTTCGGATCAACTTTAATCCCTCCCTTACCCCCGCCGAAAGGAATATTGGCTACGGCAGTTTTCCAGGTCATCAGAGCGGCCAGTGCTTTTACTTCGTGTAAATTAGCCTGGGGATGGAAACGGATACCCCCCTTATAAGGCCCTCGATCATTATTATACTGGACGCGATATCCCTCAAATATTTTCCATGAGTGATCATCCATTTTCACTGGGATGGAAAATTGAAATGTTCTATAAGGAACTTTCAAAATCTCATAGATATTCCGGTCTAAATCGATCAGTTCCGCCGCTTTCTTTAACTGCTCTAGTGTATTAGCAAAAGGATTTTTAGTTGTAGCCATTGAATTATCTTTAATAATTATTTGTACTCTTCTAATGCAATTTTTAATATTTCCATCGCCCGGGTAAGTTGTTTTACATCTAAAACAAACGCGATGCGTATTTCATTTTTCCCAGCCCCTTCCGTTTCGTAAAAACCGGCAGCCGGTGCGAACATAACTGTTTCATTCTGATCATTAAATTCTTCCAATAACCAACGGCAAAAATATTCCGCATTATCGATAGGCAATTTAACAATTAAATACAATGCACCCTGTGGTTTGTAATATTCTACGCCAGGGATTGTGTCCAGAGATTTTATTACGACATCCCTTCTCTGCTTATATTCTTTCACCATAGGATCGATATATCTATCGGGTTGCTTTAATAGAGGGATAACTGCAAGCTGTTCAATTGTTGGGGAAGAAAGACGGCCTTGAGCGAATTTTAAAACATTCTCCATGACTTTTTTATTTTTTGATGCGATACAACCGATACGCGCCCCACAAATATTAAAACGTTTTGAAATACTGTCCACGACAATTATCCGATCGTGAATCTCTGTAAAATCCATCATGCTGATTGCTTCACCTTCAAATACAATTTCTCTGTACACCTCATCAGCAATAATAAATATATCATGCTTTTTTGCCAGCTCCGCGACTTTTTTTAATTCCTCACGGGAATAGACCGTACCGGTAGGATTAGAAGGGTTACAGATAATAATCGCTTTCGTTTTTTCAGTAATCTTTTTTTCTATTTCCTCGTCTGATGGCAGATGAAATCCGTTTGTTAAAAATGTTTGTACCGGTACCGGTTTAACTGAAGCCATCCGGGCAAACGTAATATAGTTAGCATAAAGCGGTTCAAAGATTATTACTTCATCTCCTGGGTCTGCCACAGTCATTAAGGCAAAAATGATTGCCTCACTCCCGCCGGTGGTGACAATTATATCCTCGCTGACAAAAGGAATATTGTTTTGCTGATAATAATCGCTCCACGCATTTACAACTTCCGCATAGCCCTCCGACGGAGCATACGCTACAGTCTTTTCTTGATACTTTCTTACTTCCGTGAAAAATCTTTTTGGGGTCTCCAAATCCGGCTGCCCGATATTTAATTGATAAACTTTTACCCCCCGCTTTTTTGCCGCGCCGGCAAAAGAAGAAAGCTTTCGGATTGAAGAAGCGTGCATCCCATCTGCTCGAAAAGAAAGCGGAATAGAGTTATTTGATGGCATAGTATTTTAATATTATTTTTTTTCTCCCCAATCTACACCGCCTTGTCTTCCGGTTTTTCTCTGTAAATATTTGTAAGTCTGTAATGCTGCCTTTGCCCCTTCTCCGGCAGAGATCACAACTTGTTTATAAACAATATCAGTAACATCCCCCGCTGCAAATACACCGGGACAAGATGTCTCACAATTACTATTAATTACAATTTGATTGCGGTCATTGCGATCCACTAAATCTTTTACAATATCAGTCTTTGCAATATAACCAACCTCCACAAAAACCCCGTCACAGTTGATTTTGTCTTCTTCTTCAGTCTGATTGTTTTTTATACTGACCGCTTCAACTTTATTACTCCCATGTATTTCAACTACTTCACTATTCAACAATATTTTAACGTTTTCTTTCTGCTTTATTTTATCTAAAATAATATTTTCCCCACGGAAAAAATCTTGCCTGTGGATCAGATACACTTCGTTGGCAATTTTTGACAACAGCTCAGCAGAATCCAAAGCGGAGTTGCCACCGCCGACCACTATTACAGTTTTATTTTTAAACAATGGGCCATCACATGTGGAACAATATGAAACGCCCCTGTTTTTTAAACCATTTTCACCTGGCACACCCAGATCTCTCGGCGTAAGCCCAAATGCCAAGATTACTGTTTTCCCAATAAATTCTTCTTTTGAAGTTGTTATTCTGAATTCACTATCTGTCTTTTCAATTTTATTTACTTCCTGATAAATAATTTCTGCACCGCTGTCTTCTGCTTGTTTTTTAAATTGCTCCATTATTTCCAGTCCGTTCGTTTTGCCCAAACCGGGATAATTCTCCACAATCCCGGCGATTGAAGCCTGCCCACCAAGATCCTTTGTGATTACCAACGTCTTCAGTGTTCTGCGTGCAGCATAAATAGCCGCGGTCAGTCCGGCAGCCCCAGCACCAATAATAATGCAGTCATATTCTCTTGCAGATGGCATTAAATTTGATTTAAAAATTATAGGTTTTCGTCGATGACTTTCTGCAGATCTTCTTTTGACTGTGCTCCGATCGATTGCTTAACAACTTCCCCATCCTTAAAAAATAAAAAGGTCGGGATACTCATGACGTTATATTTCTGCGTTGTGGCCTGATTTTCATCAATATTCATTTTTGCAATTTTTACTGCCTTACCTTCATTGTCCTTCATTAATTCTTCCATTACCGGTAACATGATTTTGCATGGTGTACACCATTCCGCCCAGATATCAACCAAAACTAGCTGGTCGTGCTTTAACACTTCCTGCTCAAAATTATTATCATTTATTTCAACGCCTGCCATTGTATAATTCCTTTCCTATTAATTAAGTTAATTTAAATAAATTAGTTGTAATCTTTTCCAAATCCTCTGATTTCTTTTTAATACTTCCCTCCCCAGTTAGACACTCTCTTGATTCATTGCGCAACACACTTACGCCCAACGAATCCAGTGACGCTCTCGCGGCCATTAACTGTGTAATTATTTCACCACAGTTACGCTTATCCTGTAACATTCTCTCAATGCCTTTTAGTTGGCCTATAATTCGCCGTAGATGTGCCTGATTCTTTGGTATTTTATCAGTATTTGCCATGATTGTGTAATTATAATATACCCCCCTAGGGTATATTATATTAATTCCAAAAAATTGTCAATAGACATAACTCATTTCAATTATATCCTCAATATGACTTGGGTCTTAAATAAAAAATGCCCCAGCCAATGATGGTGGGGCGGGCGAGAAATGTACAGCGAATGAAGAGTTACCTGTTTTTGGTTTTGGTCCCTCGTTTGCGCGAGCCCTGAGGGATTTCGCTGGCGATCTCGATAGCGATCTCCTCGCGGTGAACAGGGATGCTCCTGGGAGCGTCGATCCCGATCTGAACCTGGTCGCCCCTGATGTCGACGACCATGATCGAGATATCGTCCCCGATCATGATTTTTTCGTTGCGCTTGCGGCTGAGGATCAGCATGGGTCTTCCTCCTTGAATGGGCCGTTTTGCTCCCTGAGAATCCATGGAAGCCGGATTACAATAACAAATAATGAAATATTAATCAAGCCCCTACCTATTTATCTGATGTTCCACGTAGAACAAAATCAAAAACCGCCCTATTCATATGGGGACGGATTTATCATTTGCCGTATAATTTTGTTTATTTAGTTCGACTCACACATTGATAAGGATGAATTTGGTATTTTGATAATATGAATCACAACCTGCACACCATCTGCACTCGAGACATTCGGTTATTAATAGTTGAGTGGCCGAAACCCTAACAAAGTGAGAGATACCCTCCAGACATAATCGGGACACTCGACTCATTGTTGGATAAGATAATCCTTGTCGTTAGTAATGAGTGGTCGAAGACCACGTTAAGCCTCTCGACTTCGCTCGAGGCACTCGATTCTTCTTTTGATATTGTCGAAGGCGTTAGTAGCGCCATAGACCACGAGTGAGTCCCGAACTTGTGAGGGACGAATCGAGTGGTGGAGATGAGGGGACTCGAACCCCTAACCCCTTCCATGCCATGGAAGTGCTCTACCAATTGAGCCACATCCCCATTTATATTTAATTCAACAATTTATTACATAACTGAATTTGAAGTAATCAAATTATATTATGGTTGAGGCAATATGTCTAGAGAATTAATAAAGTAATTAAATATTTTGTAATGCTGTTGATTAACTGTTTATATTATGTAAACAAAGTAAGATATTATATTTGCTCATAGCATGACAAAAGCAAAGACTATAATTAATTTGTATTAACCATTTTAATATTTTCGATGGTTATAAAACAATATTTATCTCTCTTAATCAATATATGATAATGGACTCAATTAAAAAACAAAATGTTCCACGTGGAACATTTATCCTAATATAGTAACAATGGGGGATTGTCTTAAATATTCATACGTTTGACCCGTGTCTGGTGGAGATACTGGGAATCGAACCCAGGCCTCAGCAATGCGAATGCTGCGTAATACCACTTTACTATATCCCCAGCAAACATGGATCAGTAAATCAAGAATTAATACTCAATTTACAAATAATACATGGTGGTGCCCCCGGCAGGAATCGAACCTACATCTAAAGCTTAGGAGTCTCTCGTTCTATCCATTGAACTACGGGGGCAAAAATATAAATACTTTATTCACTATCAAGAGGTGTCCATTGTCAGCCCAAGGCTGATCCGCCTCGGGCGGAAACTACGAGGGCAGAACACTAAATATATAAATGAGATAACACAGTTACATACACATATCCTTTTATAACCGCAAAACTCACTTTACCAATAAAGCCTGCTTTTTGCTACCACAAAACCTATATTTGGCTAATTTTAGTGCAATTTTAGATTATATTACTGAAATTGAAAATCATGCTTGCTTATGCGTCGCACAACTATTTTATAACTATTTCAGCTATTTTTTTACTGAGATCATTTATAATTTCAGTATTGGTATCCAAAACAACTAAACCTGCAAGAATTGCAGAAAATAGTAAAACTACCGCAAACAATATTTTCAAATCTGTTCTAAGAAATGATTTACTTTCTTCCATATAGTGTATATTCTAATGAAAAATAAGTAATTACACAAGTAGTATTGACATTATACTAATAGTATGTTATATTCTGACATTTATCCACAGTTGCTTGATTTTTAATCATTTAAATAGTTTGATCCCGGCAGCACCTGTAATTAGCAATTTTGAGATATTAGACTTTTCTATTAAGCATATAATTGTTTGCAGTTGCTTTAGCGAATTAAGATACAAAAAAACCTCCCTTACTAGAGGGAGGTTTAAATATATTTTATAATGAGATTGGGGGAGCAGATTTATTTTTCCCCAGTTCCTTTGTGTTGAATAATTTTTCTTTGTCTTTACTAATTGAATCGTCCACAGTCATTCTATTTTGATCAATTGAAATTACCTGCGTTCTATTTACAATAAGGTCTTTGGAAAAAAACTCTTCAATTAAGTTACTGCCTCTTACGATATATTGATCCACTCCGTGCGTTTCAATATTAATTATCAGCTCAGAAATTTTTCCTAACTCTTCGCCTGATTCCGTAAAAACAGGGAGATGAAGAAGTTTTTTCGAAGAAATTTTCATGATTATTTTTGATCAATAACTTGAGGAATTACTTTTTTTGTATTTTTATCCCTAAAAAGCAAATACTGCTGCCCCACTTGAAACAGTGTGGACGTTGCCCAATATAAAGTCAAACCGGCGGGGAACTGGATGCCGAATATCACGGTTATTACCGGCATAAAATACATCATTTGTCTGTTAATCGCGGCTGACTTACCCTCATCTTTACTTCCTTTTGTATCTATTTCCGGTTTCTTTCTCATCATCATCTTGCCTTGTAAAAACTGCAAACCGCCGGCGAGGAAAGCAAGTATATAATTTCCTTTTTCTGCTAAATCAACAAAACCTAAAAACATCAAATTCACCGGCGTTGTCGTGTAGGTATCTTTTAAATACCCATATAAATGTTTCACTTGATCTGCGACCAGCACCCCTGTTTCTGAGTCCGTTGTGAGACCACCAAAGAATACCCGGTATAAAGCAATCAGAATTGGCAGTTGGATCAGAAGGGGGAGACAGGAAGAAAAGGGGTTAACCTTATTTTGCTTATAAAAACTCATCAATTGTTTACCCATTTCCTCTCGATTATCCTTATATTTGGCCTTAATTGCGTCTAATTTGGGCTGTGTCTCCTGTAGCGTCTTTTGCGATCTAATAGATGAACGAGAAGGAAGATATAGGACCAGTTTGATCAATAAAGTGAGGACAATTATTGCGATTCCTAAGTCCTTCCAGGGTAAAACATCATAAATATAAATCAGTCCGTTAAATAGCGGCTCGTAGAGTACAGTGTTAAAAAATTCTGCCATTGTTTAGTATTTTTATTTAGTTAAATCTAACGGGTCATACCCGCCTTGGCTATAAGGATTACATTTTACAATCCTTGCCGCCGACTTAATACCGCCTTTTATCACCCCGTATTTTTCAACCGCCTGATACGAATATTCGGAACAGCTGGGAAAATGCTTGCAATAACCATGAGGATATTTATAAGAAAAAAATCCATGGTCGGGCGACAAGGTTTTTTGGTAGCTTTTAACCAAGAATAATACCGCCTTTCGCGGCATTAGCACCCATTTATTAATCTTTTTTTTCGGCATATAAGCGTGATTTTCTGAACAGTTTTTCTATATCTGCTTCAATTTCTTTAAATGACTTATTTTTTACCCCCGGTCTTGCGGAAATTATAAAATCGTATCCGGAAAAGATATTGGGGAGTTGTTTCTTAATTATCGCCCTCATTCTTCTTTTCAGTAAATTACGATCAACACTATTTTTATAAATTTTTTTTGAAATTACAAACCCAAACCGGCTGTTAACTTTTTCTTTTTTCTGAAGATATCTTAAGGAAAGAGAGGGGAGAAAAATGGATTTCCTTTTTTCATAAATTTTTTTATAGTCTCCCTCGTTCGTAAGTCGGTATTGCTTAGGAAGCATAAATAAAAAAATTAGACAGATAATTTAGCTCTTTTTTTTGTTCTTCTTCTTTTAATAACTTTTTTTCCGGTTGGCGAACTCATTCTTTCCCGGAAACCGTGCGTTTTTTGTCTCTTTCTTTTTTTTGGCTGGTATGTTCTTTTGGGCATCTTTTTTTTATAATTTTTCTATTACTCATTTATAAGTACATGTAGTCTAACAGACGATTGCTCGACGGTCAACGCCAAAATAGTTTATCCTCATTCTTTCCACAGATTATAAACAAGTCAAACCATTTTTGACGATATCTGTCTTTCATGTTTTATGCTATAGTCAGTGATAGTCTATATTTAGCAATAAACTATATATTATCATGACGAAGGAGCAGCTTTGGCAAGCAGTTTTGGGGGAGTTAGAATTATCGCTGAGCAAAGCAAATTTTACCACTTGGTTTAATAATACCTTTGTTTCCGAATTCGATGATGAAAAGATTATAATAGCGGTTCCAAACACTTTCACCAAAACTTGGTTTGAAAATAAATATCATCAAACCATCACCCAAGCTCTCCAAAATGTCACTGAAAACAAAATTAGAGAAGTAACTTATAAAGTGGAGTTTTCAAAGAACCCAAACAATTCCACTTTAAAACCTCAGATATCTGAAGCAGAAAAAAAGGTGGATTCTTTAAAGAAGAAAAGTGCGCAGGAAAATGATAACGGACTTAATCCTTCTTATACATTTGAAAATTTTGTTGTCGGCAAAGGAAATGACCTAGCTAAGGCAGCCTGTATAGCAACCGCGGAAAAACCAGGGATTATTTATAATCCTCTTTTTATTTATGGCGGAGTGGGGTTAGGAAAAACCCATTTACTACAGGCGGTCGGTCATAGAACAATGGAAATATATAAAAACAAGAAGGTTGTTTATGTTACTTGTGAAAGTTTTACTAATGATTTCATTCAGTCGGTAAGTAATGGAAAAACAGAAAAATTTAAAGACTATTATCGCTCTGTAGATGTTTTGTTAATTGATGATATACAATTTTTGGCAACAAAAGAGCGCACACAGGAAGAATTTTTCCACACCTTTAATACACTCCACCAAGCTCGGAAACAAATTGTTATCAGTTCCGACCGACCGCCAAAGGCAATCCCGGCATTAGAAAAAAGGCTTATTTCTCGTTTTGAATGGGGGATGATCGCGGATATTTCCAGTCCTGATTTAGAAACAAGGGCGGCTATTTTAGAAACAAAATGCAGAGAAAAGGGTTATCAACTAAGCAACGAAATTCTCTCTTCTATTGCCGCTTCAGTACAAAACAATGTTAGAGAGCTTGAGGGTGCTTTAAACCGCATTATTGCCCATCACCAGCTCAATAACAGTACGCCAACGCTTGAATCAACGAAAGAAGTGTTATCTGCCCTTGCCAGCACACCAAGAAAAGGCGCATTAACTCCAAAACAGGTTATCGCAACTGTGGCCGAGTTCTATGAAATTAATATAAAAGATTTGATTGGTGAAAGCAGAAAAAAGGAATTGGTCGTGCCGAGACAGATTTCCATGTTTTTAATGAGGGAGGAAATAAAAACTTCTTACCCGAGTATTGGACAGGAGGTTGGTGGTAGAGATCATACAACCGCAATGCATGCATATATGAAAATAACAAAAGAAGTGGAAGAAAATGAAAAAATAAAGCAGGAAATTGATTTAATCCTTCAGCGTCTTTATAATAATTAACAATTAACTTTTTTGTGTAAAAATCTGTTGATAAAGGGTGTAGATAATTTGTAGAAAAACAGAAAGAATAATTCTCTTGAACTTTATACACAAAACAACCAACCACTTATCCAAAATAAAATGTTAATAAACATTCCAAAAAATAAAAGGGAAAACAAAGAATTAAAATCTTTATCCACTTATTAACATTATTACTACTATAATTAATATAATATACTATGAAACTATATTGTACCCAGGAAAATTTAAATAGGGGATTAAATATTGTAAGCCATCTGGCAGGTAAGAATACTACCCTTCCAATCCTTGATAATATTTTAGTAAGTATTGAAAATGGTATAATTCAACTTTCTACCACAAATTTAGAAATGGGGATCAGTTGTAAAATTAGAGGTAAGGTGGAAAGTGAAGGAAAAACAACTATTCCAGCAAAATTATTTTCTGACTATATCAGTCTTCTACCAAATGAGAAAATTTATATTGAAGAAACTGAAAAAAAGATATATATCAGCTGTACCGATCAGGAAACAACAATTCAGGGGATGTCGGCTGAGGACTACCCTTTAATTCCTTCATTAGAAAAAAAGAATAAGATTGTGATTAAAACCGAGGATTTAAAAAATGTTGTCAAAGAAACACTATTTGCCGCTGCCTATGATGAAACAAGGCCGGAAATCAGCGGAATGTTAATAAAAATTGAAGGGAATAAGGCAAGATTTGTTGCAACTGACAGCTACCGACTCGCCGAAAAAACAATAATTATTGATTCAAAAGGAGTGGGTGATGTAGAAAGCATTTTACCATCCAGAACTATGCAGGAGCTTGTTAGGATTGTTGGCATGTCAGAGTCGGAAGAAATAGAAATGTATATAGCAGAAAATCAGGTTCTCTTTTGTGTTGATGATATTGAAATAATTTCCCGGGCAATCGAGGGGAATTATCCGGACTATCAGCAAATAATACCAAAAGAGAAAAAAACCGGCGTCCTGGCAAATAAAGAGGATTTGTTAAAAGTAATAAAAACAACAAGTCTTTTTTCAAAGAGTGGGATTAATGATGTAAACATCAAAGTGGTAAAAGAAAACAATGAATTAATTGTTTCCGCAATTAATTCACAACTGGGAGAAAACATATCTAGGCTGAAAGTTGAGATCGAGGGGGAGGATAATCAAATTGTTTTTAACCACCGTTATCTTTTGGACGGACTGCAGTGTATTGATTCAGAAAAAGTGTTTTTAGAAATAATAAATAACACAAACCCTGGTGTGGTTCGACCGGAAAATGATGAAAATTACGTTTATATAATCATGCCGATTAAACAGTAGGAAGAAATGAGAAAAATAGAAAATCTTCTGGAAGGCTCTTTGGTTCGTGCCGGTATAGAGCAAAGAGTAAATTCTTTGCGGGTAATTTATGAAGTTAAGAAAATATTTCTTAATATGTTCGGGGTAAACTCCCGCTTCACTGTCGTCCCCAAAGGGGTTAAAGAAAAAATTTTATTAATAGAGGTTAGGGACGAATCAGAAATCCAGGAGATTAAAAACAGGGAAGAAGAAATATTAGTTGAACTTGAAAATAAATTAAAAAAAACAGCAGTCAAAAGATTGCGATTCTTATTAAGGTAAAATATCTACTCAATAGTTAAAGGCAACAGGTCACTCGTTGCCTTTTTGTTATTTCTGGTTGTTACAGAAAGATAAAGACTGTATAATCCTGCTTCTGGGTAGTTTTCCCAAACAAATGTGTTCGAGTTTGATTTGGGGTCTGAGATGGAATTAATTAAAGTCGGTGGTTCTGATGTGTTCGGTTTGGAATAGTATAAACTTATTTTTTCAACACCAGCTGGGCTGTATGAATAGCTTTGGATGGTTAAGGGAAAATCATCTTGGTTGAGGGTGGAGGAAGAGCTTGGAGAAACAAAATATACAGTTGCCGAAAGGTCGGAGTTATAAGAAAATGTTACACTTGCCTGAGAAAAATTTGAAACTTCATCATACGCTATAACAGTTAGGGTATGCGACCCGTTCGTCAGGTTAAATGGGGAATATGAAGTTTGAAATGGTTTTTTTGTTACTGATTCAACGAGTGTTTTATCAATAAAATATTCTACCTTATTAATTTTGTGATTTCCGCTTGCTGTAGATTTTGTTGATACTGAAAATGTCTCTTCATTTAACTCCGAATCTTTTATTGGTTTTGTTATTGTTACTGTCGGCTGTTCTTCTGTTGGTCTGAAACCACAATCTTCAAACACTTCTTTCCCCGGAGAAACATACCCGTTTCTTTCTGCCCATGCTCGTACAGGAGCTTCCCACTGGTTGAATTGAGGGTCGCTGGCAGGGTTTTTAGGGTTAGGTCCTTCTGGGTCGTTTTTATCAACATAATATAGGATACTATGAGTTTCTTTAAAATCAACTTCCTTTTTATATTTTTCCGGATACGTATCAATACAACTTTGCGGGATTGTTTTACCGGAATAAATATCGACTACCCTTTTTGTGATGGTATCAATTTCCCCTTTTAATATTGGCTTTTCAGAATTATTTGCTGGCGGTTGTTTGAATATTTCAACAGGTGATCCGACTAAAATTCTTTTCATAAACTGGTTCCAAATTGGAGCGGCAACGACAGATCCGTCTGCGCCACGGGACATCTCAGTGTTGTCATTATTCCCAACCCATACCCCAGTTGCGATAGAAGGGGTATATCCCATCGTCCAGCCATCTTTATAGTCATTGGTAGTGCCGGTTTTAACCGCTACCGGTCTGTCCGGGAGAGTAAGAAAATTTGAAGAACCAAATATATAAGCGCGGGCATTATTATCCGTGAGTATGCTGTTTAGTTGCTGTACGGCCACCCGATCAATCACTTCTTCTCCTTCCGACTCGGTAAATTCTTCCAGAGTCTTACCATCCCGGTCCTCAACTTTAATAATTGCAGTGTGGGGGTAACGTACGCCCTCACGGGCCAGTGTGGAAAAGGCGGAAACATGTTCCAGTAGTTTAACATCTCCTCCACCCAACACTAGGGAAAGACCATAACGGTCTGGGTCGTTAAGTGTGGTATAACCAAGATCGTGAGCAGTATCAATTACATTGTTAACTCCGGCCAAATATAGGGTCTTTACTGCTGGGATATTAAGCGATCCTGCCAGTGCTTTTTTCATTGATATGGGACCTCGTTCACCGCCGTCATAGTTAGATGGGGTGTAATCGCCGAAATCTGTTTTCAAATCAAACAGCATGGTTTCCGGAGTATAACCTCTTTCAAAGGCAGTAACGTAGGCGATCGGTTTGAAGGATGATCCCGGTTGGTTGCCACGGATTGCTATGTTTACTTGTCCGTCGATTTCTTCATCAAAGTAATTTCTGGATCCGACCATGGTCAGTATCTGTCCTGTTTTAGTATCAATCGCTACCAAGGCGGCGTTCTCCGCGTTATAACGTTCCTCGTTCTTTGGTGCTTGTTCGGCAATCACTTCTTCGGCAATTTTTTGTTTGTCATAATCAAGAGTTGTAATGACTTTTAATCCCCCCTCTTCCACAACTCTTTCACCGTATTTTTCTGTGAGCAACTCTTTCACATACATCACAAAGTGGGGCGCTTCAATATCTGTAAATTGAACTGTAAAATCCAGCTCTGTTTTTTTTGCTTCTTCTGCCTCCGCCTCTGTTATATACTCCTGTTCAGCCATCATGTCTAAGATGTATTGTTGGCGACCAATCAACAAATCTTTGTTTGATCCATATGGAGAATAGCGGGTAGGGGCTTGCGGTAATGCTGCAAGAAGCGCAGATTCCGCAAGGTTAATGTCCTGAACTTTTTTACCAAAATATTTTTGACTTGCTGCCTGGACTCCATAAGCAGTAGAACCGTATGGGATTTCATTTAAATACATTTGTAGGATCTCATCCTTGGAGAATTTTTTTTCAATCTGGTATGACAATATCCATTCTTTCACTTTTCTAGTTATAGTTCTTTCGTCTGTGAGGATCGAATTTTTAACAAATTGTTGGGTAAGAGTTGAGCCACCCTGGACGCTCCCACCTCTCAGTTTTTGCAGTACTACACCACGAAATATACCCCAAAGGCTTACGCCTCCGTGTTTGTAAAAAGTTTTATCTTCTATCGCAATGGTCGCGTGCTCTAAGTAATCCGGGATTTCTTCCAAAGTTACCAAAGTTCTTTTTTTGTCGCCGTAAATTTCATATAAAAGGTGTTCACCAGTGCGGTCAAATATCTGCGTACTTTGAGCAATATTTCTTTCTAATATTTTGTCCGGATCCGGGAGGTCTTTTGATATCCAGGCAAACATTCCCACCATAATAATAACACCTGCCAAAGAAACAATACCAAATAACTTCAAATAAAAAGCTTTCCCCCGGTGTCTCCACCCTTTTTTATTTTTTCCAGCTTGAGAGGTCCCAACCGGATGGCTTTTCCAAGAACGACGGAATTCATTTGATAGTTGTGGTATAGGCATTTTTTGGAATTTTAATTTCCACGAATGACAATAATAACTTAGTTATTGTTGCTTTGTCAAAGTTTGTTTAGCCAGCATCGCTGCGCCGATAATTGCACTGTTTTTTAGTGAAGAAATTCTGATTGAGCATGGCCTGATCAGTGATCTTCTGGTCATCTCTTTGCGCATGGAAAGAGAAAAAAACTTCCAAGCCTGGCTGATTTTTCCGCCGAGTACAATCACATCCGGATCGTAGACATTGATTGTATTAACCAGACCGATCCCCAAATATTTTCCCATTTCACGCCAGGCACGGAGAGCTTTTATATTGCCGTGTTTAGCAAGTTTGTATAGGCCAAGGCCGTCGGCTGTTGGTAGGTCGTATTTTCTGGCCAGCCAGGCGATTCCTTTCTTGCCGACGTATTGTTCAAAACAGCCGGAATTTCCGCATTCACACTGTGGTCCGTTATAGTCCAGTGTCGTGTGTCCGATTTCTGAGGCTTCCTTTCTGCCGTGGTAAATCTTCTGGTCAATTACCAAGCCCCCGCCGATCCCTGTACCCAGGGTAATACCGGTTACAATATTCTGGTGTTTTCCTTTCCCCACCATAGCTTCCGCCAATGCAAAACAGTTGGCATCATTATCTAGAAATACCGGCAGTCTGAAAGCACGTTCCAGTCGGCTTTTTATTAAAGATCCGCGAACGGGGATATTAACAGCCGCCGGCCAGCCTAAACCGATCCCAGCGCATTCTTCAGAAGACTGTAATAGTAGTTGGACATTTTCAATCACCTTTTTTATTATTAATCTTTGGCGATGACGGGTTGGTACCAAAGTGGTGAATGTTTCCAACACCTTACCTTTAGAAGAAACAAGCCCACCCTCTAAAGTGGTCCCGCCCATATCGATCCCGATGTATGTTTTTTGTTTCATTTATGTCTTTCTATTATATCAGGAGTGGTGTATAATTTGAATATCTAAGCCTTATTTCCCAGTAAAAGTGAATAAAAAAGAGTTACAACTGGAATTATTATCCCGCGGTGTTGAAGAAATAATTGACCGGCAAAGTTTAGAAAAAAAACTGAATTCCGGAAAAAAATTACGGATTAAACTTGGTATTGACCCGACCAGCCCAAATCTACATATCGGCAGAACAATCCCGTTACTAAAATTGCGTGATTTCCAGGAGCTGGGGCACAAGATAATATTTATTATCGGCGATTTTACTGGTGTGATTGGTGACACTTCAGATAAAGAAAGCGAACGTCCGATGCTGGATGAAAAAACAGTCGCGCAGAACATGAAGAATTATGTTAAACAGGCAGAAAAAATTTTAGATATTGAAAAATGTGAGATCCATTACAATAGCGAGTGGCTTGAAAAACTGGATTATCATGATATCGGTAAACAGGCGGACATATTTTCTCTGAATGAATTCATCTCCCGGGAAAATATCGCAAAACGGCTGGATGCCGGCAAGCGGGTTTCTTTACGCGAGTTGCTTTACCCGCTGATGCAGGGTTATGATTCGGTTGCGGTAAAGGCGGACGTAGAAATCGGCGGAACCGACCAGCGGTTTAATTTGTTAGCCGGACGCGAATTACAAAGACATTATAACCAACCGGCGCAGGATATAATTACTAATCCGCTGATTGAAGGTTTGGACGGGCGCAAAATGAGTTCCAGCTGGGGTAATACTATTGATCTGCTGGATCCGGCGGAAGAGATTTACGGCAAAGTTATGTCACTCCGCGATGAATTAATTATCCGCTATTTTGTATTGACGACCCGCGTTCCGCTCAAAGATATTGCGGTTTATGAAAAAGATTTGAAGGCTGGTAAAAACCCCCGCGACTATAAGATGAAACTGGCATATGAGTTGGTAAGATTTTATCATTCGGAAAATAAAGCAAAGCAGGTGGCCGAGGAATTTACCAAAGTATTTGCAAAAAAAGAAAAACCGACTAATGTGCCGTCTGTAACAATTAAATATGATGATTATTTAATCCCGGATTTGCTCGTCGAGTTAAAATTGGCCAAGAGTAAAAGTGAAGCCCGCCGTTTAGTTGAACAGGGTGGTGTGAGAATTGATACTAAAGTAAAAACTGATTGGAAGGAAAAGGTGAAGGTTCAGAAAGGTACATTGGTACAGGTGGGGAAGAAAAAGTTTGTTGAAATAAGATAGCATGAACATTAATAAATATAATAATGAATGAACAAGGTTTTGAAAGCGATTTTGACATTGAGCAGTTTAGAACGATACTAGCTGCTAAAACTGAGGAATTTGCGACAGATAGCTATATTACTTATGGGAGTGAATCGAACCAGGAAGAGAATGAAAGAAAAAAAATGAATGCCGCCGAACTTCGTGGCAGGTTATTAGTGGATTGTGCCGAGGCACTCTTAAAATCGAATGATGCAGAGACAGTAATGTCAGTGATAAGAGAAGCTTTGGTATATTATAGATATGGCAATGGTTCTGAACTGTTTCCCGGTAGAGCAAAAGAAGATTTTTATTATGATCTTGCTTTAGCAATTGCCAAAGCAAAAAATGAATAGCAACTATATTTTTAGTGATAGAAAGTAATGGAAGGATAAATTCTTTAAAAACACTGAGTAGTTTAAAGGAGGATTAAATCAAATAATATGGGTGAAATTGTTAAATTATTTCCATCGGGGAGTGATGACTCTGAGAAAGGCGGGGGGCTTAAATTTGATCAGCGTTTGAACGCTGAAAATATTACTTTGATGTTGGAATTTCTTACTGCACTTACCAGGGGTGATCGGTCAGCATTACACCAACCCAATATAGAAATTAGAAGAAGTTTAGTTGCCGTGGCGACAAATGAGGAATTACTTGCAATAGCTAATCAAAGTAACGAATCTGATTGGCAAGAGCATCCTTCTTATTATCACGCGTTGATTGCGGAGTTAAGAGAACGGCGCCTGATCGGGTAAATATAAATAGAGCCCCTTAATAAAACAAGGGGTTTTATTATTATAATTATCTTGCTAGTCTCTAATATTTGCCAATATAAAAGAGAAGTAGTAGGCTAATCTTAGCATAATATCAAAATCAGTTGTTTTATCATTGATTTTGCCCCAAAACTTAGTATTAAACATAGTTTTGAGTAATCCCCAGTATTATTACAGGGGATATAAATCAAAGTATTTGATATAAATTAATTAGTCGGTAAATGTTAAATCTAGAAAAAGTAAACAAATCTTTCGGTAGGGATGATGATTTCGAAGTTATAAAAGATATAACCCTTTCAGCCAATGATGGTGAATTTATTTGTATCCTTGGTCCAAGTGGTTGTGGAAAGACAATTTTGCTTTATTTGATGGCGGGGTTTTTAAAACCAACTGGTGGAAAGATTTTGATGAATGGTGAAATGATTTCCGGTCCCAGTTGTGATCGCATGATGGTTTTTCAGGGCCATGTTCTTTTCCCTTGGAAGACGGTTTATGAAAATATTTATTATGCTTTGGATAAATCAACATTCAGTAAGGATGAGAAAGATAAACTGGTTATGAAATATTTGGACCTGATGGCACTGGCTTCCTTTAAAGATTGGTATCCTTATAAACTTTCCGGCGGAATGCAACAACGCGTTGCTTTGGCAAGGGCGTTGGTCACAAATCCGGAAGTTCTGTTGATGGACGAGCCTTTCTCTGCACTCGATTCTCAATACCGAAAATTTTTAAGGAAAAATCTGGAAATTATTTGGAGAAAGACAAAAAAAACCATAATTTTTGTTACGCATAGTGTGCACGAGGCAATAAATTTGGCCGACAAAATTTATCTCCTGTCTGCCAGGCCTGCGACTATAAAAAAAGTGTATACAGTAAATCTCCCCAGGCCAAGAGATCAATCTAGTAAAGATTTCATACAGCTAAATAATGAAATTGAAGAGGACCTAACTGAGGAATTTGAAAAAATAATTAAAACACCGTCAATGGGAGAGTCTTTATCTCATATATTAAAATTAAACGGTAGAAGAGGTATTTTATGAATAAAAAATATTTTTTTGGCACCCTGTTTGCATTATTTGCATTAGTATTTATTTATTATTTCAATAATTCACTTAACGACAAAAATAACAAGGAAGAAAATAAAATCAAGATAGGGTATAGCATAGACAGCGTAAATCATGCCCCAATTATTATTGCTGACAATATGGGTATTTTTGATAAACACAAGCTCAATTTGGAACTTATTCCTTTCAAGGGTGGTAAAGAGGTGCAGCAGGCGCTAGCTATGGGCAGTATAGATATCGGTTCGGCCGGCGCAACAAATTTTTTCATCCCGATAGCCAAAGGATCCCCGATAAAGATTATTGCTCCTTTAGCAGTTTCCCCGACATTAGTATTTGTTGATCCTAGTAGCAATATTAAGACATTTGATGATTTAGTGGGAAAAACCATAGCATCACGAATAGGGCAAAGTTCCAACATCTCGTTAGGTTATGCTCTTAGGAAAGAGAATATCCCTATCAATACGATAACTTTTGAAGATATTGAGGGTAATCTGCGCCCCCTTGCCTTAATGGAGAAGAAGGTGGTTGATGTAGCGGTGGCAGGAGAATACAATGAAAAAATATATCTTGATTATGGAGCGGTTGTTTTCGAAGAGTGGATAACAAAAGGTTATGCAGACAAACCAATGCCCAGAACAGTTATTGCCGTTAATACAGATTCTTTGGAAAAAAATAAAGAAGAAATCAGCAGTTTTATTGATGCAATTATTGAAAGTCAAAGATATATTAAGGATAACCCCGATGATGCAGCGGTAATCATTTCCAAACAAATAGAAGAAGCAACTGAAGGAGCGGTAGTCTTTTCTGTCGAAGAATTAAAAGAACAATGGAAAACAGTAAAATATGTTCTTTGGTATGAACCTTCGGATGTCGTGGAAATTTCGAAAGTAGCGCAAGAAATAGGAGATATACAAACAGCGCTGAGTGTGGAACAGATCTTTGATCTGAGTTTTGAGGAAAAATTAAAAAATGCTCAAGATGAAATTTACTAAGCGAAAAATAAGAAAAATTGCATTGGGGTCGATACCATTTTTGACTATTTTAGTTGTTTGGGATTTGTTTTACTATTTTAACCAAGACCTAAAATGGCTGATTCCTTCCCCGCTTCAGACTGTCTCATCTTTTTGGCAGATGGTTACTGATGGAACGTTTTTAAAGTTGATATCAGTCAGTATATTCAATCTGATCCCGCCCTATATTTTTGCAATAATTTGTGCTGTAGTACTCGGCACCTTGATGGGGGTTAATAAAACTGTCCATAAAATTTTCTTTCCATTCTTGTCTGCAATTTACCCGGTACCATCATTGGCTTGGCTTCCGTTTATGATACTGTTTTTAGGATTTACCAGAGAGGCAATTTGGTTTGTTATTTTTGTTTCCAGCTTCATGAAGATTATTTACAATGTTATCAGCGGGATTCAAAATGTTAATATCGAATATGTTTTGGTGGCAAAGAATTTCGGTTTTAGTAAAACTAAGATTGTGTTTGATGTATTTCTGCCATCCGCTCTTCCTCAGATTATGACGGGGCTTAGAGTAGGTTTTGGTTCTGCTTGGAGATCTTTGATTGGAGCGGAAATGTTGGTTGCGACAATCGGGGGGTTAGGAAAATTTATATGGATGTCCCAATGGTTTTTTGATTTTGACAAGGTAATGGCCGGTATCGTAGTCATTTCTTTAGTAAGTATTTTTATAGAGCAAATAGTATTTAGGCGATTAGAAAAAAATACTTTGGTTAAGTGGGGGTTTATAAGTGATGAACAAAAAATTTGATTCACTTTATCAGCGGAGTTAATGTTAAAATAAATCCAAACATATGACCGAAATCCCAAATAAGCTTTACAGGACCAGTGTTAAAGCTTTGATATTGGACGATAAAAAAAGATTTTTACTTTTATTGGAAGAAAATGGTTATTGGGACCTCCCTGGGGGTGGACTTGATTTCGGGGAAAATTCTCATGATTGTATTATAAGGGAGTTAAATGAAGAAACGGGATTGGAAGTTATCCATATTAAAAAGAATCCGTCCTATTTTATAACGGCTTTGCATATGAACGGTCAGTGGAAAGCCAATATACTATATGAAACACAGGTAAAAGATCTAAATTTTACTTCTTCCAAAGAATGCGTGGAAATAAGATTTTTTACAAAGGAGGAAGCGTCCAAGGAAAAGATTTATCCTAATGTTAAAGAATTTTTAAAAGAGTACAATCCAAATAACCACTAGCAAAAAAACAGAGGAATCGATTTTGTATGAATAGAATAATTAACAAATTTGCTAAGGAACTAAGTTTCCAAACCGGCCGTTACATGCTCTCGCCGGAGTTTTTAAGTTTGTGAGGTAGTAAATTTATATTGGCATTGGTATATTTGGTGTATCACCATTGACTTCATGTTTCAGTTATGATACAATAATGTCATACATATGAAACGTAAATCAAAAAGTAATCTCCTTGAAGAGCTAACATCTTTACCATATTTTACTAAAGATCTTATTTGTCAATTAGGTAAAGCCGAAAATAGCTATAGTCTAAAAGATAGCACTATTGATACATATATAAGCCGTTTTCTTAAGGAAAAAGAAATAATCTCTTTAAAAAGAGGTTTATATGTGTCGATGGACTTTTATAATAGTAACAAGGATAATCTGTCATATTCATTTTTTCTTGCGAATATTATTAAGAAGCCTTCATATATAAGTTCTTGGGCCGCTCTTCAGTACTACAATCTTTCTACTGAAATAATACATACAATCACATCAATTACACCAAGAGTCACAAGAAATTATGAAACAAAAATTGGTACTTTTTCATATCAGTCTGTAAAGAAGAACTTATTTTCTGACTTTTCTTTTGTAAAAGATAAGTTTGAATTTTTTATTGCCTCCCCCTCTAAGGCTTTATTTGATTTACTTTATTTCAAAACAAGACAATTTAGAGGTATAAAGATTAACGATGTAGATTCAATAATTGAAGACTTACGCATTGATATTAGTGAATTGGGCGAAGAAGAGCGGAAGAGATTTTATTTTATGATAAATAAAAATATACGTCATGGATAATCAAATCATTGTAGCACTTAAAAAAAAGATAGAAGAAATTTCTGCATATGAAGGGGTTGATGCGGAAACTCAACGCAACTCAATAAAGGAATACCTACAGTTTTATGTGCTTAATTTTATTTATCACCATCCAGAATACAGCAACTGGATTATGTATGGAGGTTCAGCGCTTCGCATTTGTCATGATCTTAATAGGATGTCGGTTGATTTAGATTTTGAGGTTAATCACGTAATCACAAACGATTTTCTGGAAAAACTGAAGGTAGAAATAGCCGTCCATTTTGAAAATATATATAATATCGATTCTAGTTCTCTTAGTATTGGGATTACAAATAATAGGGGTGTCACATTAAAATTTCATATAGGAGAAGAGCTCGGTTTGGGGTTTGCTTCTAAGCAGGTGCATATAAAAATCGATCTAAATCATTTTGTCGCACCAAAAACGGTAGTTGTAGAGCACATACCAAAGAACGAGAATCAACTTTCGTTTGTAATTAAAACGTATAATTTATCCGCGCTCATGGCAAGTAAAATTGCCGCAATTTTTCTACGAGGGCCACGTGGAGTTGGTAGGGTGGTACATGAAGAAAAAGGACGTGATATATATGATCTGCTTTGGTATATGAATAAAAAAATTGTACCTGATTTGGATTACTTATCCGCCAAAGATATTAAGTTTGCAGATCCAAAAGAACTATTCAATAATATTACCATTAAGATATTAAACAATCCAAAAACAGATGTAAATCTTAAACATGATTTAACCCCTCTTTTTATGGATCAAGCCTTTATAAATAATTGGCTCATTAATTGGAGGGATAGTTATCTACAATATCTCAAAGACTATAGAATTCATACCGTATCCACTCTCGAAAAAATAAGTATAACCCAAGAATTTCATACTGACATATTTTATTTTATATATTGGTATAATATTGAAGATGGAAATCAAGCGAGAATCATATTTCGTATTAGTGATTATTGGATTGAATATGGGGAAGGGGATTTAGCAGTCAAGGTTAGTGAAAAAGTAAAGAGGCTGTGTGAATTTAATAGTAATGGATGGACAAGCCATCCTCCGTCGCAGGATAAATTAATGGAATATGCCGAGCTATTTTACCAAAAGATTGAGCGGTATCTTAAAAAAACAAACCACATAATGCTGGGTGAAATTATTACTACTAAACTAATACGGATGACTACTGATCATTTAAACCAGCAAGAACAAATATTATTAAATAAGTCCGCTCTACTTTCTTGTGAATTAGATGATTTATTAAAATAAATTATTATTGTGAATAAAATATTAAACAAACTAGCTAAGGAACTGAGTTTCCAAACCGGCCGTTACATGCTCTCGCCGGAGTTCTTAAGTTTGGTGATCACCATGAAATGCAACTTCAAATGCCAATCCTGTTCGATCTGGCAGAAACCGTTTGAGAAAGAATTGGAGCAAGAAGATTGGGTAAAGATTATTGAAAAATTGACTCACACATTAAAGCCGAATACTTTCGTAGAAATCAATGGCGGAGAGCCGTTAATCAGAAAAGACCTAGTAATATTTTTAATCAAGGAATTAAAGAAACATTTTAATAAAGTTGCATTGAACTCCAACGGATTACTGGTAAATGAAACAAACTTGGATGAATTGAAACAGGCCGGTTTAGATCTGATTAAGATATCACTCTACAGTTTAGAGGAAGAAGTACATAATAGTATGCGCGGGCACAGTCTGGCCTTTCAGCATGCTAAAAGAGCGGTAGAACTGATTACCCAAAAGCAGATTCCACTTGAAATTGGTTTGTTAGTTACAACGAAAAATATTAAAACTGCTCCGGCACTTATTCAGTATCTTCAAAAATTACCGAACACTTCAATCATTCTTCAACCTTTGGATGAAAAAATTGAATCAGCGGAATCAAAAGACCAGAAGGATAATAATCTGATTCCTGACCTTTGGCCGGAGAAAGAAGATGTGGTCAGTTTCTTCGACTGGGTGGAAAAACATAACCAGGGTATCAAGAATTCCTTGCCCAATATTAAAGCGATACGCCAGTATTATTTGAACCCACCCGACATATTGAAATACCGTTGTTTTGCCGGGCAAAGGAATCTGGTGATATATCCAGGTGGAGATGTTGCGTTTTGTTTTAAAAGGAAAGCGATTGGCAATATAAACAATCAAGACATAGAATTAATGTTAAAAAATGCCTCTGGTGAAAGAAAGCAGATAAAATATTGTCAGATCGTGGGTTGTAATTTTTCGCGCGGATTAAAGGAAGCAATCCACGACAGAATTACGAAATAAAATTAAATAAATAGCATAAATCCCTCATTAGCGAGGGATTTTTTAGATTAATATGTTAGTCTTAATAACTAGTTGTCTGGATAGATAACTATCATGACTCTCCGACCATTTGTTGGGTCGCCGTTGTTCCAATCATGAGTGGCATTGATCAGAACATCCGGATCATAGACATAGTCGTGTCCTTTGCGGGTGCCGGGGTCATTGGTAATAATCTGTGTTTCCGTCCAGCCTTTAACCACCAGCGCGTGATAGAGCGGACCCGGTTGTTTAAAATTCGGATTGCCAAGCTCGCGTCCTGCGGAGAGCAGAATCACTGGTTTTCCTTGAGCAACTTGTTGTTTAATGTCATTAATTGTGATGTCATAAACTACATCCACTCTTTTGTAATGGTAAAAATCTTTGATCAACTGAGCGGTTTCTTCCGCGGAAGTACTTTTATAATCGCCATATTGGACATTTTGAAAATCTACCAGCGCGAGCAGCTCATTGTCGGCGGTTTGAGTGTCTTCAAACGGTTTGTTTTCGTAAAAACGATGTACCATCAAAAGCGCCGCTTCTTCGCAAGTGTCTTCGTGAATTTCATCCCAATTTGCAAGCGGGGCTTGTGAAGTAAAGGGTACATCGAGATTGAGTGTTTTTGGTATGTTAATTGCGACATTTGCATTTACTTGATTCAAGTTGACATTAGCAGAATTGGTATTTCGGTTTTCGTTTGACGCCTTCGTGTTTGTATTGGCTGAAATATCATTATATGAAACAGCATCAGGTACCGGTTCTTCAAACTGCTCTTTAACCCAATCAGAAACCGGCACGCGGTACCAGTAAAGTACGGCGAGTAATGCGGTGATGATAATTATGCTGATGAATAATTTTTTCTTCATGGTTTTTTGATTGGATCAGGAAGGTTACTACATCATGACCGCTTTGTCAAGCCACTAAGGCGCGTAAACCAGGAACGGACGATAGTTGTGTTTTCATCACGCAGGGCATTGCTTACCAAAAAATAAACGAATGCACCGATTAAAACCCCGCTGATGATTTGGATAATCCCCGTCAATGTTCCGGCTGTGAAAGCGGAACGGAACCACCACAAATAAACGGAGAGAATAGCTGACATAGCCAGCGTGGCAATAATACTGGTACGGGTAGTTGTGATGAAAGAGGCAATATGGAATCCCTGTACGCGTTTATGGAGGATTAGTAATAGTAATGTTAATTGCAATGCATTCGCAATAGCAAATCCAAGTGGAAGTCCCGCAACGCCGATCCATTTTGTGAAGGCAAGCGCGCTGACGATATTAGTGGCGGTCATTGCCAGAGAAATTAAGAGCGGAGTCTTGGTATCAAGTTGAGCATAAAATGCGCGTAGCAGCAGATGGACGACGCTTTCTAAAGGTGTTACCAGGCAGAAGACGCCGAGCGTGAAAGCGGTGGCACGCATGTTGGCATCTGTGAATTGCCCACCACTAAAAAGCACATCCGTTATCTCGAAGCGGAGTAGGAACATACCTACGCCAGCCGGCAAGGTAAAAAAAAGGATCCGGGAAAATGTACGGCGGATATGTTCCACAAATTTTGGCCAGTCACGGGTACTGGCGGTATCGGTTAGTGTCGGTGAAACAGCGGTGGCCAGCGCAATCCCGAATAAACTGACGGGTAGACTTTGCAAATTTCTGGAAAGATTAAAAACGGCGATACTGCCGACTGCGAGTGTTGATGCAATGGCATTCCACGCCCAGAGATTTGCCTGAACCGCCATCAGATTAATCATGCGCGGGACCATCAGCGTGCCGATCTTGCGGAGTGCCGGGTGTTTTAAATCCAGAATGGGAGTATAACGATATGGTGTGCGGATCAGTTCCACAAATCTAAACAGCAGATGCAAAAAAGCACCCGCAATAGTGCCGATAACAGCGGCATGGATGCCGAATTTTTCACTGAATATTAATAGGCCACCAACAATACCGATATTATAAAAAACGGGGGAAAAAGCATAACTGGCAAACCGTTTCATGGAAACTAGGATTGAACCGAATGCATTGGAAAGTGAAAAAAGCAGTGGCGAGAGCAGCATCAGGCGGGACAGTTCGACGGTAAGCGTTCTTTGTTCACCGTCAAATCCTGGCGCCACCAGTCTGATCAGCACCGGCATCAAAAAGAAAACGATTACTGAAAGTATGGTCAGGACAATCGCTGTAAGGTTGAGTACTGTGTTTGCAACACGAAATGCTTCAGAGTTTTGTTTGCGCGCAGTGATATCGGTCAGGACCGGCATCAGTACCGAAAGAGAAACACCGGCAAATAAGAGATTGGCAATAACATCCGGGATGATAAACGCGGTGTTATATGCATCAAGCGCGGCACCGGCGCCGAATGTCGAAGCCAGAAGGCGGTCCCGAAACAAGCCAAGTAGATAACTCAGTAATGATGCTGCGCCCAAAACTAAAGCGCCTCGGGTAATGGATTGTGATTTCAATTGCATAAAAATTGGTTAGCGGACGACGACTCCGGCATTGCCGAAAATGCCCCAGTCCTGTTCGAAGCGGGCCTTGGTCCAATAAATTTGCCCGGCATAAGTGTCATTTAAAATAATCTGAGTTGGGTTATCTTTATTACCGACGTAGCCGATGACGGTGCGGGCATGTTCGCCCTTCCAGGCATAGATATATTTTCCGGCGGGTGTGTGCCAGGAATCTTCATAGCCGGAGCCATAAACTCCCCACACAACAACCGCGTTGCCTTTGCTGATTTCTTCCGTGATTTGTGTCACAGTCCAACCGGTAAAGGCCTCAGAGGGACGCCAGTGGTTGGCTGCGCGGGCAATTGGGTCCCAATAGACACCGTAGCCGGAGGTATTCTGTCTACCGCGGATATCGCCGACAAAAGCTTCATATGGATCACCCCAAGTTGCGCCGGAGTGTGGTGTAGTATCGTAACCGACATAGGCCATAATGTCGCTTTCTGAGACAGAAACTCCTTTACCAGCCAGCGCCATTTTCAAGGCGGCGGCCTCGCAGGATAAAGGTAAATCCTGCAGGTCGCTTGCGATAGTAAGCTTCACTACTTCCGGTTCTGTTGTGAAAGAATATGATAAATCTTTTGTTAGATCGAGCCCGTGCACACTTACTATGCCACTTTTTAAATTCAGTTTATAGGTTGAATTATTCTGGAAAGCGTCTGATGGCTGGATAATCATCGTGTTCCCTTCCCAGCGAAAGGTAAGTGGTATACTTGGTTCAAGTGTAATATGTGCTTCGGCTGACACATGATCTACTTCCTGATTAAATGCGATTCGAATTCCGCTTTTACTCCCAACTCCGGTGGCATTGTTCCCCGGAGATGTACGGAGTACTTTAATTTCTCCAATGGTTGTAAATTTATATGAAAGAGGTTCTTCGAGATAGCCACCACCTTGAGTTTTTGTATCAGCTTTGATCATAACTTCATAATCGGTTCCGTAAGCTAATTTTGCAGCAGGGGTGACAGTTACAACTGTGGCATCTTCAGAAAGTGTGATGCTAGGGTTGATGTCCGGCGTGACTGATAAATTCGCGCGCAAGGATTCCAAGTCCATTGCTTTGGTAAATGTAACAGAAATCGGTGTGTCAATAAAAACCGCTTTCCCAGTTGGAGTCGATTCAGCTATTAGTGGTGGCGCGATTGTCTTAAAAGCGCCGTCATACATTTTTTCTGGCTCACTGCGATGCACGATTTCGCGGGTTGAAATATCACGAGATACGCTAACCCTGAAAACAGTTAAATTATATCTTGTTGATTGCTCAAGCGGTTCAGTCGGTGTGAGTGTATATAGATTTTTTGTTTCATTAATTGTTTCTAGAAAAGCAATTTCCGGATCGAACACAAACTCGAATTCAGCGATATCAGGGTTCGGTTCGGTCAGTTCAATGGTAATTGGGGTAGCTGGTGAAATGTTTTGTGAACGTATTTCAGGGAATACCGCAAAAATATCCGGCAGGGGTCTTGTTGTAAATTGAAAAGTGGATGAACTTGTTTTACCTACCGGAAGCGGGCTTTGAATATTTTTTAAATCAACTTGATAAGTAGTCCCCGCAAGTAGTGTGTGGTTTGGTACAAAACGGATGCGCCGGAAAAAACGTCGGTTGAATAAAGGCGCTTCAAAATGCCACTCACCTTCAATATCGGGTGAAAGGGAAACTGAAAGCGTCTGCCGATCTACCGGACGGCTGAAATCAATAACAATTGATGTAGAAAGGTCTATGTTTTCAGAAGCTTGCGGACTAACCTGCGTAATTGTCGGGGTGAATAAAAAGTTTCTTGCCAGGAAAATAAAAAGTACCAGCACGACTGCAAGTACTCCAAAAATAATAATTGCTCGTGAACGTAAAAAATTTAGATATTTTTTATTGGCTATATATTTATTCTTTTTATCCTCGGTAAAATTCTGCAGCATCTTCTGGTGAAACGGAATTAATAATTACACCTGATCCAATTTCCACACCCGCCCAGATTGACCCCCGCGGGGTTATTTTCAGATATAGATGCTGGTCTTCATCATTGATAACCTGATGGAAATAGTAGTTGTAAGGAAGCCCCAGTTCCGCAACTTTGAGTAAAACCTTTTTCAAGATCTTGGCAAATGACATTCTCTCCGCGCTGGTTAAAACTGTAATATTATCCAGATGACGTTTGGGCATAATCCAGATTTCGTAGTTGTGGATGGAAGCATAAGGAGTAAAGGCAATTACGTTTTTATCTTCAAAGACAAAACGTGGTCCTTTGCGTTCTTCCTTTATTACATCACAATAGACACAAGTTCCTTTTTCCAGTTTATACTCCTGGGTTTTTTGCGATTTATCCATGAGGTGCGGGGGGAGAAATTCGGTGGCGAATACCTGTGAATGAGCGTGGGCGACTGACTGCCCCGCTTTTCCGCCGTCATTTTTGAAGATTAATATATATTTGATTTTATCCAGTTTTGAAATTTCGTAAGTCCGTTCCGCATAAACGTCAAATAGTTTTTTAATGTGGCTTTCCGGCAGATATTCCAGTTCAGTCGCGTGATCCGGTGTTTCAATCACTAATTCCTGAACGCCGTAGGCATTAGGATTGTCCAAAGTTACGGCCGGGAATTTATTTTTTAGTGTCAGGAGCGACCAGTTTTTCCCCTGTCCGTCATATTTTCTGATGATCAAATCCTTTTCAATATTTTCCGGGCAGAAAACACATTTTTTCTCCCTGGTTATTTTACTGACAATCTGTTCAAAATCATGCGGGCGATTTCCCCGGCGGGGTGCAATGATCACATATTTATCTTGGATGTAATCTTTTCTTATTTCAGATTTTTGGACGTTTTCGCTCATGGTAATTATTTTGAATTTAATGATTTTTCGTATAGTTCAATATATTTTTGCGCCGACTGAGTCCAGGAGAAATCCTGATTCATGCAATTAACCACCAATCTTCGCCAGAGTTTTTTATCCTGATAAATTTGCAGAGACTTTTTGGTAACGGCCAACAGTTCGTCGCTTTGATAGTTCTGGAATACAAACCCGGTTCCGGTTCCTAACCCTGCATTGTAATTCTGGACGGAATCCTTTAACCCGCCGGTAGCTCTGACAATCGGTACAGTTCCGTAACGCATGGCGATCATTTGTCCGAGACCGCATGGTTCAAATCGGGAAGGCATGAAAAACAGGTCGGATGCGGCATAAATTTCCTGTGCCAGGTCAGCTTTAAATCCAATTACTACCGCCACCTTTTCCGAATGCTTTTCCGCTTCCGCTTTCAGTTTTTCTTCCAGCACCGCTTCGCCGGTTCCTAAAAAGACCATCTGTACTTCCAGTGTAGCAAGTTCATCAATGATTTCAAGAATCAGATCCAATCCTTTTTGGTCAGTCAGCCTGGAAACCATGCCAATTACCGGAATTTCTTTATTCTCAGGCAAATTGACGGCTTTTTGCAGGATCAGCTTATTGTCATCCTTTTTCTCGATATCCTTAATAGAATAATTTATTTTAATTTGCGGATCCTTCGCCGGGTTGAAATGGTCCTGGTCAATGCCATTTAAAATTCCATATAAATCTTCTTTTCTTTTCGCCAACGTCCCTTCCAATCCTTCGCCAAATTCTTCCGTGAGAATCTCTTTCGCGTAAGTTGGGCTGACGGTATTGATGATATTGCTGTTCAAAATCGCCTGTTGCAAAAAGTTTATGTCATTGTTTTTACCGAACCGTTCACTCAAAGTCGGCCAGTCTTTTTCGGTAACCCCCAGCTTATCAAATACTTTTTCCGGTGAGCACTTCCCCTGGAAGGCCAGATTGTGGATCGTAAGTACGGTAGGGAAGTCCGGTCGTTCCTTTTCTTTGCTGTGCAGTATTTTAATCATCGGGATCATAATGCTGGCATGCCAGTCATGACAATGGATTACATCCGGCGTCCATTTCAGCGATCCGAACAGTTCTAAAACCGAACGAGCAAAAAATGTGAAACGTCTGGTTTCCTTGCCGAAGTCTCCGCCGATGTCGCCGTAATAAATATCATTTTCCCCCAGAATCTCCGGATGGTCGACGAAATAAACTGGGACAGAGCTGTTTGGTAAATTAGTCTTCCAGATGCTGACATTTTCTTCTTTGTTTTTGAAAGGGATGCTGACATTTTCCACAATTTTTTTAAGTCCATATTTTTTTTCATCAATTACGCCGTATTTTGGCATGATCACCCGGACGTCAATCCCCAGTTGCTTCAAAGCTTTTGGCAGTGCTCCCACCACATCGGCTAATCCGCCCACTTTGGCAAAAGGAGTAATTTCAGATGCGACGAACAGAACTTTTATTTTTTTCATAATTTTTATTCACCCCAATTAGGTAATTGTTTAGCGTCTTTGGCGAGAGTTTCAGTTTCTTCCCCGGTCTGCATATTTTTTATTTTATCACCAACCCATTTATTCCCGTCGAAATATTTCAGTTTTTGGGAGATCGGTCCTACTTCCGGCTTTTCAGGATTCTGTCCCTGTTCCAGGATTTCGGTTGCTTCAATCAGGATTCTTCTGCCGTCGCCGAAGTCTTTGTAAACATCTCTGGTTATTTTCCAGGAATGTCCGGCGTCAACTCCAGATTCGATTTTTCCGGTCTGAGTTTTGCTGTCTCCTTCACCGTACTGTGTGTTAATACGCCACTGATTTTCGTGTTTAGGGTCACCTACCTGTGTTGAAAGTGTCTGACCTAATTCTTCTATTTGTCTTCCCTGATCATCATAGCCGAAGAATTGCTGACGATGACCCGCTAAAGTGTCCGGTGAAGGTTCTTGATCCTTTTGATACCAACGCTCTTCACGATGGAGTACATTGCCATTAGCATCAACCATCTCCTTTTTTAGGGGTTGCCCATTTTCAGTTTGCTTTACCCTCTCCTGCATTCCATCCGTTAATTCCGGTGGTTCAAATACATTAAAATTGATTTTTGATTCATCTGATTCTCCAGGGTCTCCTCCTGGAAGGAATTTACTATCATTCATATATTTTAATTAAGATTTATTATTCTCTTATGAGACCATGTTTCTCTTTAAGAAACATTAGGTTGCTGGTTGATTTGCCTCTAACCTCTGTCAAAAAATTAACTAAATTTTCCGGTGAGGAATTAATTACGCGATCCGGAAAAACTCCCAAAGATTCCAATTTTTTTAATACTTTGACCAGTCGGACAATTATTCTGACACCCGGCCCGCTAGTCATCCGTTCGATCCGGTATTTGTTCAGAATTTCAATATCTCCATCGTTTGCATCACCCGCTGCCCATTTCTTTTTCTCGCCGGTAACTTCTTTGCCACCTGATTTATACTGGTTGAAATCATGGGCATCTAGATCTAAACTGAAACGTACCCCACTGTTTGCCGCCATTTCGAGCAGTTTGCGGGAAGGTTGGCAGTTTAAATTTATTTCAAATGCTTTATTTTGAGCTACCATTTCATCCAAGATTTCCTGCCAAACACTCCAGTATTCCTCCCAGTACTCCGGTGATTTTTCTTTGTCTTTTCTGGTGTAACGGTCAGGATGACCGATAACATCCACATGGCCGTTTCTAACAGTGGCTAGTAGTGACTCCTTGATAGCAGATGGTTCTTTTTCGTTGGCAATAACATGACGTGAAGCAACTACTAAATCCAGCTTGGCCAAAATCTCATCCGGAACATCCACGATTGCCTTTCCATTATCATCAAACATGATATTGGCCTCAACGCTGGAGAAGGCGATGATATCAAAGTTTCCTTCCCGGTTAATCTCTTCAATTTCTTTCGCGCCAGATACTAGTGATTGGGATATTGGATCTGCGGGTGAAAGTTTTTCGGGATTGCGTGGGTTGGAAGAGTGTTCGGAAAAAGCGACAAACCGAAGTCCGATTCTCTGGTAGTATTTCATAATTTCTTGTGGGTGGTACAATCCCTCGTAATCGCCGGTTTCTTCCCGAGTGCTTTTTGTCGAATGGGAGTGGGCATCGCCCTGCCACCACTTACTGATATATTTAGTTAATTCCCTCTGCTCACCAGCTTCGCTTTCTTTTGGTGGCAACCCCGCCTGATCACGTTTTTTACGCGCTTCCTCCTGCGGATCAATATAGGGTATCGATGGTAGTTCTCTCATAGATATTTTTTTAAATTATCATAAATAGTATAAGGCATTTTCATATAGTCCTGCATACTGTTAACGATATTCCCTCTGGATCTGGTTTCACTGTGGAAATCCGATCCGCCGGTCATCAGCAAGCTGTGTTTTTTGGCAAAGTATTGATAATGTTCTACCTGATGCCAGTTATGATAAGGGGAGATTGCTTCAATGCCAGACAGCCCCTCTTCTTTCAGTTCCAGAATTATCGTATCTTCTTCCCAGGTCAGTTTGTGTCCCGGGTGAGCCAGAACGGCTAATCCGCCGGCATTTTTTACCAGACTAATTGCGTCTGGAGTAAGTAAGCTGGTATGTATGATCGGGCAGAAGGATCTTTTAGAAAAATATTTATTAATAATTTCGAACAGGTCAGGGTCTGGTTTCCCGCAGTCTTTCCGGATTAACTCTTTGTTTTCCGGAAAACTGGAGAGCATGGCAATAATCTCCGCCACGCTCAGATATTTCGTGATCAGTGAATCAATTTTTCCCCTATCAACGGTAAACCCGTATTCTTCCAGGCGGTCGAGTGCTTTCCTAATATTCGCCAAATGTTGTTGTTGTAGTGTATTGAGCGTTCTGTTTAACTCTTGATTATCAAGATCAAAACCATAGCCCAGTAAATGCAATCCTTTACCTTTATAGTCGGTATATATTTCTACTCCTGGTACAACCGCAACCCCTTTTTGCTTTCCAATCGTCATGATTTCTTTAACCCCGAAGATTGTGTTGTGGTCAGTCAGTGAAATCGCCATAATATTCCTCTCAACAACCCGATTGACCAATTCGTCACAACTTAAATCGCCTCCGGAGTAATGAGAATGAAAATGCAGGTCGCAATATTTCATTTGCTTCTTGGTTATAAATTAAGCAGTCGCTTTGCTTCCGGGAATGTGTGGTCAATAATTGTTCTTTGGACAGCCGCTCTGTTTTTTTTGGTATCAACTAAAATAGAAACGCAGAACGCGGTAATCTGCATTACCCACCAGACTTTCCATAGATCTATCTGCTCTTTGGCCGCTTTGGTATCTTGGTTGGTTTTTTTGAGATAATTTTTCAGAAATATATCGTGCAGTTTGTGGATAGTTTTTAATGAAGCTCTTTTCTGCCAGCCTAAAAGTTCCATCTGGACAAAATAGTTGGCGATATCACAGAATGGATCAAACTTCCAGGCGTTGCCGAAATCAATCACGCCGACATTATCCCCGTTAAATACAATATTATTGGAATTCAAATCGCCATGGATTAAGCAGTGCCGGTTTGGTTGGTAATATTTTTTATATCTTTTCAGGAATGTCTCGAGGTATAATTTTCCTTCCGCTTCTAACTCCGGAGAAAATTTCTTATAATCGTTGACAAAGAATCCTACCTCATCCTGGATCCGTTTTAGAGTTTTTGTTCTGCCGTTTTTGATTTTTAGATTATGGAATTTGGCCACCCAGTTGGATGCGAGTAGCGCCTGTTTTTCCAAACCCGGCTTGCCGTCCAGAATCAAATCAGTGAAAATCTTACCCGGGTATTCTTCGTAAACCAGCATCCGCCATTTGGGGTAATTACCAAGCGGGCGTGTGATTTGATATCTGCCGCTGTCGAAACCCCTACTGTAGATTGCCTGCATCGCCTGGTCGGAATTTTTTATTTCCCAGGCCTGGTGAGCGCTCGGAACATTTGCCCTGATAATTCTTTGTTCTGTTTTGCCATCCGGATATTCTAGTTTCAAAGTATAGCGAACGGATTTTTTAAATTTGTAAGGACTTTGATCTTTCAATTCAAAACCGACCAGCTTCGCCCCCTTATAGAATTTTGGGATGATGGTTTCTTTAAAGAATTTTTCCATGATGCGGATGCTGACTGCGTGGCGGAGAATTGAACGATCTTCTTTTTTCATAGTTCCTGTTTTATTTTTTAGTTAGTTCGCTTTCTTTTTCTTTCAATTCGGTAACGCGATCCCGAATTTGCGCCGCCCGCTCATATTCCTGTGATTTAGCCGCGGTGAGCATCTGGTTTTCCAGGTTGCCGACGATCTTATCAAATTCCTCCTGCGGGATGTATGGCATTTCCGCGGTGATCCTCTGGGTGACATCTTCGTCCGCGAGTTTGCTCAACTCTTCTACCTTCCCGGTACGCTGCCATTCAAATGACTCTTGGATGATGTTTAAATACAGATCGCGTGCTTTGTCTTTTTTCTTCTGATCAATCGGCAAGGTCTGCAGGATATCTTTAAACTCTTTGGCACCGACCTCGATCATTTCAATACTCCACCAAGGTTGTGCGGAAGCCCACCAGTATTGGTCGGAATGCACAGCTTTATCCAAAGCGTTTCTTGCTTTTTCATACACCGGTGAACCCTGGTCCATGCCGTTTACTTCCTCAATCGCCATATTGGTCAATTCCCATTGCCAGGTATGGATCTGATTATCATCGCTCTTCCAGCGGGAATATGGAGTATTGCGTTCGATATCTTTTTTCATCAATGCCCAGCTGGAATCGAGCGGTTGCACCTCCGCCTTTTTGGTAAAAAACTGATCAACATCCGACAGGAAAACGCTTTCCAGCTCTTTGGTCTTGTATAGATCAAAGAGCAGATCTTCGAGTCCCGGTCGATGGTGACCGAAGGTTTCACCGTCCATGGCGGTAATTAAATACTCTTTTTTGTTTACCCGGTCGCCCAGCAGTTTAACCAACATGTCGCTGGAAAAAACACTCATGCCGATTTCAGCGGACAAAATCCGGAAACTGGTTTCCCGATCGCGGAAATAAACATTCAGATTATTATTGCCTTTAAGCTGATAAATTGTATCCGGCTTGATGGCGCCAGTAGTTCCGTTGAATGCCAATTCATCTAAAATGATCCATTTATATCCCAGTTTGGAAGCGATGTCACCAACCTTTTTGGCATAACCCATTTCCGTCGGGAAAAAGCCTTTCGGTTGGTAAGATTTACCGAAATACTTTTTATTGGTTTCGTGATTCAGTTTAATCTGCCGTTCTATTTCTTTTTCCGGCATTAATGGGAGAAAAGCATGATACTTGGCGGAGTCGGTAAAATCAATCTGCCCTCTTTCCGATAGCATTTTCAAATCGGCAACTACATCCATACATCCGTCCCTTTCGAACAACTCAACCAGCGCTGCGTTAATATTCAGCGTCACTTTTGCTTTGGGGTCCGCTTTCAAACCCTTAGTCAGGCGCCTATAACTTTCATTGGCGATTTTCTTAACCCAGTAAGATTTCTGGGTCGGCGGTTGGTAGATGTGTAAAAAATTTATCCAATACATTTTTTTTCGTTTAAGTTTCTTTTTTCCCAGCCATGTAAGGCTTATAATTATAGCCTGCTAAAAACATCTTCTTTTCTTTTTTAGCACGGCCGGAATATTGCCACTGATGGGCTAGTTTTTTAATTTGCTCGGAAAGCAGTCTGGCATTTTTTAATTTACTGATCGGAGGATTTTTCAGTGTATTAATTAAATCCATTAATCTATTAGCTCCTTCTTCGATTATTTCTACGCTCCACCACGGATGGGCCGATGCCCACCAGAAGAAATCACTGCTCATACTCCTGTCCAATAATTTACGAGCTGAATCAAAATTTTTATCCTTGGTTGATTCTTTGACCGTGGCAAGTACCAGGTCAAAGAGTTGCCATTGTAATTTGTGGATCGGATTTTTCGGATGATCCCACAGTTCAAAAGCAATCCCGTTTTTCAACTCCTTTTCAGAGGATGCCCAGCTGGAAGCGATGGGAGTGATGGATTTGAAAGAGCTGTATTGTTTTAAAGCATCGGAGTATGTCTCTGTCTGGATTTTTTTATCCAAGGTCAGTTCTTTAAATACCTTTTCCATCCCTGGTCGGTGGTGCCCGAGTGTTTCCCCATCAAAAGCAGTAAATAGTGGTTCTCCTGTGCAGCAGGTTTTTCTAAATTCCCTCTTTGTTTCCGCTTGCGGTTTAACAGTAAATAGGTCGGACATGTTGTGATTGCGAAATGCTACTTTCAGCGGGGTTCCTTCTATGTGGTATCCGTTTTTCCAGTTAACTAGCCCTCTCTTTTTTTGGTAGGCAATCTCATCCAGCGCAATCCAGGAAAATTTTTCTTTTACCAGTGCTTTAGCGACTTTATCGCTATAGCACATTTCCGGCGGGAAGAACCCGGATGGTTGGTACGACTTACCAAAATATTTGGTATTAACTTTGGTATTAAGTTGAATCTGGCGCTGTATTTCTGAAATGGGTAATTTCGGCAGGATTGTGTGGTACATGGCACTGCCTGTAAATTCGATTTGTTTTCTTTCCGCCAGCAGTTTAATCAGTCTGATAATCTCGCCCAGTTTATGTTCGCTCAGTTGTTCAGTCAGCGAGCCGTTGATATTGAGGGTAATTCTAATCTGAGGATGTTTTTTCAAAATGCGGAATACCGGCAGATAACTTTCACGCGCAACTTTTTTTATTATTTTTACATCCCACCCCGGCGGCTGATAAATGTGCAGTAAGTTGGCCCAAACGGTTTTGATCATTCCTTATTAGCTAAATATAACTGTTTATTTTTGATTGCTTTTTTATATAGCAGTTCATATTTTTTTGCCGGTATCTTCCAAGAGAAACTCAACTGCATACTTTTTTTTATCAATTCAATCCATTCTTCCCGGTGTTTGTGGTTTTCAATCGCACGGGTGATAGCAACCAGTAAATCGCGAGAATCATATGTTTTAAAAGTGAATCCGTTTCCTTTTTGGGTGCGCGGATTATAGTTCGTAATGGTATCGGCAAGACCGCCGGTGGCTCTGACAATCGGAATCGAACCGTAACGCAAGCTGATCATCTGTCCTAATCCACAAGGTTCAAACCGAGATGGCATTAAAAACATGTCTGATCCTGCATAAACCTTAGTGGCATGCTGGCTGTTGAACTGCAGATGGGCAGCTACCTTTTTCGGGTACTTGCGGATCAGTTTTTTAAATGATGACTCATATTTTTTTTCGCCACCGCCCAGAATTACCACTTGAATGTCGAGCCGCATTAGAGGATCCATGATATCAAAAATCAAATCAAAACCTTTCTGCTCCGTAATGCGCGATACAACGCCGATCAGAGGAATCTTTGGATCTTCCGGCAGCTGAAACATTTTTTGCAGATGTAATTTATTTTTTGTTTTTAAATGCAAAGAATTAAAATCATAGTTTTTATAAAGTCCCGGATCGGTGGCCGGGTTGAAATCATTATAATCAATTCCGTTGACGATGCCGAAAAGATTTTCCTTTCTATTCAATAAAATGCGGTGGAGTGCCTGGCCGTATTTTTTGGTCATAATTTCCTGAGCGTACTGTTCGGAAACAGTATTGATAATATCAGCGTTTACAATCCCTCGTTTTGCGTAATTGATATTCTCAATTGCACCTTTTTCCTTGAACAATGGAAGTTTTGTATTGCCATCATCTTTTTCACCGGGTTTTAACTCCCACCAATTTTTACCCATCTGGAATGCCAGGTTGTGGATTGTAAAAAGAGATGCGGTGCTTTTGAAAAATGGGTCCTCGGCAAACCTAGCGCGAAGCAGAAATGGGATTAAACCAGTATGCCATTCGTGCGCCTGAATTACGTCGGGGCGAAAATTGAGAAATTTCAGCAGTTCAAAAACGGCAACATTAAAAAAATAAAAACGCAGGTTTTCTGTTTTAGACCCGTAAACTTTTTTATGGGAAGAAAAGAATTTTGGGTGATCAATAAAATATACCGGTACGCCATTATTAAGTGAGCTTTTCCAAAAGTCCGCCTTAATTGTCGTTGATTTGTCTATATAAACAGGCACTTCTTTCTGTAGGAGCTCCAGTTTAAATTTCTTTTCCTGCACGACTCCATGCAACGGTGTAATAATAATTACATCATGATTCAGTTTGCGCAGGGCTTTCGGCAAGGAACGCGCGACATCCGCTAGTCCGCCGGTTTTGGAAAACGGATCGACTTCTGAAGTTACGGAAACTATTTTAAGTGAGTGCTTCATACTTTAAAGATAATTATTTTTTGATACGGCGGAACAAATGGCAATAGCTAGGGCATCCGCGGTATCATCCGGTTTCGGTGTGGTTTTCAGTTTCAAAATTATTTTGATCATTTTTTGAATCTGCGCTTTTTCTGCTCTGCCATAGCCACAGATTGTCTGTTTAACCTGAAGCGGAGTAAATTCCTGTACCGGAACTTTTGACTGCTCGGCGGCTAAAAGTATTACCCCTCTGGCCTGGCTTACCGCGATTGCGGTAGAAACATTTTTAAAGAAAAATAGTTCTTCAACAGAAATAATATCCGGTTTATATTTTCTAATTATTTTCTGAAGCTCTTTATAAATAATTGCCAACCTTTTTTCTATAGGTAGTCTTTTGTCAGTTTCAATACAGCCGTAATCTTTTGCGATTAATTTATCATGAATTCCTTCAACCACACCCCAACCGACCAATGCAAACCCCGGATCAATACCAAGGATAGTAGCCGGCTTTTTAATATTCATAATTTGAATAAATATTGGTCACCTCATCATTATTTTCCAGTTCATCCAGCAAACCGGTTATTTTTTCCGGATCGGATACGTCGGATTTGGTCAGAATAGTTTTAGCCACAGGGTCTACACTGGCATATTCAACTGTATAACCCTTTTCAATCAAAGATTTATTGGTGCTTTCCAGGTTTTCCGGAGTGGTATAGATGGTAAAACCTTCCGCTTCTTCTTTAATATCTTCAACGCCTAGGTCAATCAGCTCCAACTCAACTGATTCCTTCTGGCTATTTTCTGGAGCGGTGACTAATAAAACCCCTTTTCTGTCAAACATCCAGCTGACACTGCCATTTTCTGCTAAACGGCCGTTTTTTTTGCTCAAAATAGCCCGAATTACCGGTGCAGTACGGTTTTTATTGTCAGTAAATGACTCAATTAGAATGGCTACGCCATCCGGGCCAAAGCCTTCATAGACTACTTCATCAATTTTACCTTCAGAACCCTCACCGGTACCCCGTTTTATGGCTCTTTCGATGTTTTCCTTAGGCATATTGGCCTGTTTTGCCTTATCGATTGTGAGGCGCAGTTTAAAATTTGTATCAGGATCTCCGCCTCCTTCGCGGGCTGCCAAGGAGATAGTATTAGCTATTTTAGTGAAAATTGTGCCTTTTTTGGCATCAGTTACACCTTTTGACCTTTTAATTGTTGACCATTTTGAATGTCCGGACATAAAAAAGTAATATATTTAAATATTTTATAATACTCTTATAATATAGCAAAAAAATGAGCTAAAGTCAATGTCGAACATGGTAAAATTTTGCTTGTAAATTGAATAAATCCCTGATATAGTTGATTAATATTAAACTGATGCAAGTATGAATCAACTGGATGATCAAAAAAAGATCGAAGCGAAAGACACAGGGCATGTTTTAGAGACCATTTCTTTGTTACCGAAGCAAATAGAGCAGACATGGAACGATGTTCAGAAAGTAGTAATACCCAAATCATATCGATCAGTGCAAAATATTGTCGTAAATGGCATGGGCGGCTCCGGATTGGGCGCTCATATTTTGTTTTCTCTTTTTTATGACCAGCTGCCCATACCTCTGCGTGTAATACATAGTTATACAATGCCGGCCTACGTAAATAAAAAGACACTTTATGTATTATCCAGCTACTCTGGCACCACTGAAGAGCCTTTAGCAACCGCCAAAGAGGCATTAAAAAGAGGCGCTAAGGTGATTGGCATAACCACCGGAGGCGAAGTAAAAGATTTTTGTCTGAAAAACAATCTGCCGTGCTTTTTGTTTAATCCTATTTACAATCCTTCTAACCAGCCGCGGATGGGAGTAGGATATTCCGTGTTTGGAATTCTTGGGTTGTTGAAGCGATGCGGGATAATTGATCTTGATGAAAGAGATGTAAATAAAGTTATTACACATTTGGATCTTATGATTAAAAAGTTTTCGGAAAATGTTGCAGTGGCAAACAATCCAGCCAAACGGATTGCCGAAGAATTGCATGGTACAATTCCGATTTGCGTGGCAGCGGAATTTTTAACCGGGAATGTCCATACGCTTACCAATCAGTTGAATGAAAATAGTAAAAACTTTTCCGCGTACTTTTTACTGTCCGAACTGAACCATCATTTATTGGAAGGTTTAGCGGCACCGAAAATTATACCGCAGGCTTTGCGTTTTATGTTTATTGAATCAGCATTGTATCATCCGCGCAATAAAGTGAGATTTCCGATTACTAAGAAAATTGTAAAAAGAAATAAAGTAGAATTCTCTTCATATCAAGCAGAGGGAAAAACTAAACTCTTGCAGTCTTTTGAAGTTTTGCTGTTTGGCAGTTATTTGAGTTACTATTTGGCTTATCTAAATCATGTTGATCCGGTCAAGATTCCTTGGGTTGATTTTTTTAAGCAAGAACTGAAGAAATAGAAAAATCGTTTTCTGCCCTCATGCCTTGGAAATGATTCTTATATCCATGCTTGGTAAGGATCAATTCTTTTACAAGGTGCGGGGGCATTTGAATTAATATGAAAAACAGTCTGAAAAAAATTACAAATTATATTTCCAAAAGCCACTTCCCATTTGTTTATTTGGCTGTCTTTTTAGTTGCTTTTGGGATTTTCTTTTATATTCAATATACGCCGGCTTTCCCCGATCCTGATTCGTTTTATCACATGAAAATGGCCATGCTGATCAGGGATGGCAATTTAGGACAAGGATTCCCCTGGCTCTCGGACTATACTATTTTAGGTGAAGCTTATACCGATCAGCATTTTCTGTATCACGTTTTTCTTATTCCGTTTGTCAGTTTATTTGAGCCGGCAATCGGGATTAAAATTGCCACAGTATTTTTGGGGGCGGGGCTGATCACGGTTTTTTATTGGTTTCTGAAAAAAGAAAAAATCAGATTTGCCTGGGCGTACAGCATTTTACTGCTATTTGTAGAACCCTTTACCTTCAGGATAAGTTTAGCAAAAGCGCCTTCAGTATCCCTTATCTTCCTCATGATTATCCTGTGGTGTCTTTTTAATTTTCGAATTAAGTTACTATTCATTTTTTCAACCGTTTTCGTTTGGGCATATGGGGGATTTTTATTGACTGTTGTTTTTGCTGGATTATTCGGTGTGGTAAATATTCTTTTTGATTCAATAAAACATAGAGTATCAGGATTATTGAAAAGTTTTTTTGGGAGGGATAAATCTTGGTTGAAAAGAGTGCTGACCGGAAAAGAATTAGGCATGTTGCTGGTTAGCGTAGTGGGAATATTAGCAGGTCTAGTGATTAATCCCTATTTTCCAAATAATTTATCATACTACTGGGCGCAACTGGTTCAAATTGGGATAGTAAATTATCAAAACGTGATTGGGGTTGGTGGTGAATGGTATCCATATTCGATTACGGAGTTAGTCCCCAATACTGTATTTTTATTTTTAATTCTATTAACCGGGTTGGTTGTTTATTTTGTGACATTCAAAAAACAAAACAGTAAATCAACTACGCTGTTAATCTTGGCAATATTTTTCCTTACGATGACGCTGAAGTCCAGGCGCTATGTGGAATATTTTGTCCCATTCGGTATGCTCTTTGGCGCGTTTGCCCTTAACCCACTGCTGCAAAAAGCTAATGTTGCAAAATTAATAAAAAAAATACCTTCGATATACAACAGCAGGAAAATAGTTTTTACAATCCTATCAGTCTATTTCCTGATAACGATCCCGACTATTGCAATCCGTGATTTGAAACAGGAAAGGAATAGTTTTAAAAACGGCATACCTTATAATAAGTTTGAATCAGCCAGTAACTGGCTAAAAAATAATACTCCCAAGGACTCTATCGTGCTGCATAGTGACTGGGATGAGTTCCCAATTTTGTTCTACCATAACTCACATAACCGCTATATTGTAGGGCTCGATCCCACCTTCATGTACATCTATGATGAAGAAAAATATTGGAAGTGGGTAAATATCACAATCGGTAAGGAAAGCAGTGCTATCTATGATATAATTAACAAAGATTTTCAAAATGCAACAGTGTTTCTAGAAAAAGATCACACTGCCATGGATCTTAATTTACAGCAGGATTCTCATTTTAAGCTAGTATATGAGGATACTGAAGCAAAAATTTATCAAATATCAAACAATCAATAATGAGTGAGATTACCAAAGAACAGTTAGATGAACAGCACCGTAGTGTGCCACCTGACTATTACGATCGTGGCGTAAAGAAGAACATTTTCCAATGGATCTGGCATAAAGGAAGGACCAATATATTGCCGGAAGCACTGTCGGGGGTCGGCTCAAAAGTGCTTGATATTGGCTGTCATGGGGGTTATTTTACCAACGAGATTGCTAAAAAAATCGGGAATGATATTTTAGGGCTTGATATTTCCGAAAGCGCAGTCGCTTATGCAAAGAATAAATATCCAAGGCTGAATTTTGCCGTTGCCGATATTGAAAAAAAGATTGAGTTTGCTGATAGTTCTTTCGATACTGTAACAGCGTTTGATGTAGTTGAGCATATACCCAATCTGGAATTTGTCGCGCAAGAAATCAATCGCTTATTAAAGCCGGGTGGCGTGTTTGTAGTTGGTATACCCAGAGAAAATATACTATTTAAGGCAGTTTGGTATTTCTGGACAAAAAGTAAAGGAAAGGTATGGCACGATGTCCATGTTCACGAATTTTCTGAAGGAAATCTGAAAAAATACTTTGAAGAAAATGGGTTTAAAAAGATTTTCGACAAAAAGATTCACCTCGGTATGTATTGGGTAATCAAATATCAAAAAATCTAAGCATATGAAAAAGAGTATATCATTAACCGGGATAATATTGTTCTTGCTAGTAACGATCAGGCTTTCGACTGCTGAATATGATTCCAGTTTTGGTCAGATTTTTACATACTCTATTTCCTTTATTATTCTTTTTGCCTATTTATTATTAGATATAATGCCCCGGGTCAAGGTGGATATTATTAAATCAATAAAAGTTGTTTTATTGATTATGTTAATGATGGTATTAATTATGATTCCTGTTTTTTCAAATATGTATAACAGGGTTGAGGGAGACCCAAGAGAGCTCTATCATGACGGGATTGTTCAGACTGAAGAGGCGATCAAATTTCTTCTGGTCGGTAAAAATTTCTATACGGAAGATTATACCAATACTCCGGTTGCAGAGTGGAGTGAGGGTAAAATATCGGAGCTGATGAGCGGGGAAATTTTTGTAAATCCCGCAATCTATCACAATATTTATCTCCCCTTTTATATCTTGGCATCGGCGCCATTTTATTGGGTTAGCACCACAATATTTGACTGGTACGATCAAAGAATAGTTTTGTTACTGGCATTAGCCGGAGTGATATTCCTGTTGTTTAAAAAAGGGGGGATGAGTGAAAAGACATTTTTCGTGGCAGTGCTGTTTGTATTAAATCCCTTGTTCTTAAGATTTTTTATTGAGGGTAGAAATGATATCTTCACACTGTTTTTGATTATTTTAACGGTATACTTATTGTCAAAACAGAAATTATTATTATCATCGATCCCTTTTGCATTAGCCTGCGTAAGCAAACATACCGCCTGGCTGCTGATCCCTTTTTATTGGTGGTTTGTATATTTCCAGGCATCTGATCAGTCAAAAAAATTGACTGACAATATTAAAACAACATTGAAGAAAATTTACCCGATTTTTATTATCGGAGCTGTATTTATTGTACCGTTTTTAATTTGGGATTTTGGTGCTTTCTGGGAAGACATATTCCTTTACCCCAGTGGGAAACTTTCGACCAGTTATCCGATTACCGGGTACGGTTTTTCACAATTAATGCTAATGGCAAAAGTAGGCGTGGAATCAATCCACGATTATTACCCATTTTGGATTCTGCAATCAATTGTTTCTGCCCCTTTGCTTTTCTTTCTGTATCGCTATCAAAAAAGAAACAGAACAGTCAGCGCGATGCTTTATAGTTATGGGGTATTTATTTTTGCGTTTTGGCTATTTTCAAGATTCTTTAATGATAATTACGTAACATATATTGTATGCATATTAATCATTGCTTATTTTTATAGTGAAAATGATTCTAATTTACCAATTGAAAACATATCAAAATGAAGCTCTCAATTATTATTCCTGTTTATAACGAGAAAAACACGATAAAAGAGATTTTAAAAAAAGTTCAGGCAGCACCTTACGAAAAAGAAATAATTTTGGTTGACGATGGTTCATCGGATGGCACTCGGGATGTTTTAAAAACAATTCAAGAACAGGAAATAAAGATTTATTATCATGAAAAAAATTACGGTAAAGGACGTGCGATTCGAACTGCATTGGAGAAAACAAGCGGTGATATAATTTTGATTCAAGATGCCGACTTAGAATATGATCCGCAAGAATATCATATTTTACTAAAACCAATATTAGACGGCAAAGCAGATGTGGTCTACGGTTCCAGATTCAGAGGTGAAGGAAAATCAATGATGTTTTGGCATTCTCTGGGGAATAAGTTTTTGACACTAGTCACAAATATTTTGTTTAATTCTACCTTAACAGACATGGAGACCTGTTATAAAGTATTTAAACCAAAAGTGGTAGAAGGATTAAAATTGGAATCAAACCGTTTTAACATTGAGCCGGAATTAACCGCAAAAATTTTAAAAAGAAAATACCGAATATACGAGGTGCCGATTTCTTATTCAGGGAGAGAGTATAGTGAAGGAAAAAAAATCACCTGGCGGGACGGATTTGTTGCTTTATGGACGCTAATTAAATACCGCATCGTAAAATAATGGGAGTAAAAGTAAAAAGAATCTTTAAGTTACTAAAAAGTAAGGAGGTCATCTTATTTTTTATTATTTTTAATGTTTATTTGCTTACCCCGCGTTTTTTAGCAACAGCTGACGGATATCCGAATAGAATTCTGCCGATCAGTATTATTAAAGATCAGGATTTTTATCTGGATGAATTTGTGGCGGAACTTAAACCAGAACAAATTTCTTATTCCGTACGTTTAGTCAACGGTCATTATGTTTCGTCGTATCCGCCCGGCGTCGCATTATTAGCGGTGCCGTTATACTTTATTCCGGTTTTGACAAATGCATTAAATTCACCAGTAGCAATTACCACAATGGCCAGGATTGCTGCCGGGATTCTCGCCGCACTTTCTGCTGTATTTGTTTACAAAATATTGAAGCGGTTCATCTTTGGCAGATGGCCTTTGATTATTACTATTCTTTATGCTTTTGGTACTTGCCAGTGGGCCATCAACAGCCAGGATCTTTGGAAACATACAGGTACTCAGTTTTTGCTCACAGCAGCAATATACCTTTTATTTTCTGAAAAAATATCAAAAAATAAAATAATGATACTTGGTTTTGTTGTTGCATCTCTAATTACCGTGAAGCAATTGAATATCGTTTTTATTGGGCTGATATCACTATATGTCTTTATCCAGTATCGAAAATATTTTTGGCAATATGTGCTTGGTGCTGTTACCCCAGCACTCTTTTTTGTTTTATATAACATTCATTACCTCGGTACATTTTCTGATATAGGATATGGAGAAGGAATATATAACCCCCTTGCTGTTACAAGCAATACTAATCCAGGTAATGTTTTGGGGGCTTTTTTTGGGCAATTTATTAGTCCGGCGAGGGGCATGCTGTTCTTTTCCCCGGTATTAGTATTTGCATTTATCGGAATGGGGCTAGTTTTTAAGAAAAAAAACATTTTTCCTACGGATTTGTTATTGTTTTTAAGATTAGCAATTCCTTTGATTGTTGTTTATGCTTTTTTGGTAAGTAGGTGGATTACTTGGTGGGGAGGATCAGTTTATGGATATCGTATGGTTATAGATTTATTGCCATTTATTATTCTATTTTTTATTCCGGTCATTTATTCTCGTTTTTGGCAAAGCAAAAACATTAAAGGCATATTTTTCGTTTTACTTGCTTTTTCAGTGTTTGTTCAGTTCTCAGGCGTAATAGCTTGGGATGAAAGCTGGTATTATCAAAATAATCTTAATAATAATCTAGATTCTAAGATTTTTTGGTCTTTTGCTGATAACCCCGTTTTTCATTATGCTAAAAAGTTTTTATAGTATATTTGAATTAGTTAATATGAAAAAAATTCGTTTAATAATAAGAATCACGAGTTAAGGAAAGATGATTAATTTATCTTGGGTAATTAAAATTGATAATATTTAGGTTTGTGGGTAGGTGGTTTTTAGAATTCTGGGTACGGACCAAATATAAATTTAAAAAATGTTAACAAAAATAATCAAGTTTTTGAAAAGTAAAGAAGTCATTCTGTTTATGTGCATTTTTTTTGTATACATAGTCAATCCTTATATCCTGGGAACGTGGGATGGTTATCCGAATCAATTATTGCCGATAAGCATAGTTGAAGATCAGGATTTTTATTTGGATGAATTCGCTGATAATATTTTACCAGAAAAAATACCTTATTCTATACGATTAATCAACGGTCATTTTGTTTCCCTGTATCCGCCCGGGGTCGCATTATTAGTATCGCCACTGTATATTATCCCGGTTTTAGCAAATATATTGAATTCATATGTGGCCATCATGGCCATGGTCAAAATTGCCGCGGCGATTCTTGCGTCTCTTTCCGCAATATTTATCTATAAAATATTAAAAAAATTCATCTCCGGAAACTGGTCTCTGATCATCACTTTGCTTTATGCATTTAGCACTTGTCATTGGGTTATTACTAGTCAGGATCTGTGGAAAAATACTGGTACTGAGTTTTTACTCACCGCATCACTGTTATTATTATTTTCTGAGCGGGTCTCTAAAAATAGAATAGTACTATTAGGCTTCATGGTTGGCGCTCTTATTACCATCAAGCAACTGAATATCGTTTTTATTGGGCTATTTTCTATTTACATTTTAATCCAATACCGGAAGTATATTTGGCAATATATTGGTGGGCTGATTCCCCCGATTCTCTTTATAATTGCATATAATATTGTTTATTTGGGGTCAATATCTGATATTGGGTATGGGGAAGGTGTTATTAATCCACTTATGAGTAATCAATTTAGTAACTCACTGATTAATATCCCCGTGGCTTTTCTGGGGTTATTTTTTAGTCCGGCGAGGGGCATGTTGTTCTTTTCCCCGGTTTTAATATTTGCCTTTATTGGTATGGGCCTGGTCTTTAAGAAAAAAAACGTATTGCCTCCAAATCTTTTATTGTTATTAAAAATATCAGTTCCTGTTTTGTTTTTTTATTCGGTTTTGGTAAGTAGGTGGATTACTTGGTGGGGAGGATCAGTTTATGGATATCGGATGGTTTTAGATTTATTGCCATTTATCATTCTATTTTTTATCCCGGTCATTCATTCAAATTTTTGGAAAAGAAAAAGTGTGTTATATATATTTTTTGGGTTGTTAATTATTTCAGTGTTTGTTCAGTTGGTTGGAGTCGTCTCATGGGATTCAAGTTGGTTTGATAATCTTAATATGAATAGTATTACAGATCCTCATTCCAAAGTATTTTGGTCAATTACTGATAGCCCCATCTTTCATTATACCCGAAGGTTTTTTGGGAAATACTAAAAATGGTATTTGGTATTATTTAACTATATAACGCTAATTACTGTCGAAATTTTATGTTGATCTCATCTGGGCGAATAAAATTAGCATTATTCTTTATATTCATTTTTGTTTTTTACATGAGCAATGTAATGTTTTTGGGAACAGGGGACGGTTGGTCGGCCCGTATGCTCCCGATCAGTATTTTGCAAGAAGGAGATTTGGACCTTGATGAATTTATGGATAAAGATTCAATGGGCGATTTTAATGTATTTATTCCGATAAGAGGAGATCATTTTGTATCAAAATTCCCCGTCCTCTCTTCCATTTTAGCATTGCCAGTTTATGCCATCCCATATTTGCTTAATCTTCAATTTAATACGTCCTTGGTTTTAGAATTAGCGAAAACTTCAGCGGCGCTCATCACAGTTTTATCGGCTGTATTTATGTATCTCATTTTTCGCAAGTATGTATCTGAAAAGTGGTCTTTAGTTTTAACATTATTGTACGCATTTGGTACAAGTAGTTGGACAATATCTGCACAAGATTTATGGCAACACGGCACAGAGCAATTATTTTTGGCAATGACTATTTATTTTGCTCTGCAAAAAGTAAAAACCAAACAAAATATGTTTATTGTCGGTTTATGCGCCGGTCTGACGATTGCTGCAAGGTATTTAGGAGTTATCTTAATAGTACCTGTTGCAATTTATTTTTTACATAAGCACCGAAAATACTTTTTATATTTTGTTTCTGGAATTACAATCCCAATTGCACTTCTAGCTTTGTATAATACCTACTATTTTGGTTTGCCATGGGTA
>Ga0172379_10000749_pt1 | contig 76570 bp, 85 predicted proteins | sample GrowelOW334metaG_FD_119756 | JGI IMG/M metagenome (GOLD analysis project Ga0172379, IMG submission 119756) | Groundwater microbial communities from an aquifer near a municipal landfill in Southern Ontario, Canada - Groundwater well OW334 metaG | ecosystem: Environmental > Aquatic > Deep...
ACATATTTTCTATTATTTTTTTCTATTTTATCCATCGTTTTTATCTTCATTTAAATCGTAACTATCCATATTATTCCATGTTTCCTCTTCTTCATCATCATTGTTGATTTTCTCCTCCAATTCCTCAATTCTGTTATTTAAATTATTTATTGCATTACTTTGTTTAAACACCGTCAAAAACAAAACAATAGTAAAAAATATTTCCCAATTTGTCATAATCTAATTATTATTTTATTTTTTTAATCATCTCCGATAAATCAGCCATTAATAAAACCAAATCTATCGGGGATAAAAATTTATTAAAAACTTCACTACTGTGTAAATTTGTCTCAATAGTTTTATTTCTCCATGTGACTGGTAATTCTTTTTTTGCTTTTGATTCGAAATTAAATTTATTATTATGTGCTGAACCATTTCTTATATGTTTCACAAATTTAAAAATCTCAGTCCTGTTTATAGAATTAGAAAATTCGGAATTTTCTAAAAGATTAAATAATGAGATTGAAATTTGTCTTGCTTGAAAATTCATCAAACCAATAATATTTGCTTCAACTATATCTCCTTTTGATTTTAAATGAACTGCTTTGTTAAATGAATTTAAAACATCCGCAACGTCGTATTTTAGACATTGAGAGTCATTATAACCTACTGAGATTCCTAATTCACTCTTCTTTCCTTCGTGTCCATCAATTAATGCCTTTTGAAAATTAATCGTCGACATCATGTTTATGCCGACAAAAAAGAATTGAAAATTATTAAGTAAATCATTAAAAATCGGATGTATAAAAATTTCTTTGTCCATATTATTAAAAATTAACCCAGCCACCATTGTTTAACAAAACGTGCATCATAATTTTCCCCCAACGCCACCCCCGCCATCCCCAAAACCCCTCCCTCGCAACCTTCCGCCCCATTATATCATTATTTTTACTTGTGGATATTTTTGGTTGACTTTTTTTGGTTGGTGCTATAATCTATAAGTACCTGCCCGAGGTAATTCGGGATAACTATCCACAAAAACCTGACCTAGTCAGGTTTTTGTTTACTTATTTTTGCAATATACTTCTTTATATTTTGCGCGTTAATCACCAAATCCGCAGACTCACGAAGTTTTGTTGTGATATATCCACCTTTCACAATGATCACTTTTTTACCTTTTTTTCTTAAGTAATTATTTAAATACACAAAATCCGCATCACCGGAAAAAATACAAAACGTATCATAATGCTCAAGCATTTTTACAGCATCAACCGAAATCTCAACATCAAAATTACATTTTCTAATTTCCACATACGTTTTTCCATCTCTGTCTATTGCCACATATTGAGGCACGACACCTTCGTTTGTTTCAATATAATGTTTTATTTTTTGCAGATCTTTCGTTAAAACATCTCTTTTACCGAATATTTTTCTGGTTACATAAGTAAAACCGAGAGATCTTTCGTTCTTTGGATCTTCTCCATAATAAACACGAGCTCTCTGGCTGAAAAAATCAACAAAGATCTTTAATTTTTCAAGATCGATGACAAGTTTTTCATTAACGAGCAGTTTGTTGTTCCAATCTTGAGTATCGTTTTCAAACCATCTGTTCACATTGGAAAAATCAACAAACGAGAATATCCTTCCATAGGTTTCCGTAATCTCCAACTCTCCGCAAACAAATTCTTTTTTAAACTCTTGAATATCCATAGTGTTAAATTATTTTCATTTTATTTTATCATACAACACGACCTATCGAAAATTTTTACCCAACACTACCTCCGCCATTCCCAAAACCCCTCCCTCGCAACGTTCCGCCCCATTATATAATTCCCCCTCGTTAACACAACCCCCGTCGTCGCCGTTCATTCACATTTAGCGGAAGGTAGTCTTCCGTACATCATCCCCACGATCCCCCTTTCCCTATTTTCCCCTTTTCTTCTTCCCCCAACATCTCTTCCCTCTGGTTAACAATTGTTAACCAGACAAAAAAACATCAAAAGTTTAACCTCGATGTTTCTTCTAAAAAAAATCTATTCGAAAAAGCAGTGATCTGTTTCTTGTTTTCCGAAACACAATTCAAAATCTTTGATAATGCCGTGAAGTGTTCCTTTTTTAAGTGAGCCGTGCATTGGAATTGTTATATGATACGAAGAATCTTTTTGTACCAAAGTCAAACGAACGTGACTTCCGACAGTACGTTTTAATACGAATCCGTGTGCCTCAAAGATCTTAACGACTTCTTTTCCGGAAAACGTTTTGAGCTTCGGCATATTCTTTAAGCTATTGCAGGTAAAGCAAAGTTGACCATGATCGGAACAGAAAGACCTTTTGTTTTATTTTCCCCAAAATGACATTCCACCGCTTCTTTGATATTGCGAACCGTTTCATCCAAAGTCTCTCCTTGCGTGTAAATAGAATAACCAACGGCTTGCGCGGTATACCCTCCCTCAGGATCAACTTGTATAAAAAATTGTATAATGTTCGCTATTTTCATAAGTATTTTGTACCTGTATTTTAACAGACTTTTAAGAATTGTAAACAGCAAAACGAATTAGCTGTAGTATAACAGTGCTCGCCGCCATCCCCAAAACCCCTCCCTCGCAACCTTCCGCCCCATTATATAATTCCCCCTCGTTAACACAACCCCCCGTCGTAAAAACTTACCTCAAAAAAGCGTAGTCTGTTTAGAAAAACTATGGAGGTCGAACCTCCATAGTTTTTCTTCTTTCTTTATAGTTTTCTATTTAGCTTCTTCAAAATATTTTTTGTACAACTCGTTGTAAAAACCGTTTTCATAAAGAGCTAGTATTGCACGATTGATCTTTTCCCTCAGATAACTTTCTTCCTGAACCACTACGCCATAATTTTGTTTATCGAACACTTCACCAACGACCTCAGCCCACTCACGTCCTTCGTTCATCGCATAGTGAGTCAAAACGGGAGCGTCAAAAACGACGGCTCTTACTTCGTTCTTTTTAAGTTTTTCATATGCTTCCTCGATCGTATCAACAGGAACGACAATCGCTCCGAGATCCTTCAACGCAAGTTCGCTTGTTGAACCTTCCTCGGTGGCAACCCTTTTTCTTTTTAAATCTTTTGGTCCTTCAATATTCAATCGTATTTTTCTTGTTGTGATAAAAGCGGTCATTTCTGCAACAACAAAACCGAACAAGGCAATGTTGAAGATCTGTCCAATCAAAATAATAATCCTTCCCGCCCATGTACCTGTCTCAAAAACAGCGATATCGACATACGATCCAATAATAGCCATACAAGAAAGCCAGAATGTTTGAAAAACTCCCGGAAAATACATCGGACTTACAGACCCGCCGTTTCTTTCCGCTATCCATATTATATTTGCAAATATCACAAGAATCACCATCAACCACAAAAGTGGTTTTATGATTCGTTTATATCCCTGCGAAAAAAACATTCTGAGCGTCTCGGTAAAATTTATTTTTGCTCTATCTTTCGACAATAAAATTTGCAAACCTGAATTGAATATCTTGTGTGAAAAATCAATGAATTCTTCGCGTTTTTCTTTAATAGTTATCGCACCGAGAGCAATGTCCGCTTTTTTATCTACGATGAGCGGAATAAGTTCGTGAAAAGGATGTTCTTCATATTCATAATCCACACCGATTTGTTTTGCAATCTCTTCCCACAATTCGATTTCAAAGCCGGAATATACCCCGTTCGATTCCATAACAAATGGCGAACTTTGAGCCACGACTACTTTTAGTTTATTTTCCGCCATATACAATAATTACACACATTTTTATTAAAAAAATATTTCTTTCTTCTCTCTATTGTACAAAAACAGAAGCACAAAAGCTATCGAAAAAGAAAATGAAAGAGGTCCTACCTTACAGGGACTATTTTAGCGGAGGACTACCCTCCATATACCAAAATTAACTAAACCCACCCGATCTTTTAATCTTTCAAATATTCTCAATAAGGGAGGCTTAGCCTCCTTCATTTTAGTCTCTTTCATTTATTTCTTTTTGATTAAATCATGAAACTAATTCTAAACCATAACATAATTGCAAATATGTTAAAAAACATTCCGATATAAATAAAAGCTTTTCTTGGAGATTTTATTCCAAGTAGTCCAAAGATTAAACCAAGAATGGTGATTATTAAGAAAATTAGCCCGTAATTCTTTAGAATCAAACAGTAATTTTTTAGAAGAGGCGTCGATTGAGGTGATTGCAAAACAAAAGACACATATAAAGAAATCATTGTCGAAAAAACTCCGGTCGCAAATGAATTATCAACAAGCCATTTGTATTTATCAGTTACTATTTTATTTTCCTCTTTATCAGATTTGTTTGGCCAAATTTGTTTTCGTCTTATTGCTATAATTAAAACAAATCCAAACACAGACAGTAAAATAATTATTTTATTTGAATTATCACCCAAATCCAGTCCATTCTTTTGAATCGGTTTTTCCCACCATTTATCGATCGAATTCGGGTTTATATTGGTCAGACTTTGTTGTAATTCGGCCGTTGTTAATCCTTTATTAGTTTTTGGTATCGTGATTGTCTGGTATGCCCCGACAATGGCACTTTTTCTGCTCATTAAATCCATCACGACAACCTCTCCATCCAATGTCGTCACGGTGGTTGCACCATCTTGATCTACTGCCACGCTAAATTCAGTTCCAATAGGAACCATAGCTACGGTAGGAGTTAGTACTATGTTTCTTTTGAAATCTTTTTCTATTTTTTCATTAAACCATCCCACTCCTCCATGAATGAATTCCACGGTGCCCCACGAGCACCCATACACATCTCCTACTGCGCAAGATTTCAGATAATTTGGACGATTTTTATCGATAAAATCTAATAAATCAACAGCGGTATTCTCCCAAAATTCCCAATGATTTAATTCCGGTCGGTAACTTGGATCTTTATCCCAATCAAGCGGAGTGGTCACTTTTTTATCCGAATTATTAAGTCCGAGAGTCACACCAAGCGTATCGGGGCCAAATTTGGTTTTACTATTATTTAGACTGTATTCAATAAATCCATCATTTCCGGTTTTTATAATGTCACCGGCATTGGCTTTAATGTATGAATCAAGAGAGGTAATTTTTTCATCCCTCAAAATCTGCACGGTTCCATAATGCGTTTCTTTGTCTTTGATCCGTCCGGCCGCCCGATCTTTTTGGTATCCTTCCTGCACTTTTTGAGTCAATTCTTTCTCTGCCTGTTCTAATTCTTGTTGAAGTTGTTTATTTTTTTTCTCAATTTCTAATTGTGTTTTTGACTTCTCCAATGGTTTCGTAAATCCTGGCGCAGGTTCAAGTTTCGGTATTGGAGTTGGTTGTTGTGCTCCGCTCTTTTGCGAAACGGTTTTGCATTCAGTTTTATCGGGGATGCCGGCACTGTTGAAATATGCGCCATAACTGTTCAAACAAAATTGGTTACCGGAATAATATCCGTGTATGTATCCGAAATTCCTGCCGTCGCTGATCTTATACAAACAGTCATTTTCTGTAGGATTTCCAACGGCACCAATGAATATAGCGCGTTCCCACCTATTATCATAATATTGGCAAAGTTCGCGAGGCGAATTGATGATCAGCGTAGATTCATCCATCGGTACTTTCGACGGTGTCGGGTCAGGAATATCATATTGAGCATACACACTGCTTGCAAATAAAATTGTTAAAGCAAAAAATACAAAAATTTTTATAAAGTTTTTCATATAATGATAGTATATCACTCTGCGCACATCAGCCCATACATGTTTTTAAACATGTCCATTCAAAAAAGTAGCGGAGGACTACCCTCCGCTAAAATAGCAAAAACTCACCTCGAAAAAAACGGGTAACCTGTAGAACAAAATGAAAGAGGCCGAGCCTCTTTCATTTTTAATCTTTCTTATCAAACCTTGAAATTCTTTTGTATTCGATGACCTCGGCATTTTCTACTAAGTATTCACCGATCTTTGTTCGGCGCAATTCTTGGACAGTGGCGGGGATTCCGATTCTCCTTCCTAGTTCTTCAACGACAGAACGGACATAGACACCACTGGCAACATCGAGGGTAATCCAAACACTGAGCGGTTCATCTGCCAAAACTATGGAGGTCGAACCTCCATAGTTTTTTGGTTCGCTGGTAATAGTCGCGCCGTAAATTTGCATGTCGCGCATTGGGACTTTGATCTCTTGTTGTTTACGCGCTTTTTTGTAGAGGGCAACGCCGTCTTGTTTTACGGCGGAAAAAATCGGGACGGGAAGATTTAAAATTCCGACGAGCGAATCAACGGCCTCGCGAACTTTTTCCATATCAAGCGATTCGACATTCATTTCTTCAACAACCTCACCTTCCAAATCGCCTGTGGTCGTTCTTTTTCCGAACAACACTTTTACTTCATATGTTTTCGGCAACCCCAAATAATGCTGAAGTTTTTTCGTTCCTGCACCGACGCCGATGATCATCAACCCCGAAGCAAGCGGATCAAGCGTTCCGCCGTGCCCCATTTTTGCATTGCCATATACTCTGCGTAAATGCCGTATCGCATCAAACGACGAAATCCCCTTCGGTTTATCCACCAAAAACATCTCCGGAAGATTATGCTCCTCCGCCGTCAAATATCTTGATCTCTTTGTTCCGTCTTTCATAGTAGAAACGTATTGTACCTTAAAAACGTTTTACGGCAATCATTCGGCGATTCTATTTCCCGTGCCGTCGTTGTCTCACTGCAAATTCTTCCAAGACTTTATCAAAATGTTTTTTCTCGAATGCGGGCCAATGTTCGGGGACGAAGAACAGCTCGCTGTATACGGATTGCCATGTTAAAAAATTTGAAAGTCTCTGATCTCCTCCGGTACGAATGATTATGTCGGGATCGGGCATTCCGTTTGTCCAAAGATATTTCGAGAATTCTTCTTCGGTTATTTCTTTATCCGCCGAGCGCGTTTTGTCTTGAAGTAAAGCATTCACTCCCGCCACAATTTCTGAACGACCGCCATATGAAAGACAAACTCCGAGCGTCAGTTCATTCCCTTTTTGCGTATCTTTTTCAAGATCTTCAAGCGTTTCACGAATATCTTTCGCCAAACGATCCTTTTGTCCGAAAAAACGAACCCGAACTCCCTCTTTTTTGAAAAGTTCCCGTTCAGTAATCGCAAAATTCTTGAATATTTTCATCAAATAAGAAACCTCTTCTTCTGTACGATTCCAATTCTCGGTCGAAAAAGCATAGATCGTCAAATACGTAATTCCCGCTTCCTTCGTCCATTTCACCACGTCCCGAACCCTATCAAAACCCGCCTTATGCCCCATTAAAGTCGGTATTCCCCGCTCGCGAGCCCACCTGCGATTGCCGTCCAAGATAATACCAATGGCTTTTGGCGTTACATCATTTGAAACATTTTTTGTCATACGTTCTTGTATACTACCAAAAAACACATAAAGTTACCTCATCAAAAAACATTGACCTGCCACCCTTTTAATGTTAGATTTCACTTCAGTTAATCTTAATCGTTCGGCGAAGGTCGTGCGCCAAGAAATAGTTTTGTTATATATCGAACTTTCCTTTATCGAGAGGAAAATATTAACAGAATAAAATAGTTCATTAAAATGAAAAAGAAACTTTTAACGGGACGTAAACCGCAAAAGTTATTACCAGCACCAAAAGAACCTAAGTTTTTGCCGGCACCCAAAGAGCACAAACTCTTACCAAAACCAAAAGAAACAAAATGAAAAATACGATCATTTTTGCAATTCTCGTATCGCTTCCATTTTGGTGTTTTGTGATCGGTATATTGACGAAACATATTACCATCGTTGTAAACTATTGTTTTTAAAAACAGAACAAAAGACTCGCTTTAAAAAAGGCGGGTCTTTTTTTGTAAAAAAACCGTAGCATTTGACAAAATGTCAATTATGACGTAGCTTCAAGTCCATAGTTCAGCTCCCCAATTTATTATTAATGGGGGTTCGAGGGCTGAAAGTTAATCCGAAAGGATATGGCTTTCAGTCTCGAACGAGTCTGGAAGCATTGTTCTTTTACAATATAAATGAAAACAGCAACAAAGATCGTTGCCGGTTTAGTTGGGTTTATTATTGTGTGTTTACTTGCGTTTGGAATGTTCAATAACACAGCAGGTGCAATGACCCGTGAAGAAACCATCGCGCAAACTCGTAAAGAAACCGTTATAAAAATCGAAGTTTTGAAAGCTCAAGTTGAAAAGTTACAAAAACAACTTAAAGAAGCTCAAAGCAAAAAGCCGACTCTGGAAATAAAAGCTCCAAACGTGGCGACAACTTCGCCCGTCATATTCCCGTCTCATTCCTACATTCAAATTGTAGACAATGAAACGAAAGCGTGGAGAGAATACATAAACGGACGAGGTGGTCCTACGACAAATTCGCCAGTGGTATTTCGATTGCGAACCGGTATTAATCTTGAAGTTGAAAAACTAGTATATGACAATAACGGAATGGGTTGGTACAAAGTCAAAAGAGAATTCGGTTTGCGCTACCCGGAAAAAATACCCGTTACGATGTATGTTTCGGCAAAATATTCGCGATTATTGGGAGTTCTTTCTGAACCGCCGTATGATCCGAACTTAAAGATCGTTGTTGATCTTTCGGAACAGAAAACGTATATATATCGAGGAACCAAAATGATATTTGAATCTTTGGCATCGACAGGACTTAACAGTTCTCCGACACCGAAAGGCACCTTCAAGATATTCAGGAAAGAAATTTCTCGTACCATGCAAGGGCCAATTCAAAATATTGGAATTCAGGATACTTACGATATGCTCGGAGTTCCTTTTGTCGCATTTTTTACACAAGAAGGAGCGGCATTTCACGGAGCTTATTGGCATAACGACTTTGGTAAACACCATAGTCACGGTTGTGTGAATCTGCCCATCGATGAATCAGAAAAACTTTATTGGCTAACTCCTGTTGGAACCAAGGTTATCGTTCAGGCATAACTTAAAACAACAGAACTCAAAAGCGCTTTGATATTTCAAGGCGCTTTTTTCTTACCAAAAAATTGACCTATTGACGCTCTTATGTTAAAACTACGCCAGGTTAAAAGATTTTTGAAATTTATACGTCCCCTAACGCTTGTCAGGCGTTGGTTAAAACGAGATGAACAAAATTCGTCTCAAATAAAATGTGGCAAAAAATAAAAAGCTTTTTTTGTAAAAAAGATCCTTTTATTAAAACACACGAGCCAGTCACCAAAGTTGACACTTTGGATGATTTAAAAAGAAAATGTCATGGACTTTTTCCGCTCAGTACTATTGTTCTCGCGAACAATTTGGGAATTAAAGTTTACTCAACCAAAGAGTTTGATCGAACGATCGCGGGTTCAATAACAAAACAAAACGGGAAATTCATTATCTATGTCAATGAAAGTGAATTCCAACCAACAGTACGCTTCGTCGTCATGTACGCGATTGTAATGATCTTGGAACACAAAAATATTCTCGATGAATGTGACGAGTACTTCATCATGAAAAAGTTATCGATCGCGAAAAATATCGATGTCATCAAAACCGTTTTGGAACTACTGATGCCCGAGGAAGCGTTCGAAGAATGTTGGAACAAAGCTTCCGAGATAGAAGATGTTACTAACACCTTCAAAATATCGAAAAGCATTGCTGCCGTACGAAGTTACAATCTCTTCGGAGAAATGTTCCTATAAAAAACATCACACAGAATAGATAAACCGCCTTTCAATAAGGCGGTTTTAGTTTGCTAAAAAAAATTGACTTCTTTTACCTATTGTGTTAGAACTATCCCCATAAAGAGTTGTTTAACAATTTTATAAAAAGCAAACGTGCCTAAACAAAAAGCAGCGTTTGCCTAACGCTTGTCCGGCGTTAGTAAAACGAGATGGTCAAAAGCCGTCTCAAAATAAAATGCCGAAGAAAAAATGGTGTTTGGTACGATGGTTTCGTTTTTTGGGTATTGTTACCAGCGATCGTGACGAACTTCTCAAAAAACAAGAGGAGCACGAGAACGAAGCGAAAAAAGGTTTGGAGGAGATCTTTCAGCTCGAAACGCAGATCGAAGATCTCGCCAAAAAAGAAGCGACAGCCAGCGCTCAAGAGAAAAAGACTGAGGAAGACAAAACGCAAAAAAGAGATATTGTTTCGTTGAAAAGAAAAGAACTTGAGGAAGCTCAAAAAGCATTCTTGGAAGCGGAAACGATCGCAGACGCTGCGGTCCTCGATCACGGCCTGACAAAGAGCATTCTCAACTCCCATGTCAGAGACAAAGAAATGAAACAGATGGTCCGCACAAAACACACGAAATTCGCTCGTGGAGCAAAAGAACTTATCGAAATCAAAAAGCAAGAAGAAGTATTGCAAGATGAAATGAGTTCGTTACGCGCCGAATTCAAAAAGCAAGAAGAGATCATCCAAACCAAGGTGCAATCCATGAAAAAACAAGGGATCGACATCAGCACAAAGATCGTATTCGAATAGACCGGACAGAAAAAAACCGCCCTTATAATGGGCGGTTTTCGTTTGTCTAAAAACTCAATTCCCTTCCGAATATCTGCAAAGGTTTTTTCGTACATGCCTTTTGCAATGCACTCAGATCACCCTGGTCGATTGCCTGACTCAAACTTTGATTGTATGCGTACATGATCGAATCTTTTGAAGGATTGTGATCAAGTCCTAAAGCATGCCCCAATTCGTGCGCCAAAACATGCTTCAACATTTCTTTATTTTCGAATTGATAAATATTTATTTCTTGTTTACCCAAACTATCCACCACATATTCGCCTGCACTGAACACTTCCCCCGCCGTACTATTTATTTCATCGGCATTCAGATTGATCTCTCCCGCAAGCAAATTATATTTTTTTATAAGCGCGTTGATCTGATCTCCAAGAGTATTCACTTCAAATCTTTTTTGTTCTAGTGCACTATTCTCCTGTACCAAACTGCTTTTTTGTTGATTCAATTTCTCAAACTCTTTTTTGGGCGCGCCGCCGCGACCATTCCAATAACTCACCGTCATATTGTAATCAGCTTGATGTTGTTGAAACAATAAAACAGCATTCTCATATTCCGTTTGACTCGTACGATATCGCAGTTGCAATGATGAAAATTCAAGCTTTACCGATTCAGCCTGCCCGCGTGTCGCTTCTATATCGCCTCTCAATACAGCATTTTTTTGCGTCAATTTTTGACGGTCGTCATATCTCAAATTTATTCCCATTTTCCCGGTTGGACTGAATTCAAAAAGTTTTTTTCCATATTCCTTTTCCCACATCAAAGACGCTTGATTCGCCGCCTCTTGGAATTCAGGTTCGGTAAGTCCAAACCCGAGATCGAACGCTCCCACCGAATATTGCAGCGGAACATCGCACGGACCTTTTCGATAACTCGTGTCATATACATACACTCCAAAAACAACGATCACCAAGAACAACAGCGATCGCAACGACTTAAAAAATGAATTTACTTTTCCTTCCATGATCTATCAATATTATTATATATCGTTTTTTACATAAACAAAAACCCGACCTTGATTCGACAAGATCGGGTTTATCATTTTCTAGAATAATTCTTTACATATATCGTCAGCAAGACCAAGTTCAACAGCTTTTTTCGCGGTGAGTGTTTTTTCTAACATCAATTCTTCAAGCATCTTCTCGGTGAAATTCGGCTGTTTCTGTCTAATTCTCTTCAGATAGATCTTAATGGCGGCACGCACTGGGATCTTTTCCGCGTTTGACTGATTGGTTATCTTTTTTAAATTAGACTGACCGACGATCTCATATTCTCCATCATGCATCAACATCCCTGTGTTTTCAGAAATAGATCTTTTATGAGCACCTTGCAACATAACACTCGCAATACTGTCGGCACTTCCATATGCACACATTCTGATTTTTGCCGCGCAATTCTTCATCGCGTCATAAATAGCAAGGCCGTGAACTACTGAACCGCCAGGACTGCCTATTATATAGAGATTGATCCAATCATTTGAAATGCGCGACATTTTGACCAAACCTTGAATAACTTGATTTGCCATAAAACCGTCCACTTCTCCATCACCTTTAGCTGACATCATAAAGATCGTGCGTGAATCTATATCAACACCGTCAGAAAGAGTTAAAGATGACACAATATTTTCTCCTGTGTCTTCCTCCATTTTTTTGGAATTAGAGTTTTTCACAAAATTTTTTATTATTCTAGTAGTTATGTAAAAGAACCTCGACAAAGTTCTTTTAAGACTTATAAAGCTTAAAAACGATCTACTTTGAAGACTACCCCAGAGAAGTGTTTTTGTCCACTTTAAAAAAAGCGGGTCCTCCGGAGGACCCGCTTTTGTTGAAGTGAACTTTACTATAATTTTTACTGCAATTTCAAGAAAATATTGTCACATCTATATTTATTACGACTTGTTGTATTATCAGTGTCTACACCATTTGGTCCATATGAAACAATGACAGGTGCTATTGCTTCAACAGAATGTCCGGCACAATCATTAGCTCCGTTATTACTATACGGAGTATAGTCCGGATCAAAGTCATACTTATGTCCCCACGGATCAAGCGGCGATTTTATATAAGGACCTTTCCACAACAAAATATCAGTTGCGGTCCAAATACATGTACCAACAGCACCCTCGATCGGTGCCGTTACCAGTCCTAATTGAGTATCGTCAAACCATGCTTCATCATTTGCAACGGTACCAATAGGACAACCATTGAGCGACTTACCCGTATCGTCTTCAAGAAGTGCTATACCAGCTCTGATATTTCGCAACTGAGCTTTTGCTTGTGCAATCCTTGCTTTATCACGCGCAGTATTTACACTTGAAAGAACAACGCTCGACAAAATACCGATGATAGCAATAACAACCAAAAGTTCAATCAACGTAAAGCCTCGCTCTTTTTCCATAATACACATAATTATATTCTATAATCGCGAGTTTATCTACCAGACAGATGTCAGTATTATATAAAAGAAGCGAGTAGAAGCCTCTCTTGTTGTTCAAAGTTTTTAATTATCTTAAAACGTAAAAGAACTTCGTACCATTCTTTTAAAACTTCTAAAAACTCAGAAATATCTACTTTCAAAACTACCTTAAACAAGGTTGATTATCTATTAAAAAAAGAACGAATTGACCATTATTCTCTTTTATGTTAAAACTACCCCAGCGAAAAGTTGCTTAATAATTTACAAGAAGCAAATTTGCATAAACAATAAAGCAGAATTTGCCTAACGCCTTGTTCGGGGTGTTAGTAAAAATAAGGTGAATCAAAAAAACACCTTAAAAAAATGCCCAAAACAAAAAAATATTTTATCGTTGGACCTGTTGTCTACGATAACAGAGATCAATCGATCTTTGATGATTTTGATAACACAAAAATTCTTTTTATTCGCGGTTGGGGTAGACTGAAAACTTTTGAAAAACAATACCGTCTTGGTCAATTTGTTGCCGACGCAATGAACGAAGCTCTTCAAAAAGTTTCACCGAAAAAAGTTGCCGGAATCGAGCACCTTATAACCTACCCGGTAAAATTCGACGATATTTCATATGTCTTCGATGCTAATGGTAAAAACCCCTTTCCTTTTATTCAATTTAAAAAAGAACAAAAAAAGAAAGCTGGGTTTGTCGTTTATGCGATAAACAGAAAATTGCAAGTATAATTAAAAAACAAAACCGTCTCCCTAAAGAGGCGGTTTTTTGTTGAAAGTTTTTTAATTTTAAACTCAACAAAAAAGAAGCGGGTCCTCCGGAGGACCCGCTTCTTTTGAAATTAATTTTAAAAATATTCCGTATTATTTATCCAGATCCAAAACGTCATCAATACGAATTTTTGCGACAAAGTCGGGCACGTGGCTGACGATGATCATCGCACCATCATATTTATTGAGTGCTTCGGCGATCACGGGAATGTGGCGGAAGTTTATATGGTTTGTTGGTTCGTCCAAAATAAGAAGTCCCGGTTTTTGCAAAACCAATCGCGCGAATGCAACGAGTCCTTTTTGACCTTCCGACAAATTTCCGATTTTTGAATTGATGACGTCACTCGTAATAAGAAATCCAGCCGCAACACTTCGGATCGTTTCTTCATTTTTTTTGATTGCAACTTCTGCGAGTGAATCATAGACAGTGTCTTCAAAATTAAGTGTTGAAAAATCTTGACGATAATAACCAACTTTAATTCCATTTGAAATCTTTGTTCCCTCCGCTTCATTTTTTGCGATCAATTCCAGGAGCGTGCTTTTCCCGCTACCGTTGGGACCTTTGAGTAAAAGATGCTGATTACGTCGCAAATGAATATCCGCTTTATGTATTTTTGGCTGATGATTCTTGATCACTTGATACGAAGTGAGGTGCGCGATCTCACCTCCAATATCCGGCTGTGATTGAATGATGAACGGACGAATTGTTTTATCTTCTTTTCGCACATCAACTTTTTCCTCTTCCAAATCCTCAGCAAGATCTCGCATTCGTTTTGCGACCATACGCATCTGTCCTCCTTTATTAGCGAAAGAGTTTGCTTTATCTTTTTTCTCTTGGATCTCTTTTGCGAGTTGTGCATTCTTTCGATTCTCTCGTTCCTGTCGCGCAACGATCTGTTCTTTCACATCAAAATAATTCCCGACATATTGTTCGATCTTTTTTGTGTACGCATCGAGATAGAGAACCCCGTCGGTGAAACTGTTGAGAAAATCCGCATCATGTGAAATAACGATGACTGTTTTATCATATGCTTTCAAGAATTTCGTGAGATGCTCGATACCGTCCTTGTCCAAATTATTCGTCGGTTCATCAAGAAGAAGGAGCTCGGGATTTTGAATGAGCGCGGAAGCGAGAAGAAGTCGCGCTTGTTGACCGCCTGAAAAAGAACGGACTATCCTATCGTGCGGTGCATTCAAATGTACAACTTCCAAAATTTCATCTATTCTCGGATCAATATCATAAATTCTTACAGCCGACGGATCGGAGTTCAAAGCTTTATCAAAAAATTCGCGGATTGTGAGTTCGAGTTCATCACGCGGAATAACCTGTCGAGACACCGCAATAGAAACACCTCGCACCACATGCACAAAACCATTCCACGGCAAGATATTTCTTTCGATCAAATTGAACAACGTACTTTTACCCGCGCCGTTCTGTCCCATAATTGTTGTCTTGGTTCCTCGGCGAATAGAAAAAGCCACTTCGTGAAGAAGAGGTTTGTTTTCCGAATGTCCGAATGTAACATCCTCAAATCTGAGGACCGCTTCATTTTTTGCCATTCCGAAAAGAATACAACATTTTGAGATGTTTGGCAAGTCTTTTTGTCTATTTTACAACCGTACGACAACATAAAACAAAAACCACCCCTGACTTTCGTCATAAGATGGTTTTGTATAAGATTAATTTATATCGTTTAACTAATACGGAAGTTTTTAAACTGCCACGGATCGGTAAGATCCATGTTTTTTTCATTAAAGAGCGGTATATCTTCTGGACGACGACCTTGAAGAGGTGTCCACTCGCTGTATTGTCCGACAATATTTCCGAGATATGGACTCATAATTTCGAGCATGCGAACATGATCGGTCTCGTCTGCTTCAAGAATACCACGTGTCGGATTCTCAAGTGCCCATATCAAACCGGCAAGCACTGAGACCGTGACCTGTAAACTGGTCGCGTTATTATAAGGCACCAAGGTGCGTGTTTCATCAATGGAGAGCTGTGAACCATACCAGTACACACCCTTCTCATTACCCATTAGAAGAACACCGAGTTCGTCAACACCACCGGGCAAAATTTCTTCTCGCATCAAACGATGTTTTGAATGTAATTTATCAACACGAGCGTCGACTTCACGCAGTGATATCACAGCATCGTCACAAGGATGATACGCGTAGTACACAGTAGGACGATACAATTCACCACCTTCACACGTTGTGAAAAAATCAGAGATCGAAATTGATTCATTGTGTGTAATAACGTTGCCAATGTATGGCCCCGCGAGTGGTGTCCAACTGCGAACACTTGTCTTATAGCCTTGCTGATTGAGATAAATAGCACTATCACAACCAAAACCGTGTCGTGCACCATCTTGTGGAAACTCTTTTTCATGAGTACCCCAACCCATTTCGGCTGGCATACAAGCCTCCACATGAAGACCATCGATCGACCAAGTGTTTACAAATTCATCTTTCGTTTTCGAAATAGAAGATGTTTGGGTGTCACGTTCGGCAATGTGAATCACTTTAATACCAAGATCACGAGCAAGTATTGCCCACTCCTCACGAGTCTTTGGAATGTCGGCTTTATGCCCTGTGTCTTGGGCAATATTCAAAAGTGCTTCTTTTAAAAGATACGAAACGAGTCCCGGATTGGCACCTTGACAGACGATCGCAGTCGGATCGTTCTTACTTCCTGTCTTGCGCAATTCGAGTATCTCTTCGCGAAACCAATAATTCGATCGCTCGGACAACGTCAGAGAAGGATCGTTATCTTGCTCCGGCCACGTTTCGATGGAGGTATCAAGATAAAGCACTCCACGCTCACGACACCATTTCATGAGAACGACCGAAGAAACATCAACCGCGAGATTAAGCAAAAAATCACCGGGACCAAGCGTCGATTCAAGGATGCTTTTATGATTTTCTGCAGTGATACTATTAATGATAAAATTGACACCTAATGTATTGGCGACGTCACGTCCGCGTTCGTCGGCCGCAATGATCGTTATGTTTTCTTTTGGTATATCAACATGTCGCAGAATGAGTGGTAATGTACCCTGACCAATACTACCAAATCCAATGATCACTATTTTTCCGTCATGAGCGACGATCTTTTTGTTCGAAATTTTTTCCATTTTTTGAATTATTCATATGTAGAGATATTATTCTCAATTATTTTTTTACTAAATTAATATTGCGTTAACAAACGCACGTGCGTACGAACTTACTTTTTAATAATGATACAAGACCACACAAAATTACACCCCCCATTTGAAGAGTTTCTGATTTGTGTGCTATTTTTTAAATCCAAAACCTTGGCGGTTTTAGAACATAAAAAAATTAGCTACCGTTATATTTTTACGACCGACGGCGGACTGTACGTTTATTGAACGGTTCAAGAATTTTTTTTATCGCCATAAGTTTTGCGAACAATATATTTTTTTGACTCTCTCGTTCCTGTCGCAGTACTTTTTGTCTTTTTACATCAAAATAACTTCCAACATATTGTTCGAATGAAATGTCTTTAAATCTGAGTATTAATTCATTTTTTATCATTCCGAGGAGTATACAACACTTTAACGGGTTTGGAAAGGACCCCGAAGCAAAAATTGACGGCAAATCGCGGGCGTGCTAGAACTAACTTGGTGGTAAAAGTTATTTAATAATTTATAAAAAGCAAATTTGCCATAAAAAAATAAACGGTAAAATTTGTCTGACATCTTACTCGAGATGTTAGTAAATTTAAGCAAGTCAAAAAACTTGTTTTTAAAAAATGCCCAAAACAAAAAAGGTGAGCCTCGCTCCCCACTCAAAAAAAGTGGAAGATTTTCGCAAATCATTTCCCTGGAGGATCTTCCGAATTATGTCAGAGTTTGTTGATGGTTGGCAGTTCCTTGCCGACTTTAAAAAAACAGTAACCATATTCGGTTCAGCAAGAACGCCGGAAACAGATGAGTGGTACAAAGAAGCTAGAAAACTTGGCAACCTTCTCGCGAAAAATCATTTCTCAGTCGTCACTGGTGGCGGCCCTGGAATTATGGAAGCGGGAAATCGCGGATGTTTTGAGAAAGGTGGAAATTCGATCGGTATTGATATCAAACTTCCCTTTGAACAAAAATCAAATCCTTTCACAAACAAAAGCCAAGGTTTCCATTACTTCTTCACGAGAAAAGTAATGCTTGTCTACTCGGCTGATGCGTATGTATATTTCCCGGGAGGACTTGGCACGTTTGATGAATTATTCGAAATACTCACACTCATCCAGACAAAAAAAATTACCGACAACATCCCTGTTGTTCTCGTCGGAAAAGAATTTTGGACACCGATGGTGAAGTGGCTCGAAGAAATTATAATCAAAAAATACAAAACAGCGAGCCCTGAGGATATACACCTCTTTACTGTTGTTGATACGGCAGAAGAAGCTTTGAAAATAATCAAAAAAGCTCACGGCCGTCATAAATTCGATGAGTATGTAACGACACATCGAGACAACACGTAACAAAAACTAAAAAACCGCCAACAAGCGGTTTTTTGTTTTTCTAAATTAAGAATGAAAATCTATCGCATTCCGCCCATCAACTTCTGCAACTCGCCCTGATGCTTTCGCATAACTTCCATTGTTGCCGCGATCTGATCCTTTCCTTCTTTTTGTTTTTGTTTCACTTCCTCCGCGATCTTCTGGAAGAATTCAGGATTAGCACTGATAACCTCAATAAGTTTATCACGTTGATCTGCCGGCAAGTCTTTCAACTGCTTCTCCAACACCTTCTTCATAAAAAAATCTTTCATTCCCATGGTTGTTTTTTTGCTTAATTATTTAATGTTAACTGCATTATTGTAACAGACCTTCATATAATTTTCAATTTACAAATTTCAATTTTCAATGAATAATCAAATCGCAATTTTCAAACCAAAACGTCGTGTTTGAAAAATGATCATTGCACCTTGAAAATTTATTGTAAATTGATGCTTGAAAATTGAAAATTATTTATTTTCCCTTCGGCCAAATATTTCCTGCCTCGGGATAAATTTTCGTAAGAGGATGCTCTGAACAGTCATGTTTCTTCGCGGGACACATTTCTTGTCCATAAGCCACCAATCGATGTGGTCCCTTGAACCATTCTTCTTGCGGTACAATCTCCATAAGATCTTGCTCGATCTTTTTCGGATCCTTTGAATCGCTCAAATTGAATCGGATCGCGAATCGTCTGATGTGCGTATCCACTGCAATACCTTCGTTAATACCGTAGATCTTGCTCAGCAAGATGTTCGCGGTCTTTCGCGCGACACCCGGCAACCGAATCATCTCTTCCATCGTCTTTGGTAATTTTCCACCGAATTCATTCTTCAAAAGTTTTGCCGATGCCAAAATATTCTTCGCTTTATTGTGATAGAAACCGGTCGGCTTAATATCTTGTTCGAATTCCAAAATATTCGCATTCACATAATCGTCCAACTTCTTGTATTTCTTGAAAAGTTTTTCAGTCACTTCATTCACACGTTTGTCCGTACACTGCGCCGACAAAACTACTGCAACCAAAAGTTCCCAATTCGTTTTATAATGAAGCGCCATTTTTTGCTCTGGATACAGTTTCTTTAAAACCGCGATCATTTTCTTCATCCGCATCGCACGTTCTTTTTTGATTTTTTCATCAACCATTTTTTCTTTCTTCATACATATATAGTATCAAACCAAGCAAACAAAAACACCCCCGTGTATATCAGGGGGTGTTTTAAAAAACTATCTTCGTTCGTCGACTCTGCGCCACATAACGGTATGCCGATTCAAAAGATTTGACCAAGGAGCGTTCAGACATGTCCAAACGACAACAAATGTGTCATCAAGATAATCCTTACACCAATATTCCTCGGTACGTCCGATCGTACGTCTCAACTCTTTACCGCAATGTTTACAATACGGAACATCCTCAAGACGCACAATGTTGAACACATCAACCATTCCGTTTGTCGTCACACTTTTGCGATCGACAAAAAGATCCGGATATTCAAAAAGTGCACGCGCTTTTGTCCATGCAACTTGTTTGCAAAAAACAAGCGCGACCGACGAAGGGAGACGTTTCATTTCGAAACTGAGCAATAAGAATTCTTTCTTGAAAAAACTTTTCGAAAAAATTTGTTCGAGATAGTTCATATATTTTTTTATTAAAGAACTCGATGAAAGATCGAGTTCCGATCGTTTTTAAACAATCGTTCAGACAAATCTTTCTTTTACACGCAATTTTTACCACAAAAGAAAGATAATTACAACAAGATCACAAAAACCCGCCTGAATTTTTGCAAAATTATAGTACTAGTACTTGACAAAATCAAAAAAAGTAGTATGGTTGAAGTGATAGACGGGTACCTTGAAAACTGCTTAAGTTTTCGGTCGAAGTACTCGCACAATATTAGTTAATCTAATTTGCGCGGGTACAACACCCCGCGCCACTATCATGACCAAGCATAAAACAGCTCTTTTGAAGAATTTCTTCAAAAGAGAGAGGAAAATCCTCGGACTGGAGCTGTCTATTATTGACGTCACCATTGCCCTTCTCTGTTTTGCCGTCGCTCCCATACTGATTATTGCGATCATTCTTCAGATCGTACATTCCTTCATTCCGCTCGATATTTGGGACATGGCCAGCTTGCTAGTACGGATACTAGACACGTTACTGATATCCTCAGCCATCGGAAGAAGGATTCAGAATGTTGTGTCGATAAGGCACGGGATGTAAGCGCAGAACAGAAGAACCCTCTCTATTTTATAGGGAGGGTTCTTGTGTGGAAAACTTTTACGGTTTTTAAATTCGAATGACCCTCTCAAGTCATTTGCCAAAATACAAACAATGTTGTACTCTTCAAAGGATGTTGTTTTCACTGCGACAATTGAAGCTACTTTTCGAAGTGGCAAAGTTCAACGCGCTGAAAATGCTCGCATACCCTTGGGAGCTTGTCGCTTTCTTTATCCAACGATTTATCGGGCTCTTTTTTCTCGCTCTTTTTTGGTTCGCGGTTTCACAAAGTTCCACCACGCTTCAAAGCTTTCGAAGTTTGATCGCCTATTTCTTGGTTGCAAGCGCCGTGCGCGATCTCACATTTTCCTACAATATGAAGTTCGGCAGCGGCTTATTGAAAATGATAAAATCGGGAGAGATCACTAATTATCTCATCAAACCCATCTCTTCAATTCCTTTTTTATTCTTTGCTTTTGTCGGACAAACATGGATGTCCCTCGTATATTCCACATTCACTCTTATTGCGGGGCTCATCATCTTGCCGCCGCTCGGGATCATAAATTATCTTGCTTTTATCGTATTTTGTATATTAGCATTCATCGTTTCAATAAGTTGTAATCTTCTGGTAGGTATTGTCAGTTTTTATGTCGTAGAAGCAGGTGGTATCAAAAACATGTTCAATCATATTATAAGGATCCTTTCCGGTGCATTGATACCGCTCACTCTTTTCCCCGAAATGATGCGCACCCTCACCCTTCTTTCCCCATTCCCTCTTTTTGCTTTCACTCCAACGTACGTTCTGCAAAATGCACTTAGCTGGAGAGAATTAACACAACTGTTCGCCATCTCATTATTCTGGGCGATCGGACTTTTTTTTACCATGACCTATCTCTGGAAAAGGGCGCTCAAACAATATGAAGGGATCGGCATTTAAAACAAAAGAAATGAAATATCGACTTCAAATAGTAAAAACGAATATTATCAACACGTTCCAACATGAAACGGCATATTTTGCGGAGAACTGGAGCAATCTTTTATCGACGATGTTTTACACACTCGCACTTCTTCTCTTTGTGAACGTGCTGTATGCGAACATCAAAACATTTGCAGGATATACCAGAAATGAAATGCTGTTCCTCGTATTCATCGGACAACTCGGGTTTTATACCGGCTGGGGGATATTCGCTGAAAGTATTGAAATGCTCAATGACGACATACAAAAAGGCACTCTTGATCTCGTTCTTATCAAACCTGTACCATCGCTCTTCTTTATCACATTTCGGTGGTTCCCTATCGTTTCAATGGTCCGAGACAGCGTTCCAACTCTGATCATTGTTTTTTCCACGATCAACTGGTCGGCTCTCACTTTCACCGTAAACAATATACTCTGGGGAATTTTTATTTTCATCTGTGGACAAATACTCTGGCATTGTATTCGTTTTCTTTTGATATTGCCCGCCTTCTGGTTCGGCAACGCCCGCGCAGTTTATTCTCTGTCCTATACCCTCGCCGAAACGCACGACCTTCCGCTTGAAGGATATTCAAAAAATCTACGCATATTATTCACGACAGTACTTCCGATAATCACCCTTGCCGCAGTATCAGGTTCGGTCATGCTCGGAAAATCAAATGGTCCGTTTATGGCATTACAAGCTTTCTTTGTAACCATTATCTTTATTTTTATTATTAACGTATTGTGGAAATTGGCGCTCCGCAACTATACATCCGCTTCATCTTAATCAAAAAAATTATGACAAACATTATTGAGATAAAGAATTTTTCAAAAGAGTTCAAGATTCGCACAAACAAGAATGTATTCACAGGTTTGTTCGATCCGAGAAATAGGATCGTGAAAGCGGTTGATGATATTTCTTTCTCGGTTAAAGAGGGCGAAAGCTTGGCGTTCTTGGGTCCGAACGGTTCGGGAAAGACAACAACCATCAAAGCACTCACAGGACTTTTATTCCCGACCGAAGGCAAAATACAAGTAATGGGTTTCAATCCATTTGAACGCGACCGCGTTTTCTTAAAACAAATCGGACTCGTTATGGGCAACAAAGCTGGACTTTCATGGGATCTCACTGCGCGTCAAAGTTTCAATCTTCTTCAAAAAATTTACGAAATACCAAAAGCTGATTGCGAAAAGCGTATCGAAGAACTCACTACCCTTTTCAGTTTAAAACATGTTTTGAATACCCCGCTCCGCAGCGTCTCCTTGGGCGAGCGAATGAAACTCGAACTCATCGGCGCGATCCTACACAGCCCAAAAATTCTTTTTCTCGATGAACCAACAATTGGTCTTGACATCATTTCAAAAAAGAACATCCGCATTTTCTTACGCGATATTCAAAAGAAACTCGGCACCACACTCATTCTAACCAGCCACGATATGGACGACGTTGAAAAAGTTTGCGACCGCGTCGTTGTCATCAATCACGGCCACAAAATTTACGATGATATGCTCGATTCACTCACCAAAGATTACCGAAAAGAACGAATCGTCACTTTTTATTTCGACACAGTTCCCGAAGGTCTTGCTTCAATCGGTCATTCCGAGGTTCAAGAAAAAGCCACCGACTTCATCACCTATCGCACATCCTCAGAACATATGCCAAAACTCATCGAGGAAATCACCACCACACACCAAGTCCTCGACATCGACATCAAACTCATCCCGCTCGAAGACATTATTGAAGACCTCTTCTTAAAAAAGATCGCACCCAAATAAACATCAAGACTTAGCGGTGAGTCCGCCTTTTTCGTGGCGGTCTCTCCGCTAAATCGTGAACAGGGGTTGACAAAATAACCTTTTTACTCTATAATTCAGACATTACTCGCTGGGGTTCTTTTAAAATTGTCGTTAAGAACTCTACCATAATTTTTATTATGAAAAACGATACTGCTTATTCGCTATCTCATGAGGAGAAAAAAATGAGAGCAAAAGAAGCACTTTTTTTCGGAATTTTGTGCGGAGTATCAACGATCATTTCGATCGCGCTTCTCATTTTCGGAGCATTGTACCATTCAATCTCAAGAACAGATCTTATTGTATTCGCAATACTTTCTATCATATTATCGGTAGAATCGTACCTTGGGATCAAGACGTGGACAAAACTCGGTGTTGAGTTAGAGATCGAAAAAAAATAGGAGGACAGTGATCCGCCAAAAAGAACCGTTGTGAGCGGTTCTTTTTTTTTGACATTTTGCTATTTTCGTGATATTATTTAAAAACGAATACGTTCATTGAAATATCTTAATAAAAAACATGAGTTTGTCGACTCATCAATTAACCGTGTCTGTTTAAAACAGGCACTATTATCATGCACAAAAAAGTTATCTTTCTTGTCCATGGTATGTGGGCGGGAAATTGGTGTTTTGAGAAATTACAAAAATATCTTGAACATCATGGATTTATCGTACACGCAATAAATCTCCTCTATCATGATTCCCTTCTTCCTCACAAAAAACTTGGGACGACAGGAATTCTTGATTATGTTGAAGATATGGAACAGCAAATTCGAGCGGGACGCCAATATCACGGCATCACCGATACGAAGTTTTATATCTTGGGACATTCAATGGGTGGGCTAATCGCGCAAATGATTGTATGTAGAAATCCACAATGGTTTGAAAGTGCTATCTGTCTTACACCCGCTGCACCGGCAGGAATTTTTTCCCTTTCTCGTTCTGTCATAAAATCATTTTTAGGACCAATGACAACACCTACTTTTTGGAAAAAGCCGAACAAACTTTCCAAAGAAGCCGCTATTTACTCAATGCTTCATTTACTCTCAAAAGAGAGACAAAATGAACTTATTGAAAAAATGGGTTATGAATCGGGACGGGTCTGCTTTGAAATCGGTTTCTGGTTTCTTTTTAAAGAGCCTCCAACACGATTAAAGAATCCGAAAAATGTTCATTTTCCAATATTATTTATTGGGGGCGAAGATGACAGGATTACACCAATCAATGTCGTTATGGAAAATGCAAAACTTTTTCCACAAGCACAGACGCTTCCAATGTCATATACTTGTCATTACGATGTCCTGGAAGATGAATATATTTTCCAGTATATACTGTTATTCCTCGATCATTCTCATGACCCCACTCCGCACAAAAAAACCGCTCCCTAATTTTTTAGGCAAGCGGTTTTTTCTTTTTACTTTTTGAAAACTATTCGCTGATCTCTTTGTCTTTCTTCACATTTACTTCTTCCAATTTCATGATTGCGGTATCAACCATTTTTTGAACTTCATCTTTCAATCGGAATTTATCGTCTTCGGTAAGTTCTCCCTCTTTGCATTTGTCTTGAATATCGTTCAATACTCGTTCACGTTCGTGTCTGATGGAAACTTTTGCATGTTCAAGTTTTTCATTAGCAACTTTTTTCAAAAGAACTCGCCGCTCCGATGTGAGTTCAGGAAATGAAATACGCAAACCCATATCATCGGTCGCCACTGAAACCCCAAGATCCGACGAGGAAATAGCCTTTTCTATTTCCTTTATGTGTTTTTTGTCCCAAGGAGAAATGCGCAACGAACGCGGTCCTTCCGTTGTAATACTTGCAACATGTGCAACGAGCGTTCGTGCCCCAAATGATTCAATTGCAACATTATCAAAAAGCGCCGGTGTTGCCCGCCCCGTGCGGATCCCCGTAAATTCTTTCACCAACCACTCATGAACCCCTTCCACTTCTTTTTTAAACTCTGAAAAATCGTACGCCATAAAATATTGTTTTTATTAATTAAAATTAAATTGTTACTTACTTGATTGAATTGTACCAAAAAAACCTTTTTGAGTCACTAGACGATTATAATTTGTTTTTTGAAACACAATAAGGTAAAATATTGTCATGAAGAAAGAAATCAAAAAATCCATAAAAACAACCGCAAAGAAAGAAACTGATACAGGAATGCTCGCGAGACTTATGGTTGATGGTTTTGATAGAATGCGAATAGATATTCATGAAACTGAAATAAAAATAACGAAAAAAGTTGATGACCGATGCGACCGTATTGAAAACATTCTGATGCGTGCCCAAGACAACCGCATTGAACGTTTGGAAGATAAAATGAGAAGAATAGAAACTGAACTGGCACTCAAATAATACTTTCAAAAAACACCCCAATCTTGAGGTGTTTTTTAATACTTCTCAAATTTACTCCTCTATTATTTCCCCTCAACAAAATCAAGCAACAATTCAACAGTGTCACCAACAAAAACATTCAGCTTTCCTTTAATACCATCAAGTTCCACAAGAGCATCCATGTTTTTACTTGAACCGCGCAAATATGCGCACGGGAGTTCATAATCAGCCACACCCGAAATGAAGTCGGTCATTGTTCCTGTTTTACCGGCAATCGCGATAATAGCATCCGACCCCTGAACTTGTCGCAAATTCCTCGTCGGATAATCTTCTTCAACCATAATTTTTTCGTCAGGTTCAAACGCATATACTTCACCCACTTTCGCCCGCGCAGTTTCCGAAGGATAATATCCAACGCTCTTTTTACCGCCAGCTTTTCGATACGCCGCACCAACAGCTCCATAAATACCCGCACCCGGTGCGACAACAGGAATATGTCCCCGCTCAAAAATAAGCCGACCAAGCTCTTCAGTCTCTTTTGAAAAATGCTCCGCAATCTCATTGTGCCATGAACCGAGAATAAGAATACGTAATGGTTTCATAATAATTTGTTTGAATTAATAATGACTAGATATCCAAAGCAACTCCTAACATCAGATTTTAAAAAGGTGTTTTGACACTCTTATAATACTCTCTAAGCGAACTGAACATCCCATCTTTTACCATAAAAATTGCAACCTCGGTCATATCAACAAACATCTGACGTTATATATCTTTAAAAGTTGCATGCCATTCAGCAACGACCGTGTCTCCATCGATCCAAACATTTTTCAGATCAAACGTAATATCGTCTTGCTCTCCAACAACTTTATATTTCCAATATTCTTTGATAGCGTTTCTTCCGATATTTTCTTTTTCTTTTGGATCATTATACGTAGCTTCCTCTGTAAAAATCGTGCCAATAAGTTCCACGTCTTTGGTTTCCCAAGCCCTTCCATATATTTCTATTAATTTTGTTGCTTCTTCATGATTCATAATTATTTTAATTTATTATCCTCGCGGCACTGCAATGATAAAATGTTCCAAAATATTCTTTACCGACGGCGCGGTGTTGCGGAGGTAACGGCGGGCGTTTACGGTGTCCGCGATGACCTCTTTGTATTTTCCGAGCTCGGAACTTTTTTGTTTTTGGAGATACATTTCGAGCGCATTGACAAAATTCAAACACTCGGTTTTGTTTTTTGATTCAATAATTGGCGCGAGCAATTCCACTCTTTCTTGAACATTTCCATTGAAAAACGTGGCCGCCATTTTTTCATCGGCGCGGGAAATTTCTTTGTCTTCATTTTTTACGATAACCATTCGCGACTTCAACGTCGGCAAAAGAACATCCGAGCTTGGCATGATAATAAAAAAATGAACGCCAACATTCGGCTCCTCAAAAACTTTCAAAAGTGCATTCTGTGCCTCGCGCGTAATGAATTCCGCGATCACAATAAAAATTCTTTTTGTTCCCGAGACCGCCATACTTCCCTGCATAGTTCGCAACAAATGTCCTTCATCGATCCCAATTTTCTCAAATTCCCCAAACCAAACATCCGGATTCCCCGCCACCACAATTCCCAATTCTTTTTCAATAAAGCCAGACAAAGGCGGGTAAACCGTTTCTTTATTCCCTTCAATGAAATAAGCATGGTGAAGGTTCTTTGTTTTTTTGTAGGTGTCGAAAATTGTTTGCATTCCCTATATCATACAAAAAAAAAGCCCCAAAAGCTATTTTTAAGACGTCCGTCCTTGCGAGGAGCTTGCGACGCGGCAATCCAGGAGTCAATGGCACCAACCCCTGGATTGCCGCGCTTCGCCTTACAGGATCGCTGTACACCTTTTGGATATTTTATTTCGCTACCCGCTCATAAAATAATCTCAAAAGGTCTTGCGGAATGGGTCCCTTCCCATTCCTCACTCGCAAGGACGGACGACGAACGGAAACTAACCAAATGAACGAGGTCCGACCTCGTTCATAGCGGAAGGTAGTCTTCCGCATAAACACGACAAACGAAAAAACTCACCTCGAAAAGACGCGGTAACCTGTTACGTTCGGAAAACAAAAAACCGCCGTGAGGCGATTTTTTGTTTCATTATTCCTAAAACTAACGTTTTGTAATGATACTCTTTTTATACGTCTCCAAATGTTCCAATGCAACTCCCGTTCCCTTCGCAACACAGAAAATGGCGTTATCGGCGAGGACGGCTTTTACTCCGGTTCTTCGATAGACCAATTCAGGGAAATTTCGCAACTGAGATGTTCCCCCCGTCATCGTGATCCCTTGGTCGATAATATCAGCGGACAATTCTGGCGGCGTTTCCTGGAGCACGTCCTTAATAGCTTTGACGATCTCGCGCAATTCTTTGTCGATGGCTTTTACAATTTCATTGGTTGAAACTTGCGCGGTTCTTGGAAGTCCGGCAATATAGTCGCGTCCTTTGATGGTCATTGTGAGTTCTTCATCAAGCGGCACGGCGGATGCGATCTGAATTTTGATATCCTCGGCGGTCTTGTCTCCGATCGCGAGGTTGAATGTTTTTTTGATGTAATCGGCGATAGCGTGATCAATTTTGTTTCCCGCGCATTTTACCGAAGTCGAAGCAACGATTCCTCCGAGCGAAATAACGGCAACGTCCGTCGTTCCTCCTCCGATATCCACGATCATATGTCCGCGCGCTTCGTAAATTGGAATTCCCGCACCGATGGCTCCGAGAATTGGCTCCTTCACCACATATGCATTCTTAGCTCCCGCTTTGATCGTCGCTTCAACAACCGCACGCCGTTCAGTAGAAGAAACTCCCGCAGGCACCGACACCATCACTTCAGGTTTGAAAAAATTCCATTTGCCGAGCGCCTTGTCGATATGATAACGAAGCATCGCCTCGGTCACGCGATAATCCGCGATCACGCCATCTTTCATCGGTCGATACGCAATAATACTGTCCGGAGTTCGTCCGATCATTTCTTTCGCTTCAAGCCCAACCGCAAGAATTCTGTTATCCTGTTCTGAAACGGCCACAACCGACGGCTCATTCTGTACAACCCCTTTTCCGGGAACAAACACAAGCGTGTTCGCCGTCCCCAAATCGATCCCCAATTTTCGAATAAAAAATGACATACAAATTTTTAATTAAAACCTTATTTCAATAGTACCGTAATACTACCTGAAAACTCCCCGACAGTAAATACAGCCGGAATTTTCCAACAACTTCCCCATTTTTGTCAAAAAATTCAAACACACTTTTTACCATTTGTATTTTTCTGACATTGGAATATATTTATATACATAATGAACCACATAAAAACAAAAAAAGCTACGGGTGGCAAACAAACCGATGACGAGCACCCCAAACAAAATGGGTCTTCGTCAAAAAAATTCTTATTTATTAGTGTTGATGCCCTTGCCGCTGATCTCGCGTGGCAATTGGTAAAAGAAGGAAATGAAGTAAAGATGTATATTCGCGACAATGATTCAAAAGACATTGCCGATGGTTTTGTCGAAAAAATAAACGAGTGGGCGCCTTTTGTCGATTGGGCCGACGTTATTGTCATAGACAGTTGTGGTCGCGGTGCGCTCGCCGATGATCTTCGCCGCAAAGGAAAACTGGTGGTCGGCGGAAGCGTCTACACCGACAAACTTGAAATGGACAGAGAGTTCGGTCAAAACGAAATGAAGGAAGCAAAAATGACGATCTTGCCTCATTGGGAATTTGAAAGTTTTGACAAAGGAATAAAATTCATCGAAACCCATCCGGGAAGATATGTTTTTAAACCATCCGGAAAAGAAACCTTGGATTGGTATCTGAAAAGTCTGCTCTTCCTTGGACAAGAAGAAGATGGAAAAGACACCCTCGCCGTCTTAAAACACAATAAGGACAGCTGGGCGCAAAAGATCAAAACGTTCCAACTTCAGAAATTCGCGACGGGGATCGAAGTCGCTGTCAGCGCGTGGTTCAACGGAAATGATTTCATCTATCCTATCAATGTTAATTTCGAACACAAAAAACTTTTCCCCGGCGATATTGGACCATATACGGGAGAAATGGGAACGCTTATGTATTGGGACGATACGAACAATCTTTTTGATATGACCTTACGACGCATGAAAGATCGTTTAGCTGAGAATAATTATGTCGGCGTTATCGATATCAACTGCATTGTGAACGGAAAAGGTGTTTACCCGCTGGAGTTCACCACGCGTTTCGGATATCCAACCATCAGTATTATGCAAGAAGGTGTTCAAAGTCCGTGGGGCGAATTCCTGTACGCACTTGCCAAAGGAGAGAATTATAAACTCAAAACGCAGAAAGGATTCCAGATCGGAGCAGTTGTTGCAGTACCGCCATTCCCTTATTACGACAAGGAACAATACAAAATGTACAAAGACACGTCTATCATATTCAAGAAACCGAACTTTAACGGGATCCACCTCGGGGATGTAAAATTAAAAAATAACAGTTGGAAACTCACGGGAGACGCGGGATATGCGCTCGTAGTCACGGGTTCTGGAACCACAGTAGAAGGCGCTCGAAAAGAAACCTATCACCGCATCGAGAATATCATTCTGCAAAACATGTTCTATCGAACCGACATCGGTCTCAAATGGATCACGCACGAAGGCGACGAAATGCAGTCGTGGGGACTTCTTTAATAAATAGAAAGATTCAAAAAAATAAAAATAGAAAGATTACCGACGTCGAAATCTTTCTATTTTTTTATTACATATTTTTCTATTCGTAATACCATCTCCAATTAACTACTTCACTTTAGAACTTCGAAACCGTCGTCCTTGCGAGGAGTGGAGCGACGCGGCAATCCAGGAGTATGTGGCACACCCTAGATTGCCGCGCTGCGCTCGCAAAGACGATGATCTCTTGTTTTTATAGAAGAGGTTAATTAAAGATGGTATAACAATCTTTCTATTTTTCTATTTTTTCCCGCTCATAAGCGGGACCCCGCCAGCGGGCGGTGGCTATTCTTTTTTTGTTCCCGGAATGATTAGATAATCAAATCGTTCCCCCGAATCGAACCAATTCTCAACACTATGATCAAGTACCGCACCTTGTTTTTGCATTCCAACACTGCAATTATTGCTGACGCGCGCATGCATCGTGATCGGACGTCCGCTCACTTCTTCAATGAGTTTTTTCACCAGCTTGGAAAAATATCCACGTCCTTGATATTCACTTCGGATAGCAATTGATTCAAGATAAATCGCGTTTTGCATTGGAGACATCCGTGAATCAACTTCTTTCAAGTCATCATATGCCTCGCCATGTGGAACCGCAAAGATATATCCAGCGACTTTTCCATCGGGAGCATACGCGATGATCGTGATCTTTCCGCCTTCCATTTTCTGTTCATAATTCTCGCAGTCCCACAAAGCCTCGGGAAAAAGTTCCCGTTCCATATCCATGATCTGACGAAAATCCTCGTCATCGATGAATTGTACAGAAGTGATCGTATCGGCTTTCATTTGTATATAATACAAAAAACAAGCAACAAATAATAGTGCACTTCGAAAGATCAATCCGCGTTCGATCTTTCCATATAATCGAATTCGATCTTGGAATCGCGCAAACGTTGTAAAATATTTCTTTGCGCAGTCAATTCTTTTAATCTAAAGAATATAATACTGACAACTTCCCAACAAAGCACCCATCCTCCGATAAGTATCCCTTCCGCCAAGAAAGCAAAGTTCAAATATACTTCATTCTCATCAACGAATTGCGACGCCCACGTGCCGACAAAAAGAAAGATCAATCCGTAGAATATCGAGGACTCCGCTTTTTCTATTTCAAGTCGTCTGAGTTGATTTTGTTTTCGAATACTGTAATTGAAATAATTCACGAACCCTTGAATGCTTTTTTCTTCTTTTTCCTTATCCTGCAAATTCTTCGGGAGATGAAAAACAATACATATTTTATGTCGGTAATTTATGTCATTCACACAAGACTCCAAGAATTCAAAAAGATCCTCGTCGAGATCGCGATCGGCGATTGGCGAAAAATCCCACTCATTATAGAGCTCACGATAGAAGCCGAGTTCAACATCTATATAACTGGTATTCAATTCTTTCGAATATCGATAGAGATCTTTAACCCCCGCATTGGGATTTAAAATTGCGTCCAACGGATTTTTGTCCATAAAATTAAGAGCAATGCAAAACATTCACATTGTGTCTACACTCTTATCATACCAAAATATGGCTTTATTTGCACCTATTTTTCCATTTTCTTTTTGACAAAGTGGATTTTATATAGGCAAATCCTAGGTTTTTTCGACCTCCGTTTTCTACTTTGTATGTTTTACAAATAGACAGTTGAGAGACATTTTTGAACGTTCTACCTACGCTTTTGAAAATAATTTTCAAAAAATTTTATACGAAAAACCAACTCTCCAAACAAAATAAAATACGATAAATCTTGCGGTCGCAGCTTTTATCGTACTTAAAAATAACATCAGCGAACCCCTATTAATCTTGCGGTCGCAGATTTAATAGGGGTATAAGAGAGTAATCAATAACTACGGAAGACTACCTTCCGTATATATGAAACACCGATAAACTTTGCGACCACAATAATTATAGGGGCTTGCAAACCATCTAAAAAACGCAGGTTCCCTTTTGGTAACCCGCGTTTTCTTTCATTATGACTTTACAGACTTTTTTACACTGAGCCGTGTCGAAGTGCGACTTTACGGACTTTGTAGACTCGTTTACAAACTTTCTCGTGTAATATCCACCCCAATCGCCTGCAATCTTTTTTCTACCGATTCATATCCGCGATCAATATTATAAATATTATGAACAGACGATTCACCCTTCGCGATTATCGCAGCGAGAACGAATGCCAAACCTGCACGTAGATCGGGACTCTCCAAAGTTTTGCCGTGAAGTGGTGTCGCGCCTTTTACCAACATCCTATGCGGATCCATTGGGGTAATTTCGGCGCCCATTCCTTCGAGCGATTCGGCATAACCCAAACGTCCTTCAAAAATAGTTTCATGCACCATACTTGCACCTTGCGCTTGGGTGAGAAATACGGTCATCGGGGCTTGCAGATCAGTCGGGAATCCTGGGTATTCATGCGTTTTTAAATTCACGGCGTGAAAAGTTTTTTTGTTCTTTGCCTCATCGCGCACGATCCGCAACGTCGTCTTCCCCACTTCCACATCAACTCCCGCGCGGCGCAACGTGTCCACCAGAGCTTCCACGTGCAAAGGATTACATTTTGTCACCGTCACGTCTTTTCCCGCGAGCGCTGCCAAAATAAGAAAACTTCCCGCTTCAATTCGATCAGGGATCGTCACATACGAAACACCCGCAGCCTTCAGCAATTTTCCATCGCGACCTTTGATCGTCACGGTCGGCGTTCCCGCACCTTTGATATCGGCTCCGCATTCATTGAGAAATTCCGCCAAGTTTTCAATCTCAGGTTCCATCGCGGCGTTCTTTATCACGGTCACACCCTTCGCGAGCACTCCCGCCATAAGCAACGTCTCAGTCACCGTCACGCTCGGGATCGGCAAGAATATCGTCGCGCCTTTCAAACGTCCGCCCTCGGCTTCAATGACATACATCTCATTCTTCTCCGTCACCGTCGCGCCCATTTGTTGAAAACTCTCCAAGAAAAGATCGATTGGCCTTGCACCGATTACACAACCTCCCGGATGCGGAAACGAAACTTTTCCCGTCCTCGACAATATCGGCCCCGTAAAAACGATCGATGAGCGGATCTTCTTCGCGATCGCAGGCGACAAAACATTCTGAATTTCTTTCTTCGGCGTGATGTTGTACGAATTCTTGTCTTTCTTCTCAACCTCCATCCCGATGTCCCCCAACAATTCCGCAATTCGTCGAATATCCTCAATATCGGGAACGTTCTTCAAAGTAACCTGATCCGAAAAAAGCACCGTAGAAACCATCGCCTTCAAAGCCGCATTCTTCGCTCCCCCCACCGCAATTTCCCCCACCAAATTCTTCTTCCCCCCCAACCCCTTAATTTTAAAAATATCAGTTATCATGCCCCTATCATAGAGCTTTAATTTTTTTTGACAAACTGTTGATAAACGAACCTGCCTGCCGACTTAGGCAGGGCTTTTAGGCTATTAGGCCACTGCGTTTTTAGGCTACTAGGAAACGTCCGTCCTTGCGAGCGCAGCGCGGCAATCCAGGAGTCCAACCACCAACCCCTTTTTTTTTGTTTCCCGAACGCAACAGACTACCCGCTCCTTTTGAGGTGAGCTCCGTTTAAAAAGTATGGGTCATGACCCCAATATCTCCCAGATACAAAAAACCCGAGAATTAAATTCTCGGGTACACGTTTAAGTGTTTTTTATTATTCTGAGGAGCGCTCAGGCTCCTCAAATGCAAATCCAACAGAACTTGACCAGTCACCGTTAGAATTCATACAACCATCTAGGGAAAAGTGATACAACCAATTACTATCGGAACTTGTTTGCAATGCAAATAATTTTAATCCGTGCCGTTGTTGTTTTACCTTTATAGGCTTATGCATAATCATAACAACATCTCTCATTCCCAACTCAGCCAAATCTTCTTTTTTTCTGAACATTAAGCGCATGAGACATGCCACTTCTGGATCTGGCATTACCAATCCATATTCCTTTGCAGTGGCAAATACCTTTTTAGCGCTTCGCTTACCATTTGCAAATATTGCACCCATACAAACTACAACATTAGTAGTTTTATTATAGGTTGGTCTAAAACTCTTAGAGAGAAGCATTTCCTCCGTAGTAGAGTCAATGTCAATCTTTTCCTCCTGAAATTTTTTGATCCATTCCGACCCTGTTGCACCAAATGATGTTACAGAGAAACGAACAAATCCGATTTCAGTCCGGCAAGATTTAACTAATATTGGCGACACAACATCTCTCGCATCTCCTTGGTCATAAAGAAACCGACGAGCCCCTTCATCACCACCTAATCGCATTATAATACGATCTATTTCAGATAGACGAAGATCACTTGTCTTGTTTTGTTCTTGCATACACAAAATTTAATTAACTTGTAAAAGAACACTGGTGTTTAACCAGTTCTTTTTACAAAGACTGGTAATACATATAACCGACTCAAACTAACACACTTTTACAAATATGTCTATAGCTGACACTCACCATCCTTATTTCTTTCTCTCTCCCCCCTTTTTTTTGCCGTTTGTATAACGGATGACAAAATCCCCTTTGGTTAACAATTGTTAACCAAACAAAAAACTTACATGAAGGAGGCCGAACCTCCTTCATTAGAGCTCGGGGATCGGGAGGCTAAAGAAATTTGGGGGAAAAAAGAAACTCACGACGTCGGATGTCGTGAGTTTCTGAGAAAGAACAGGTTACCCGTTTTCTTTAAAATGAGTCTAAAATAAAATTACACCACACTTTTTACAAAACAATTGTGGCTGTCCCCATTATCTTCCACTGAATTTGAATTCACAAAGACTGCGGACCCAAACTCTTCTTTGAAAAAATCAATCGTTGTTAAAGTTGCAAGTTTTGCTATTTTTTTCTTTAAAATATAATCTCGCAAAAACTTTTCTTTTATCTTTTTAAAAACAAGAACAAGACCTCCTAGACCACCAAAAATTGTAAATAGACTTAATATTATCTCTTTGTAATTAATAAAATCAAAAATCATATATTACAATAAATTATACACTTGTTTTTTTGTCGGTGCGATCAAAATTTTTTTCCTCCTCTGAAACAACACTAAAATTATCCAATATTTCTTTCATTTCGGGCGGAATAGTATCTTCTGCTCTGCAAACAAAAAATCCACCATTCCCAACAAATGATTCTCGTGATCTCCAATATTTAAAAAAACTTTCATTTGTATATTTTAAACATTTTTCAATATCGGGGTCGTGAAAATAAACATGATTCTCGTCAATTTTTAAAATAACTCTAAAGTGACCGATATTACGATTTCCTTTCCATTGTCCACACGAAATAAAGGGAATTTTATACTCTATAAGGCTTCTAATTAAAACAGTAACCCCCTCTCTGTTTTCTTTAGTAGAATTATTAAATTCCAACCAATAAGCTTGAAAACCTCTACTTATTGCATCTGACACTAAGTCAGTGACTAAAACAGATATGTTTCCATTAACATCTTTTTGTTTAGGAATTTTTTCAAATAATTCTTGCTGTGAGATATTATCTAAACCAAAATATTTATACACCATTTCTAAAGCAGCTGGTCCGCAATGACAAGGAAGTTGTTTAACAAAAGGTACTTCTAAAGGCTCCATAAGACTAATGTTTTGATTAATTAATCAGACTGTTCAATCAGATACCCTGATTTTGTGGTCTAATTTAGGCGAAATATACCACAAAATGAAATGTTTTAACACCAAAACTCACCTTAAAAAGCGCGGGTAACCTGTTGCGGGCGGGAAACGGGCGGGCGGCAGGTACTCAGGCCTGCCGCCCGTTCGGTTCGTCATTCCTAATAGCCTAAAAGTGTAACGGCCTAGTGGCCTAAAAGCCTAAAAACGCCTAACTTTGACTTTTGGACCTCTTTTTGTAACTATATAGACAATGGGTGGTGAAATACCACTTTATATCAAATGTAACGTATGAAAATTGTAACGGTTATTCCACTTTCTCGCGGTGTTTTTAAAGAACAGCTGTCTTACTTTACCTCTTCGCACGTTTCTTTGGGGTCGCTTATTTCGGTTCCGTTGCGGACGCAAACGGTGCAAGGGTTGGTGGTGAAAATTGAAGATGCTAAGGATTTGAAAACTCGGTTAAAATCGGCGTCGTTTAGTATGAAGAAAATTGAGAAGGTTCATGAGATGCCGCTTTTTTCGCAGGAGCTGGTGGAGGCTGCCGAAAAGACCGCCGACTATTTTGCCACGACGACGGCGGATGTTATTGAGGCGCTTATTCCGAAATGCGTTTTGGAAGCGTATGGAAATGGCGAGATCAAACAAGAACCGCGAGAAAAAACGGAAGAGAAAGCTGACGAGGTTGTTGAGGAAACGGATGATGAAAAAAAAGGCGTTCATATGGACACGAACAAAGATGTGAAAAGCGAGCATTGTATTTTTCAATCTGACGACGAGGAACGGTTCGCGACATACAAAAGTTTTATCCGCGGTTCGTTCGCCAAGAAAGAATCGGTGTTCTTCTGCATGCCGTCGGTACAGCGGATCGAGAGCGTTTACAATCATCTTGAAAAAGGGATCGCGCCGTACACGTTCGTCTTGCACGGAAAGTTGAATCGAAAAGAAGTAGTGCAAACGTGGAATAATATTCTCGCATCGAAACGCCCCGTGCTTATTATCGCGACGGGAAATTTTCTCGCCATTCCGCGGGACGACATCGGCACCGTCATTTTGGACTTCGAGAATTCGAGCGGATACAAAATGATCAAGCGGCCGCTTATTGATTATCGAACGTTCGCGGAAATTTATACGCAAAAAACAAAAACGAAATTGATATTCGGCGACACGTTCTTGCGCGTTGAAACTTTGATGCGCGAACAGCAAAAAGACCTCACGCAGTTCGCTCCGCCGAAATTCAGAATGTTGGAACAAGCGAGACAGAGCTTGGTGGATATGAAAAAGGAAGGCACCAAAGAAGGTGCGCGCGAAGGCTCGGTCGAGGACAAAAAAACGTTTGTTGTCATCAGCAAAAAGCTCGACAGTTTGATCGAACACAACAAAAGTCACAACGAACATCTTTTCATTGTGACGTCGCGAAAAGGTTTGTATCCCGTGACGACGTGCGGTGATTGCGGAACGCTCGTGATGTGCGATCAATGTTCCTCGCCGATGTCTTTGCACAAGACGAATGGCAAACCTGTTTTTGTTTGTCATAAATGCGGGAACAGAAAACTCTCGAGCATGCTCTGCGGAAATTGCGGAAGTTGGAAATTGACCCCGCTCGGTATCGGCACGCAGTTGATCGAAAGCGAAATTTTGGAAGGTCATGAAGGTGTGGCGGTTTTCCGACTTGATGGCGACACGGCGACCACGAACAAGAAAGCGAAGTCGATCGCGGCGGAATTCTTGAACACGCCCGGAAGTGTTTTAATTGGAACGGAAATGGCGTTACCATATATCGAACAGCAGATCGAGAATGTCGCGGTCGCAAGTATCGATTCCCTTTTTGCGCTACCCGACTTCCGCGGGAACGAACGTATTTTTAATTTTTTGCTCAGACTGTACAGCAAAGCGCGAAATAATTTTCTCATTCAAACGCGCAACCCCGACTCGATGCTTTTCACCTATATTGCAAAAGGAAACTTGCTTGATTTTTATCGCGCCGAGATCGCGGAGCGCAAAGAGCTGAATTATCCGCCGTTCAAAACGTTCATCAAGATATCGCGCGCTGGAGAAAAAGCGCATGTTATTGATGAGATGAAAAAACTCAGTGAAAAACTTGGTGGCTACGAAGCAATCATGTTCCCCGCTTTCACGCAAGAGGTCAAAGGAAGTTACAGAATGCATATGCTTATTAAACTTGATAAGAATGCGTGGGTTGATAAAGAGCTCCTCGCGATTCTCCGCGGGTTGCCACCGGCGTTTGGGATTAATATTGATCCGGAGAATCTTTTGTAAACTTCAAAAAACTTTTACTTATTCTCATATTCTGGTATAAATAGAGGACATATGGTTGAAATCGTACAAAAAGAAGCTCCTGTTTTACGAGAAATCGCAAAACCTGTTCCACTCGAAATGATTGGGACACCAGAATTAAATAAAATCCTCGATGATATGAGAGAGGCTTTAGAGAGCCAAGATGACGGCGTTGCGATTGCAGCTCCACAGATCGGTGTATCGTTGCAAATCTTTGTCGTCTCACGACGTGTTTTTATGCTGGATGATGAAGGTAAAGTAATCCCTGAAATTCCAAAAGAAAAAATAGATACATTCAAAGATGTTGTGTATATCAATCCTGAAATTGTGAATCAATCAAAATCGAGAAAGTGGGTCGCCGAGGGATGTCTCAGTGTTCGCGGACTTTACGGAAACACGTACCGAAGTGAAAAAGCGACGGTGAAAGCACTTGATGAAAATGGAAAGAAATTCGTGCGCGGTGCCAGCGGACTTCTCGCACAAATTTTCCAACACGAAACCGACCATCTCAAAGGTATTCTTTTCTCCGATCATGCCGAGAATATTGAAGAAGTTCATCCGAATGAGGATCAAGAGGAGTTTGAAGAATTCGAGGAAGAGACAAAGTAGCTTAATTTAAAAAAAACGCTATCAGCCGTTCCCGTTTGTCGTTCGTTCGTCATTGCGAGCGCAGCGCGGCAATCCAGGGGTTTAGTAACGATACTCCTGGATTGCTTCGCAAGCTCGCAAAGACGACGTTAACGATATTAAAAATAACGTCAAAATCTTTCTATTTTTCTATTTAAATATTTTTCTATTAACACATACGATATGACAAAACCCTCAACATCAAATTTAAAAATAGCCTTCTTCGGCAGTCCTTTATTCGCCGTACAATCACTCGAAAAATTAAAAGAGCTCGGCATCGTTCCCGATCTTGTTATCGCGCAACCCGACAAACCTGCGGGACGAAAATTACTTTTAACTCCGCCCGAGACAAAGGTTTGGGCTGAGGAAAATAATGTCGCGGTCTTTCAACCAAAAACTTTGCGTTCTGAGGAAACCGTTCAGGCGATCAAAGACGAAGGTCCGTGGGATCTTTTTATTGTGGCCGCATACGGAAAGATCATCACTCAAGAAATTCTGAATATTCCAAAACACGGCTCGCTCAACATTCATCCGTCGCTTTTGCCAAAACTCCGCGGCGCCTCGCCTCTGCAATCGGCAATTCTTAATGAAGATGAAACAGGTGTGACAATCACCCTTGTGGACGCTGAAATGGACCACGGTCCAATATTGGCGCAAGAAATGACCACTATTGAATGGCCACCGAAAGAAAGCGAACTCCAAAAAATCACCGCCGAGCAAGGCGCGCGAATGCTCGCCGAGGTCATTCCAAAATGGGTCAAAGGAGAAATAACCCCGCGCGACCAAGAACACGACAAAGCCACGTTCACCAAAAAAATCACCAAAGAAGACGGCTTACTAGATTTGAACGGCGACCCTGAAAAGAATTACCGCAAAATCCAAGCCTTCGATATCTGGCCAAGAACCTATTTTCTAGCAGAAAAAAATGGAACAAAAATTCGCGTCATCATCACCGATGCCGAATTAAAGGACGGAAAACTCACCATCAAAAAAGTGATCCCCGAGGGAAAGAAAGAAATGGATTACAGCGTTTTTGCAAAATAACTTTTTACAATATTCTGGACATCCGATGTCCAGAATATTTTTAATTTAATATAATAAAAATATATGACCAAAATTATTTTCTTACGACATGCTGATACGGAAAAAGATCCGATGGTGAACGCGACGTTGTGGGGACTTTCTCAAAAAGGAATTGAACAGGCGAAAGAAATTGTGGACAATTCAGTGATGGATACCGTTGAAAGTATTTATGTTTCGGAAGAAAAGAAAACAGCTTTGACTGCCGAACCGATTGCACAAAAACTTTCTAAAAAAATGGTCGTGCTTCCCTTTTTCAATGAAATAAAACGCGGTGACAAATTCTTGACCAAAGAAGAGTTTGAAGCGGAAAAAGTAAAACAACTTGTCGATCTTTCCTTCCAAGCATTCGGCGGCGAATCAGGACAAGAAGCTCTTTCACGATTCAAACGAGGAGTTGCCGAGGTCATCCAAAAAGAAGCAAGTAAGACAATTCTCATCGTAACCCACGGCACCATTCTCAATTTCTACTTCGCCGATCTACTCAACAAGAATGAAGAATTACCCACCCGTTGGGCCAAAACAGCCTTTTGCGCGTATGGTGTAATAGAAAACGAAGTTGTTATCAAGGATATTGTTTAACCAGTTTTTATATCCATCATTGGGACATCGGATGTCCTAATGAGGGATTGTTCCGAATTTTTATTACCAATTACTCCGTCGTTGGCCGTCTTTACGAGGAGTGAAGCGACGCGGCATGTTACAAAACCCTGGATTGCCCGTCCGAACGGATATCATCCGGGCGGGCCACGCTACGCTCGCAAGACGAACTCCCCCGTTTCTTTAATATAATAAAAAAACACCCGCGACTTTCATCGCGGGTGTTTTTTTGAGTTAGGTTAATTAAGAAATTAAATTATTTCTTTCCTGCTTTCTTTGCTGGTTTAGCTTTTACTGCTTCTTTTTTAGCAGGAGCTTTTTTTGCAACTTCAGCTTTTACAGCTTCTTTTGCAACAACAGCTTTTTCAGCAACTGGAGCAACTTTTGCTGCTACAGCTTTTTCACCTTTACAATTGCATTCCTTGTGAGAATCAACCAATTGCATAAGTCGGCTAAGTTTTGAGTTGATCTCATCCAAAGCTTTCTTGGTTTCGTCGTTTCCTCGGTTACCTTCAAAAGCTGGCTTTGAGAAAGATGGTTTGTCATTAAAGTCTCTTCGTGGAGCGCGACCTTCGTCACGTCCTCCTTTTTCACCGAAACAATCCTTACAATAAACCGGTTTTCCACTTGTTGGGCGGAAAGGAACTTCACAGACCTTTCCACAATCGCTACAAACAGCTTCATGCATTTGTACTTCTTCTCGGTCACCTCGACCGCCACGATCGCCACCTCGTCCACCTCCGAAACCACCTCGGTTTCCTCCACCAAATCCACCACGACCACCTCGGTCTCCACCTCCTCTATTTCCTCCTCCAAAACCTCCTCCAAAATTTCCCATATATTTTTTTCTATTACTATTTTTACTAAACTTTTTTTATAAAATTGGGCGCTATCATTTTGTTTCGACACAAATATGTTCGCCAATGCCTAACAAAGGAAAGAGAAACTTTTAACGTAACTTCTTAATACCTTAATAGTCCCACTACACTACAACAATTTAAGGTAAATGTCAAGCTTTTTGAGGGACAAAAAATGGCCGCCACAAATTTGTAATCGCCATTTCTTTGCTCTGTATTCTAAAAGCTATTCTACAACAACGTCAAGAATCACCGGTGGGTTGAGCGGTTGATCGGCTGGAACTCCTTTTTCAGGATCACCCAACCCTGTTGTTTTAACATTTTCGATCGCACTCATAACTTTCAAACCTTCTTCGGAAGAAACTCGTCCGAAGACTGTGTGTTTTCCATCAAGCCAAGGAGTTGAAGCAGCTGTCACAATAAAAAATTGACTGCCGTTGGTATTAGGACCACCATTTGCCATTGCAAGCACTCCGCGGATCAATTTCTCACTATTGATCTCATCTTCAAAAGTATATCCCGGACCGCCAAATCCCCACTCTGATTTTCTTGTATCATCTCGCGATATCTGGTCACCGCTCTGAATCATAAAATCCTTCATCACACGATGGAATTTCACACCATCGTAATAATCAGCTTTTGCAAGATCAACAAAATTCTTCACAGTCTTAGGCGCCTTATCAACATAAAGATCCAAAGGAATATCACCGAGCGTTGTTTTTAAAATAACGTGTTGAATGGTCGCTTTTTTTGACTCGCCATTATTTGAAGTTTTTCCCGGAAGGAAGAACCACACCACCGCAAGAGCTATCACCAAACCGACTATTCCAAGATATTGCTGTTTTGTCATATTAATTCTACAAAATTATTCTCACGATCTTATTTTTCTTTTCTTCCAAAACCTCGAACGATATTCTTGATCTGCTTTGCTCCACGTCGGAAAAGCCCTCGATCTTTTTTTGTTCGAGAACTGATCTCGCGAATAATTTCTTCCTTTGCATCATTGATCGCAATATAGAGATCTTCCTTTTCAGACACCGCGCGAATCGTTCGACTCTCGGTACGGATATTCAACTCTGCTCTGAAAATATCGCCTGATTGATGATGTTTTGTGGACATTCCAATTTCAACATTACACAAAAGCGTCTCGTCGTTTGGATCAAGAAATTTTGATATTTGTTCTATCTTTTCTTCAACGTAACTTGATATTGCCGGAGTTAATTCTATTCCTGTTGTTTTTACGTTTATTTTCATAGGTGCGATTGATTTAGTTAAATTTAATAAAACTTATACATTAATAATACCAAAGATTTCATAAAAGAGAAAATGAAAAAACGCCACTAATCCACAATAACATCAAATATTTTCCCCGGGCTATGATGACCACTGACGAGATGAACTTTTCCAATAGGAATATTGAAGTAATCTGCCAAAAGCGCGACAACCTGTTTGTTCGCACGATTCATTTGTGCCGGTTCTTTAACTGCCACAACAAAATGGTCGTCTGTTTTCTTTACAAACGATTCTTTTTTCGCTCCCGCAGTTACTCTCACTTTTATATACACAAGCGTTTTAAAGTTGTTTTAAAAACTAAACTTTTTGAACAAAACACATGTTCGTCGCACCGCCTTGCCCCATCGGCAGTCCCGCGGCGATGACTATTGTATCTCCCTTCTTTGCCAAACCAATTGAAATAATTGTTTCTCGTATATCATCCAGGCTATCCACAATATTTTCATAATGACCGATATGTCGAGCATAACATCCATAATGAAGTGTCATTTTTTGTATTACATCATGGTTCGGAGAAAGTGCCAAAATTGGTTGAGTTGGACGATATCGAGAAACCATACGCGCGGTAAAACCACTCTCGGTAAGAGCTACGATAACTTTCGCTTTGACATGTTCAGCAACGCGCACTGCCGAAGCTGTGATAATGTCCGCCGTTGCTCCAATACGAAGTTCTTTTGACAAACGACTATCCTCCAAGATCTTTTTGCGATGTGGATAATGATTCTCAACATGACGTGCGACATTCGCCATCATCTTTACCGCTTCAACGGGAAATTCTCCAAACGCTGTTTCTTGTGAAAGCATCACAGCATCAGCACCATCGAGAATTGAATTGGCAACATCCGAAACTTCGGCACGTGTTGGTACGGGAGATGAAATCATGCTCTCAAGCATTTGTGTTGCAACGATCACCGGCTTTCCCGCAACATTGCATTTTTCAATGATATCTTTTTGAATGATTGGAACATCCTCACGCGACACTTCAATAGCAAGATCTCCGCGCGCGACCATAATCCCGTCCGCTTCCTCGATGATCTCGTCAATATGTGCAACGGCCTGCGGCGTTTCGATCTTCGCAATAATTCCCGCATTCGAACCGCGCGCTTTTAACATTTTGCGAAGTTTTACAATATCTTTCGGATCGCGAACAAACGAGAGTGCAAAATAGTCAGCATGTTCTTTCACACCAAACGCCATATCCGCCTCGTCTTTTTTTGTAATGGAACTTATTTTTAGATCCGTATCAGGCAAATTCACCCCGCGACGATCTTTGATCCTACCGCCAACAATAATACGACACACGATCTCATCGCCCGAAACGCTCAGTGCCTGCAATCGTCTGTTCCCGTCGTCGAGTAAAATAAAATCCCCTTTCTTAATTTCTTTCGTCAGTGGTGGGTAATTTATAAACATTCGTTTTTCATCGCCAAAACATTTTTTTGTCGTAACGATTATTTTAGCTCCTTTGTTGAGCATGACGCTTCCGCCAACAAATTCACCCGTTCGAATCTTCGGCCCCGCAAGGTCGATCAAAATGCCAACAGGCTTTTGAATTTTTTCAGCAACACTTCGCACCAGATCAATTAAAATTTTATGTTCCGCTTGCTCGCCATGAGAAAAATTAAGCCGAACAACGTTCACCCCTTCTTTCATAATTTGCGTCAAGACCTTTTCATCTGACGACGTAGGCCCAATGGTCGCTACGATCTTTGTTCTTTTTATAACTTTCATTCCCTCTTTTATACCTTTTTTACGCCTTTTATCAAACGGCTCAAGCTAGTATATTTTAGTAAATATATAACGTTGTCATACTAAATACCAATACTCCATACTAATACTATTTCACCCTTTGCATTTTTTTCCCAATTTGGTATTATATTCGTCATGCAGTACGCAAGTATTGCAACCAGCAAAATCATTCCGCGGTAGCTCAGCTGGTAGAGCGGTCGACTGTTAATCGACTGGTCGTAGGTTCGAGTCCTACCCGCGGAGCATAAAACAGTTGAGCCCCGATGCGTCCAGCATTGGGGCTTTACTGTTTTAGCGACGCGGGGAGGACTCGAAAGCCGCAGCCCGGGTGAGGAATGGGATGGGACCCATTCTGCAAGACCTTTTGAGATTATTTTATGAGCGGGTAGCGAAATAAAATATCCAAAAGGTGTACCGTTCATGTAATGAAACTTTTGGGCGAGCGAGGCAGGGTCGTGAGTCGTAGAAAATTAAGGAGAGAAGCGACTGTAATTTTCACGAACTCCTGACCGAGTCCTACCCGCGGAGCAGATACAAAAAAACGGCTTTATTAAGCCGTTTTTTTGTTGTTTTTATAAATAATTTTTATATTAACGGCAACTTCAATGCTGGGATGATCTGTTTTTTTCTTGAAAGAATACCTGGCAATACTTCGGTATCAGATTCTACGGCAACACCGAATGACGTGGCGACGACATCTGACGTGAATTGATTGTATGTAAATACCGTCGCTTCTTCTTTGAATATATCCACGACGAAGAACAAAATATCATCAACATCTTCTTCCTCTGTAACAAGCTTAATGATCGATTCAACGATACCTTTCTTTCTTGCCAAAATAGGTTCAGCTGCGGTCGTTTCAACAACAGAAACGCGAATGGTCTTGTCACCCAGATCGACTTTTTTGCTATCGAGAAGAACCAATCGACTATCAGAGAGATCCGAGAGATCTGATTTTGCCGCGAACATCTCATTCGCATATGTTTGGATATCAAGTCCCAATTTTTTACCGATCTTTTCAACCACATCTTTATCGTGCGGAGTTGTTGTTGGCGAACGAAATGCGAGCGTGTCGGAAAGAATACATGAGAACATCAGTCCGAGCATGTTCGTCGGAATCGTTTCAATATGATCGCCAATAAGATCATGGATGATCGTTGCTGTTGAAGCAAGCGGTCGCATAACGATATCGACAGGCGATTTTGTCGTCAGTCCTCCCGCCAACCGATGATGGTCGATGATCTTCACCACGTTCACGTCAGAAATATTGTTAAAAAGCTCTTGAGGATTGTTCGTATCAACGATGACAACCTCATCAGATTCCTCGACAGCTTCCAATAATTCAGGAACGGGAATATTCCACTTTTCCAAAACGAATAATGTTTCTTTATTAAGCGAACCCAATACAAAAGGTGTGGCTTCGGATGATGTGTGCGTGTTGAGATACCACGACCACAAAATAGCTCCTCCTGTTGCATCAGTATCCGGTGATTTGTGTCCAAAAACTTTTATCATAATAAAATAATGGTACAAGAATATCCGTGTGAAATCAAGTTGTTAAAAACATATCTTTCGCACTATCCATATTACCGGCAAAATTCTTGACAAAAAAAGTATTTGTGGTACTTTTGTCGAAGGAGGGAACCCTCGAGCCCTTTTATAAAAACAAATAAAAACAATGAAAAAATCAACACTTTGCTTTCCTGCAGAGGTTGTTTTGGTAAGACATGGACAGTGTACCGGTAATGCCGCAGATCGTGCGTCATATCTTGGAGATCATAGTTTATTTGACTCAGTCATACGTGGTCAAAAAAGTCATTTGTGGCCGCTGACACAGCTTGGTATTGAGCAATCGATATCAGCCGGCGATTGGATACGAAAGAATATCGCTTCCTCATTCGATCGATACTTCACGTCAGATTATGTTCGATCAATAGAAACGTCGGATCATTTTGGTTTCGAAAATTCCCAATGGGAAAGAGAAATTTTATTGAGAGAGCGAGAATGGGGTGGTGCTGAAAACCTTCCCTACTCAGAACGCAATCCTTTGTTTCAAGAATTCGGTATATCAATATCGGAAGATTCAAAGCATTGGAAACCTCCTCATGGAGAATCTCTTGCAACAGTGACCGAGAAAGTAAAAATGTTCCTGGAAAAAATGCGTACAAACACTCCGGGAAAAAAAATACTTCTCGTATCACACGGAGCTCCGATACAAGCGTTCAGAGTTCTGCAACACAAGATCGATGATTCGAAATATGTAGACTTTATCAATAAAGACTGGATGCGGAATTGCCATATTTTTCATTATTACGCACCATTGGATACCTGCGGAAATATTCCCCAATATACAATGGAGCGATCGGTCCATCTTGATCCGAAAGGCAATTGGATCGAAACAGTTCAAGAAATCTAACACCACAGCATGTCAAAAACACCACAGAGGTGACAAGTCTGTGGTGTTTTTTTAAATATATCAAATCAAAGTTTTTATAAAAAATTAAAAATTATCCCTTAAAAATATTATCATGAAAGGAGTCATTCTTGCCGGCGGGAACGGAACTCGTTTGAGTCCACTCACCGCAGTAACCAACAAACATCTTCTTCCGCTTTACGATAAGCCGGTTATTTTCTATCCCCTAGAACAATTGGTCGCTTCAGGTATTGATCGAGTCATGATCGTCACCTCTCCACATCATATGGACGATTTTGTCAGTCTTTTGGGATCTGGACAAAATTTCATTTCCAAAAAAACAGGAAAGCAAATACAGATCGTGTACGGCATTCAAAACAAACCGGGCGGTATCGCGGAAGGTTTGTGTATCGCGGCGGATTATATAGGTGATGAAGATTGTATCCTGCATCTCGGAGATAATATCATTGAAGAAGACCTTACTCCTTATATCAAAAATTTTAAAAAAGGCGCGAAGATCTTTCTTAAAGAAGTGAACGACCCGCACCGATTCGGTATCGCGACCATTGATGCGAAAATGAACGTTGTCGGCGTGACCGAAAAACCGAAGAAACCAAAAAGCGACCTTGCTGTTGTTGGCGTCTACCTTTTTGACAATACCGTTTTCAAGAAAATGAAAGACCAACCTTTCTCAGAACGTGGTGAACGCGAGATCACCTATGTTATCAATAAATATATAAAAGAAGGGTCTGTTTCAGCAACGGTGCTTAAAAAACCATGGTTCGATGTTGGAACATTCGACAGTATGCTTGAAGCGAGTATCTATATGAAGAATAAAAAACATGGATAAAAAAATAATTTTCGTCACCGGCGGTGCGGGTTTCATCGGCAGTAATTATCTCAATATATTCGTTCCAAAATATCCGAACGAAACTTTTGTGAACATCGACGCTTTGACCTACGCGGCAGATCTAAAAAACATTTCAATATCGGACGCACCGAACTACATATTTGAAAAAGCGGATATTCGCGATCGAGAAATAATTGAGGAACTTTTCAAAAAATACTCACCGACACATATCGTTCATTTTGCCGCGGAAAGTCATGTGGATCTCTCCATTACCAACCCGCATCTTTTTGTTGAAACAAATGTAAACGGCACGCACAACTTGCTTTTCCTCGCAAAGAAGTACGGCACAAAAAGATTCTTACAAGTCTCAACAGACGAAGTGTACGGAGATCTTAATGCTCACGATCCTGCGTTCACCGAGAACTCGCCGATCGCGCCAAACAGCCCCTACAGCGCATCAAAAGCCGCCGCAGAATTCCTTGCGCGATCGTATTGGAAAACATTCGGACTTGAGGTGGTCATCACGCGATGCTCGAATAATTACGGACCAAACCAAGATGATACAAAACTTATTCCCCTTTTCATCAAGAAACTTCTTGCGGGAGAACAGGTGCCACTCTACGGTGAAGGTAAGAATGTCCGCGACTGGCTCCATGTGTCGGATCACGTGGAAGCGATCGATCTCGTCCTGCGCACGGGAAAAGCCGACGAAGTGTACAATATCGGAGGCAACTACGAAGTTGAGAATATTGAGATCACCAAAAAATTGATCGCGCTCGCAGGACGCGATGAAACCGCTATCGATCGCGTTACAGACAGATTGGGACATGACTTCCGCTATGCCATTGATTCATCAAAGATCCAACGAGAACTCGGTTGGAAACCAAAACATTCTTTTGAAGCAGGTTTGAACGAAACGTTCGAGTGGTTCAAAAAGAAAAATATAAAATAAAGATACAAAAAAAACGACTGACCTTGAAAAATGCGGGTCAGTCGTTTTTTTATTTCTTTTTTAAATTCTTTACGCCTCAACCTTCGGCAATTCCCATCTGTCTGCCAAAATATCAACGATCTCATCTCCACCCGTATCGCCGATATATTGTATCAATTTCTGTTGATTTGCATTGTCGGGTATTGTTGTAGCCAATCTTACAAAATCTTCAATATATTTTTTGGTCAAAGTCTCATCTTCAACAATGATCTTCGCATACGAATCTATGAACGCGATAGCTTCTCTCTCGGTCATGTTTCTAAGATCTTTGTGAACAGTCACATAGTTCTCCCACTCCATACGATTCGGAGCACAATCGTGGTTTCGCAAAATGTCCTCAAGTGCCATATGGCTCAAATTCAACGGAAGAAGGAACGACGTCGGCACGTTGAATGAGAATGATTCAAAAGTTGAAGTCACTCCGGCAACAGTAAGCACATGCGCGGATTTGTTCAATTCTTGAATAAAATTCTCCTTGATCATCACTACAAGATCGTTGTTCACTTTCGGTTGTATGTAATCAACCGCCTCGGAACCTCCGGTAAAGATAACGCGGTCGAAATTCTTATCAGCTTTCAGAGCGTTCAATCCTTTTGCCATAAGGTCAAAATATGCATACGGCATTTTTTCAGCAAGCGGATATTTCGCTCCTCCAATATGGATCATCAATTGTTTCTCTTTAACGGCAACAGCGGGAAGTCTTCTGATGATACTGGATACGATATGAATATTATTTTTGTATTCCTCGGGAATTCTTTTTTCTATATCTGGGAATCTGATCCAAAAGATCTCGTTCGCAACAAAATTCTCCGGAGGTATCACTTTCCAGCACCATGCGAGAATATCAATGAAAGCACAGGTGATCCCCAATTCCTTTGCCGCTCGCGCACAAAAATAATTTTGCGAACTGATGACCAAAGGATTTTCCACGGTCTTCAAATATTCTTTCACTTTTTCCACATCTCTTTCGTTCACCAAAACTTTCTTCACCGGAACATCTGAAACGATCTCCATGCAAAGTCCGCTTCCCGCAAAAACGATCTCAATATCCTCGGTTTTTTTTATTTTTTCCAAAAGGCTCTTGATGACCGGTATCGCATTTCCCGTTGGACCATATCCGAAGGGATTAGAAAATACTACTATAGTCTTTTTCATCTCTTTTATCTAAAATTAAATCGTTTGTAATGTAAAAATTATCTTGATCACATTCCGCTGCTGCAAGAATGAGTTTTTTAATATTTCCATGATTCGTGTTCCCTCTGCTTTTGCTCATCTTTGTTCCGTCAAAAGCGATAACCATCGGCGCGAACAACATTTTCGGTTCGGTAACTTCCGGCGCGTATTTCTGTATGAAAGCTCTTCGTATTCCATAATCTCCTTCTCCGAAATAATCTCCCCCGCTCAATAAAATATCCATCTTGAACACTTTTATCCGAGCAAGCAAAAGCGGTTTGTGATACCACCAATATTGGAAATCGGTAAAATCACCCGTCATATTCGTATTGCAATTCGAACACTCCCAATGAATCCGATCATTTTCAACAACAGTCGTCTTTCCTTGAGTTCTCTTGCAATTCGGACACACAGCGCTCGCATACTGGATCGGTGCATCAAGCGTTTCCTTTCCGGAATATTTTTTGAATATCTCGATTTGAGTCTGTGGATCTTTCAATGTTTCAATAAGAAATTCTTTGAAATATGGATGATCGCGAAGTTCCGAGTTTCGAACGAATTTGAAAGTTATCTCGGGAAATCTCTTTTTCATTCTATTCACATTCTCCTCGATGATCGGCTGCCAATGATCGACAACCGTTTTGCAACATCCTTCCTCGTCCGGTGTAAATTGTATCGAAGTGTTCTTCGGATAGATATTGAACGGATATTTTCGATAGTCGGGACCATCCAATGCGTCTTGTTCCCAATCATTTATTGAAATAATGAATTGTAATCGCGGTGTTTTTCCAACATCTTCAAGGTGTTTGCAAAGCAAATATGGATATACGACGAATGCCATGATATTTCCCGCATGAAAACCGTACGGTCGTATGCCGATATGTATGACCTCGTCACCTCTAATCTCACTGACGAGCTTTTTAAGTCCGCTTATATAAAGATATGGTTCCATTTTTTTAATTACAACTTAGAAAAGAATGAATATTTTCGGTACATATACGATCCGAGAATTCTTTTGGTCACGGTGGGGTCATCCGCAATATCGCAAAAATAAGTAGAAGCATCGGACAAAGTAGTAAACATGATCCACGAATACAATTTTTTATCTTTCACCCATTTATGCTCGGCGACGGAATTATACCCTTCCAAAAAAGCGTCGAACAATGTGAAGTCGGGTTCTGTCGCTCCATCCGGAAATGACCACTCTACAACAGCCAGAGCAAGATCTTTGATCACAGGACCCACGCAACTCCAATCAAAATCAATGATGCCCGCAAACTCATTCTTATTGTTGAAAAAAACATTACTTGGACGATAATCATTGTGAATAAAACCTTCGATCTCTTTTTGACTTTTTCCGAATGAGATCATTTCTTTCACCTGTTCAACGAATTCTTTTCCCCCTTCGAATTTTTCAACAAAAACATTTTGCAACGCTATAACCCGTTCAAATTCGGAAAAAATATTTCGCTTTCGCGGTGATGTTGTTTTAAAATCAGCTGCCGCATTACTCATCAATCCCAAACCTCTGCCAGCATTGTACGCTTGTTCTTTGTTTGGAAGATGGTCTTTATCCACTTCAATATGATGACCTTCAAGAAAACCGAAAAGTACCGCGACTTTACCATCAACGAGCGTGTAGAAATTTCCCGCTTTGGTCAAAAGCCACGGCGGAACAACGACCCCGCCTTTTAAAAGACAGCCGTTCGCTTCATATTCGAATTTAATATCCTCTATCGGCAATCGCTTACTGACACGTAAGATCGTCTTATTTTTTTCACCAACAAGATACACTTCATTGTCGCCTGATTCACGAAGAAGTTTTATCGGCGAGATCTCTGAGAGACCGTATTCTTGTAGTGCTTTTAGTATGTTTTCCATATTTATTTCGTTAGTTTTTCCCAAAGTTCTGTTGTTAAAGGAGACCATGGTTTGAATATAAAATTGTCTGTATGTTCTTTGATGGTCTTTTTATAAAGCTCCAAATATTGCGGAGCCAACACATTCCAATCGAACAACTTCGCATGTTTATATCCTCCCGCGATAAGTTTTTCTCGTAATGTATTATCAGAAAGCACCAACTTGATCTTTTCGGCCAATTCCTTGTAATTACCTGATTCAAAAAGAATACCACTTTCTCCCTCACTTATATATTCGGGAATACCGCCAACACGGCTTGCAATGACAGGGATCCCGGCAGCTTGCGCTTCGACGTTGATCAAACCGCCTCCTTCCGATAAAGAAGGAACAACGGTCATCACAGAACCTTTAAGCAAAGACATCGCTCTCGGCAGATCAACCGTGCCGGTAAAGATCACGCGATCGTTCAAATGGTATTCGTTCACCAATGCTCTCAACATCGGTTCTTCCGAACCTTCACCCGAAATAACCAGATCCAATTTTGGAAATGTGTCTTTCACGATATTAAAAGCTTTGATCAAAAGATCGATACCTTTTGACGGATCCAATCTTCGTAAAGAATAAATATATTGTTCTCTGATCTTTTCAGGTTTTGCTTCTTGAATATTTGAATATTCAATACCCGCATATAATGTTTCAATTTTTTTGATCTCCGGCATAAACACGCGAAGATCGCGGCTCAACGATTCAGATACGCAATTAACCACGTCAGATTGTATAAGTGCACCCGGTACCACTTCTTTGCCCTCGTCCCAGATCATTCCGGGTTCAGGATCATATGCATCCGGTATGTCGCCACCCGAAATGGAAGAAATGACTGGAACATTCCAAAGTCTTGCCAACATCACTGCGACAAGCGGAAGCGGTCTTCGAACTCCTATTGTATGAATAACATCCGCTTTGATCTTGTAATGATTTTCTTTGAGCCAATCATTCACTTCCAAGAATTCATCTCTTGTTCTCGCGGTGATAACTCTGTGTATTTCAGTACCTTCAAAAGTGTCATGTTCAGGAAGCGTGTTCGGCCACTTTTTTGTAAGTACCACGGTCTCGATACCTTGAGTATGATAAAAACGACATAATTCGGTTATCATGGTTTCAATTCCTCCGACATGAGGACGGTAGAGTGAGGCGACAAATAGAACTTTCATATTTTTAATTTGATTATTTTGATAGTTTATATACCAACTGTCCACCAAAGATACTTTTACACTCTTTTCCGGTCTTATAATGAATACTTTTCCTTTTCACGATCTTCAGCCCGGCAGACCGTACCAATACATTCATTTCAAACGGGCTGAAAATATGTACTTCCGTTTCGATCTCTCCCTCGCCTGTCTGGAATTTTATATTAAAATTTCCGATCGTTCCTTCTTTTTCAATGAGATCTTTCCAGATATTTTTCAATACATTCTTAAATCCGTACTGAGGTATATTATACCTGTTATTTACATCAACAAAAACAAAACCTCTCGGCGCCAAAAGTTCCTGAAGATTTTTCATCGCGATCTCTCTTTTTTCAGCGGTTGGAATATGCCCAAGAACATTCCACAAACAGGTTACCGTATCAAATGTTTTTTCTTGCTTGAAATGTTCATCCGAAATATCGCCTGACACAACTTCTGCTTTCTCTATCTTTTTCAACAAAGACAACATTCCCGAGCTGCTGTCGCACAAAGTGAGCAGAGACACTTGCAATACATCGGAAATTCCTTTTGCTCGCAAGCCATTGCCCGATCCAATGTCCATCATTGATCCGCCATCTTTGGCATTACGAACAATGAATTCGTTTACTGCCGACAAATATACGTCTTTTGTTGACGCATACGTTGCATATGTTGGAGCGAATTGTGTATAAAAAATTTCCGAAGATGACATAATAGTGTTTATTTTAAAATTCTTTTGATCTCATCGACCACTCGTTTTATCTGTCCATCGGTCATCTCAAAGAACATCGGAAGAACAAGCAATCTTTCAGATATGCTTTCCGTGTTCGGACATTTTTCTTTTCGGTGTTTTGTATACATCGGGAATTTATAGATCGGCGGAAAATAATTGGTGCTGGTTACAATACCTGCTTCAGACAAACCCTTTTGAACGATAGCGCGCAATGAAGCATTTTCGAACACGACATAATACACGAACCAGCTTCTCTTTTTCTTAAACATCATCTGCGGGGTTATCAATCCTTTGACCCCTTTCAAAAGTGCCGAGTATTTCTCGGCTATTTCATTTCTTCTTTTAAGAAATTTATTAAGAGATACGAGCTGTACACTGCCAAAAGCCGCCTGCATCTCGGTCATTCTAAAATTAAAACCCAAGATCACATTGTTCATCCAATCTTTTTTCAACGATCGTCCTTGATCTCGTATCGAAGCGCATCTTTCAGCGAGTAGCGGATCGTTCGTTACGACCATTCCTCCTTCGCCACACGTGGTCATTTGTTTATTCTCGTGAAAAGCATAAACGGAAATATCCCCGACCTTTGTCGTGGTAAAATTATCACTCGGTCTTCCGATCGCTTCACAAGCATCTTCAATGATCTGCAAATTGTATTTTTTCTTCAATCTCTTGATACCTTCCATATCAACGGGCAATCCCAAGATATGTACCAACAAAATTCCCTTGGTCTTTTTTGTTATCTTCTCTTCGATCTTGGCCACGTCGATATTCAACGTATTCCGATCGATATCAACGAATACCGGCGTTACATCCTCGAACAATAATGCATTCGACGATGCGATAAAACTGAATGGTGTCGTGATGACCTCATCGCCTTTTTTCCAACCGAGAGCTCGAACCGCAACATGCAAGCCGCTCGTACCACTATTAAGCGCTACCGCATATTTTTGTTTCGTATAAGCGGCAAATTCTTTTTCGAATTTTTCGACTTCCTTGCCGCGACTTAATTTTCCAGACCCCAAAACAGCAGAGACAGCTTCTTTCTCTTTTCTTCCAACATACGGTTTGAAGAGAGGGATCGGTTTCATTTTTTTATTTAAACATTTTATTCAAGACTTCACAGGCTTCATCAAGGTCTTTAACGCGCAAATGACTGTGATAGTTCAACCAATAATCTTTATCATGCCCATGACCGAACACAATGACCGGCTTCATCGACTGAAATGCGAAGAACACTTCCATGGAGGTTCCGATCATACTACAATTCTCCAGTGTGTCATTGACCAACATAATATCGGCTTCTTTGATATCGCTCAGATCACGGATAACCGCCGCTTTTGGATCGGAAAAAGTTTCTTCTGTTTCGCGTCCTCGCATCGCGTGTGCAACATCAAAATTTTCAGAAAGTTTTTTAGTCGCTTCCTCTCTCCATCCAAGGGAAATTTCCTTTGAAACACCTCGCATTGGCCCTGATAAAAAGATTTTCTTTTTCATATATGGTTTTATGTGTTGTAATATGTGCTGTAATGTATACAATAAATCACGTATTTTGTCAACCAAAATCGACTTAAAAAACAGAAAGCCCGCTAAACTGAAAAATCAATTTAACGGGCCTGTAAGAATTTTTATTCTTCTACCTCTTCCTCACGATTCTGTTGTTCCAGATAATCAGACATATTACCATCTACCACGTGGATCTTTTGATCCTCGATGATCCATAGTTTCTGTGCAAATTCATCTATAAACTCCTGTTCGTGAGCTATAATCAACACTGTTCCGGTATATTCTTTAATTGCTTTAACAATTACCTCCCACATATTAGGATCAATATGATTGGTCGGTTCATCAAGTATTAAGAATTCCGATTGTTGAGCAAAGGTAAGGGCAAGCTTAAAACGAGCTTGTTCTCCTCCACTCAAATTCTTAAGAGGTATATTCTGTCTGGCAAAATCAATTGCATAATTTGCCAGAGGAGCACGACATTTATCTTCAGACCACCCAAAAGTGATTCGAAAAATGTCGAACGCTGATCGTTCAGGATCAAGACCTTCAAGATGATCCTGTGACATAAACCGCCAATTGATATTGGGGCCCATGCGAACAGAACCGTTGTCAGGTGATAATTCTCCGATGATACATTTTGCGAGCGTTGTTTTTCCGGATCCATTGTCTCCGCACAAAACGACTTTCTCTCCAAAATTCAAAACCGCGTTTGCGTCAGAAAAAATCTGCAGATCGTCATCATATTTAAGATAGACATGATTAACAGCAACAATCCTCTTTCCTTTTTTCTGGTCTACAGATGAAAGACGAATCTTTGTTTTTTTCATTCCACTCGTCGGTTTACGCCCATGCCCTTTTTCCATTTTTTCAAGACGACGTTTATTCTGCTTGTATGTTCCAGCGGTGCCGGAATTTCTTGCAGCTCGTCTTTCTTGCATCTCGATTGATTTCCTTTTCCTTTTTATCTCTTTTTCTTCTGCTTCCCATTTTTGCCCACAACCCTTTATTTGGTTTTCTTTTTCTGCCAAATATGCGTCGTATTTCATGGTATAGGAAGTGATATTTCCATCTTTCAACTCAAGGACAGTGTCCGAAAGTTGATTGATAAAATAGCTATCGTGAGAAACGATAATCAATCCAACATGCATTTTGGAAAGTGTTGCAATCAACCAATCGACGGTAGTAACGTCGATAAAATTTTCCGGTTCATCAACGGCAATAAACGACAAGCCACTCGTGAGTCCCGCGGCAATCTCCAGCTTCTTTTTTTCTCCGCCGGAAAGTTTACCACATTTGACATTTTTGAGTCTCTGATTGTTTTTTCCCATTTCAAAACCCATCTGACGAAGCATTTTAACAGCTTCACCAATTGATGCAACGGGGACACGACGAGTTAAAAACTCATGCGGTGTCTCTTCTTTTTTTCCTGAAAAATCTTGCGCTATGAGAGCACAATTTTCCAGGCCAACAATTTTTCCGTCATCGGCTTCAATGCGACCGGTTAGAATTTTAAGTAGTGTTGATTTTCCACTACCATTATCTCCAACAAGCGCGAAACGCTTATTTTCAGATAATGTAAAATTCACCCCATCAAGCACTTTTATACCGCGGAAGGATTTTTGGATTCCCTTCAAAGTTATGCTTTTCATAGTATTTAATTTACCTCTTAAGTTTTTAAAGAACGGGCGCTGTTGGAAAGGCTATTTCCAACTTTTAAGCGAGTTCTGCCTGAGTGTATACCACAAAAATATACTTCCGTCAAGTAGTCTACCTAACGAATATACCGAACAAAAAGATCACCGGCCTTCTTGATTCAAAAGTTTTTTCGTCTTTTCCAAAACAATCGATATCAATTCCTCCAGTTTCTCGCATCGCGGAATATCGTTGTCATCACAAATAATATCCACGTTCCCTTTCTTCCAAAAACCTTCGGGACAACACACAAAAATTTTATGACTATGCGCGAAAAGTCCGAGTTCCAAAAGCGAGATCGGCGACTTTGTATTCGGATCGAGATAGAGTGCGATAATATCTGCTTCTTCAAGTCCTTTCTGTTCCCATTCAACTTGTTCTTTGAATTTCGGATCCTCGCTATCATTCTCGATCGTATCGTCAAAACTGTCTCGTCGCGGATTAAGCATGTCTATATCATGGTCGGAAAAAGCTTTCGCAAAAACATCCTGCCACTTCTCCGCTTTTCCCATCTCGATACTTCCCGCAAGAAATATCCGCACTCGCGGTCTCTCTCCGCCATCAACATCAAAATTCTTTGGTGCGCAAATAATGTTCATAATAGTATAAATATACCATAAAAATCAGGCGGCTGTATCGTTCAAAAATTTGACATAAACCCGAAAACACTGTAGTTTTCTTCTTCAGAACCTGGCCGGGGTTTTGTTCACGTAACAATTCCCTGTCTTGGGGATGTGAACTTTTATAATGTAATAATTTTTACCATACAATGCTTTATATTAATCCTAAGTTGATGACGAAGGAAGAATATTTAGAAGATAAGGGCATCGTTCTGGCAAATGTTCCACGATGGCACCAAATTCCCGAGGGGTGCGTTGCTATCTGTTTGATAGACAATATATCTTTCACTGCTGCAGGCATCGCCTTCAATAAAAAAGAACTTGCGGGATTCGCAAGACCCGACCCTCGTCCTAAAAAATGGTTTCTTCTCCTTAAAGAAGATGCTATGGAAGTATCCGAATGGAATGGTAAGGAATAAATAATATAAAAAGCGCACTCATATGGGTGCGCTTTTCTTATTCTTCCTTGCCACTCAAATAATCAGACAAATTTCCATAATCCACGAAAATTTTCTTAGACTTGAGGATCCAAAGTTTTTCGGCGATCGCGTCGATGAATTCACGGTCGTGGGTTATTGCGAGAACCGTGCCCGGAAATTCTTTGATCGCGTCGACAATCGCTTCCCACGTGGAAGGGTCCACATGATTAGTCGGCTCGTCGAGTATCAGGAACTCTGGATTCTGTGCGAACGTGAGTGCGAGTTTGAAACGCGCTTGTTGACCGCCGCTCAAAATATTCAGCGGTTGTCGAATCAAATCCGATACGATACCATAGCGCGCCAAAAAACCGCGACACTTACTCTCAGGCCAGTGCAATGTTTCTTCAAAAACTTCGAACGCGGACATCGTCGGATCGAGACCTGCAAGATGATCTTGGGTCATAAATTGATATTTTACATTTACGCCGATATGCGCGGAACCTTTTTGCGGAACAAGCTCGCCCGTGATGAGTTTAACGAGCGTGGATTTCCCCGAACCGTTCGAACCAAACAAAACGACTTTCTCTCCGAAACGCAGGTCGGCTGTTGCGTCGAAGAAAATAAAATTTTGATTCGCCGACTTAACGATCTTCGTTTTCTTTTTTGAAATAACAATTTCTTCTATCTCCTCGCGCTCTTCCACCGGCTCATACGCAAAATCAATATGATCCACCGTCGCTATCATTTTCCCTTTTTTCTGTTCAACTGTTGAAAGACGCACGTCGGGTTTTTTCTGATCCGCCGAAGGTTTGCCTCCATGTTCATCTTCCATTTTTTCCAAACGATGTTTTGTTTGTTGGTACGTCGCCGCGCGACTCGAATTCTTCTTCGCTTGCAACTTCATGATCTCAACGGTTTGTTGAAGTCGGTGAATCGTCCTTTTTTCGATCATCCAATCGCGTGCCTCGCCTTCGATCTGTCGTTCTTTTTCCGACAAATATTCGGCATATTTCATCGTGTACGCGGTTGTTGTTCCATCGTGTAATTCGAGTACCGTGTTCGTAAGTTGATCGATAAAATACTGATCGTGCGAAACCATCAAAAGACCGCCGTGGAATTTCTGAAGCGTCTCGACAAGCCATGCGATTGTGTGGTAATCAAGATGATTCTCAGGCTCGTCCATCGCGATGAATGACGCGCCACTCGAAAGCCCGACCACAATTTCCAATTTCTTTTTCTCGCCACCCGAAAGATCCGCGCATTTTATGTTCTTCAATTTCGACTCATCTCTTCCCCGATTGAATCCTGTTTGCGCAAGCATTTTTATTGCACCATTGAAAGCTGCTGGCGAAACACGTCGTGTCAAAAATTCATATGGCGTTTCATCATTGCTCCCCGAAAAATCCTGCGCGATATAGGAACACTTGTTTTCTAACCCAAGAATTTGTCCTTCATCAGCTTCAATATGTCCCGCGATGATCTTGAGCAAGGTCGATTTTCCGCTGCCGTTGTCCCCGATAAGTGCGAGACGTTTTCCCTCGGACAACGCAAAACTCACCCCCGAAAGCACGGTCTTACTGCCAAATGTTTTTTTAATTCCCTGAACAGTTATACTTCGCATTGTTTTATCATACCCCTTAAAAATCCATTTTACTACTGATATATATCAAAAAAACATTTTTAGTTACAAAAAAACCGCTCCCATTAAAGAGAGCGGCTGGATAGGTTTCATTCTTGGATCTTTTCAATCGCAAAAAATCCGTGCACGGTGATATAATCACCGGGTTCGAGAAGAAGATCATATTCGTTTATTACACGAAAAGATTTTCCAGTTGAAATTTCTTTTATCAAAAGAAATTGTTTTTTTCCTTTTTGAGGATTTTCAATTATTTCAACAACTTCTCCATGTACAACTGGAGTATTTTCACCTTCAACATGGTGATTTCTCCAATATTGGGAAATTACTTCAAAATCCCAAGGATCTCGGTTTTGTGTTTTTGCAAATTTTTCAATTTTGCCAAGCACACCGGGAAAGTGAGAAATAAGAAATTCTCTTGAAGGAGGGATTTTTTCTGAAACCAAACGAGCGATTTCGTCATTTTGTTCAGGAGTAATTTGCCCTATATAAAGCCAAAATTCGACACAGGGAAACATGTAGAAGAGAAGAAACAATTCTACAGACATTTTTTTATTTTCAGCGTTCATAGGACACCTCCTTGGATGTATAAAAGAACAGACCAGCCGAAAGTATAGCAGAGTTCTTTAAAAAAGGAAGTCTCAATAATTATGAATGAAACTCCACGCGTTCCAAATCCTGATTTGCCCCCGGCAATGCAATAATAGCCGGTTGCACCACATTCTTTAATTTTTCATATTCTTTTAAAACTTCATTTACCTCATATTCTTTTCCCGCATGATAAAAATATGTCTCTCCCACTTCTTGTATCCCGCCTTTTTTATTATCCAAGATCACCTGAGTTTGTAATCGCGCATGAACAATGAGATTTCGCATTTTTTGAAGACGTCTCAGTTTTTGCAAAGGAAACTTTTCATAGAGATCGGGTTCTTTTTTCAAAACTTTCTCGAATACATTCATCAAAAGACCAAAACTGAAATATTCATCTTCAAAAACATCCGCGAGAAAATCGCTTTTTTCACACGTGCAATAATAAGACGCCACGAATTGCGCAATCGAAAATTCTATAAAAGCAAAATTCGTGCTCACCATTCCGCGCCTATTTTGTATTTCAGTGATGAGTTGCGGGGTTGTTGTTTTCTTTTCCATACGCTCTATTAAACGCGCAAACGCTCCCCGAGTCAATAATGTTGTTTTTCACAGTTTCAATTTTATTGCATGTGGTATCATTATTACATATGGCTTTTACAAATCCTGAAAAAAACATTAAACAACTTGAAATACCAGAAAATAGTACGGTCGCTGTTTTCGGATCAGGAACGGGAGCACACACATTTGCCGCTTCGCGCGCACTGGGAAATTATGGTCGTGTATACGCAGTTGATGCACGAGAGGATCTCATAAAAAAATTGAAAAATGAAGCATCGGCTCGACACTTGACCAATGTTTTTGTCGTTACTGGGAATATTGAGATCCCAAATGGCGTTCCACTGCAAGATCAAACCGTTGATACTGTAATCATTCCAAATACACTTTTCTCGGCAGACGATCGCTGGGCGGTTTTAAAAGAAGCCTATCGCATCACTAAACAAGACGGCCGCATTTTGATCGTTGATTGGAAAGATTCATACGACCATATGGGACCACCCGAAAAAAGTATCATAACCGAACGCCAAGCGACCGACTTTGGGCTTACCGCCGGTTTTTACTTTGATAAAAAAATAGACGCCGGCAATCATCATTTTGGGATCATTCTCAAGAAAGAAAAACGCCCGACCAAATACTGGTAAGCCGCGCGATCTACTCAATTAAATATCACACGACTCTGTCCTGTGGATCATTTACTTTATCCACCTTTTTTTTAAAGAACAAAATATCTTTATTCAAAAAAAGTTGTTATGATTAAAGTATAAAATTACGCATTGTAAGTCATATATGTTTTTTAGAAGTCTCAAAAAAGAAATACTGGCTTTCACTCTCGGACTGACCATCGTCACGATCATCATTACCGTATCGCTCGGTGTTCTTTCAACACAAACCGCAGGAAGCGATGCTGAAAAAGCAACTGGCGACATTCTCCGCGGGCAAGCAAAAGAATCTCTCGAACAGATCGCGCAATCAACAGCTGATCAAAACGATCTTATCTTTGAGGAGATCAGAAACAATACGAACAATCTCGCTCTCTATACCAAGAACATATACGAGAACCCCTCCACTTTCACCATCAATGATTATTGGAAATTCAACGATCACGTCGTTAAAAATGGCGCGGTTTATCTGAATAAAGAATCTGACATATCGACCGTATACATTCCAAATTTTGTCGTTCTGGACAACAAAGAAAAGGACATTATAGAACGTACCGCCCATCTTGATTTTATTGCTCCCGATATATTGAAAAGCACCAAAGATGCCGTTGCCAACTGGGTAATAGATGAAAAGGGTTTTACGCGATATTATCCGAACGTCATGCTCGGCAATATCCTTCCCCCGGATTATGACCCAAGAGAAGATGTTTTTTATAAACCCGCAACTCCGAAAGAAAATCCGGAAAAGAATATCGTGTGGTCGGCTCTGTATAATGATCCCGCCGGACAAGGATTAATGATCACCGCAACAGCTCCGATCTATACGAAAAATGGCTTCAGAGGCGTGTTCGGTACGGATGTTGTCTTGAACAACATCATTAAAAACATCACCTCATACAGTCCAATAGAAGGATCCTACGCCTTTCTCATAGACAAAAACGGACAAACAATCGCCTTCCCCGAAAAAGCATACCGAGATATTTTGAACAAACTTCCGAAAAAAGAGGAATCTCGAATCGATCTTACCAACAACCCATCTTCAGAATTCTCCCCTATTTTAAAACAAATGATATCGGGTGAAAAAGGATTTGGAAGCATTCACAACAACAGTTCAAAAGAATTATTCATTGCCTATGCACCACTGAAACAAACAGGATTCAGTTTGGCGATCGTTGTTGAAGGAACGACCATGCTCAAAGCGGCCAGTGGTTTACATGGTGAAATAGCAAGTTCAATACAAAAAACAATTCTTACGCGCATCGTACCGGTAAGTTTGTTGATCATTTTGCTCGTTTCTCTCATAAGTATTTTTCTTGTTGCTCATATTGTAAAACCGATCCAACAATTAACCGTGGGCGTCCTTGAAGTGATCAAGGGAAATTTCAAACACACGATCAATATCAAAAGTCGCAACGAAATTGGCGATCTTGCAACTTCTTTCAATTTGATGGCACAAAACATAAAACAAACAAACGAAGCATTGCTTGTATACAACGAAGATCTTGAAGAAATGGTCAGAATGAGAACCGCAGAGCTCACCGAAACCAATGAACGTCTCAAAGATCTTGATGAACAAAAATCAGAATTCGTTTCCATTGCATCACATCAAATGAGAGCTCCGGTGACCGCCATTAAATGGTGTGCTTCCCTCTTGCTCGACAATCCTGACAACCCACTTTCTCAAGACTCATCAGCGGTCGTTAAAAAAATTTTAGAATCGAGCAGACAACTCTCAACGATCATTGAGGATTTTCTCGATATGGCAAAAATAGAACGCGGCAAACTCACGTATACATTTAAAGTGGTTGATATCAAAGTGCTTTTACAAAATTTAGTGGAAGAAATGATACCTCGAACCAATGACAAAAAACTGAAATTAATCCTCAAAATAGAAGAAGACGGCTCATATACTGTTAACGCGGATAATGGAAAAATACGCCAAATACTATCCAATCTTATGGACAATGCCATTAAATATAGCAGCGAGGGTGAAATTTCAGTAACGCTTTCAAAAAATTACGACAAAAAAGATATCATTATAGCTGTGCGCGATACCGGAATGGGAATGTCGGTAAAAACAATACGAAATCTTTTCCAAAAATTTATTCGCGCAGATAAAGCAAATAAAGAACACACCGAGGGGTCGGGTATCGGTCTCTATATCGCAAAAGAAATGATCCGCGAACATCAAGGACATATTTGGGCGGAATCAGACGGTGAAGGAAAAGGTTCGACCTTCTTTATCAAACTGCCGGCAAAGGAGTAAAAAGAGAAGAAAGCAATTAATTATTGTTAGTTAAAAAAAACAAATTTTCAATTTTCAAATTCCAATTTTCAATAAATTTATCCCGCTCGCAAGCGGGACCCCGCCTGCGTGCGGTGGCAATGTTCAATTTTCAAACCTGACTTGCGTGTTTGAAAATTTTTTAATCGCAAATTCATTGTAAATTGTTAATTGATCATTGAAAATTATCAGAGAAACAACCTCACCACTCGCAACTGTTCAAAAGAATATTTATTCTTCAAAAGCTCCCGAACCGGTGTCAATCGTATATCATCGGTTTTTTTGAATGCCGCCAAGATCGCGGTCATTTGTTTTTTTGGCAAACTCAAATGTTCAATGTTCGGAAGATCTCCACGCTCTTTCAATTTTTCAAGATGACCTAAAATAGTATCAGCGGACATTTCGCGCTCTCTCACCATATCTTCCAAAGAATATTTTTCTTCAACTAAAAATTTCGTCTGCTCATACGTCGAGATCTTTTTCTTTTTTGTCTGCCCTGCCTGCCCTGAGTTTTGTCGAAGGGAGCTTGTCGAACGGGTCGAACCACCCAAAAATTCAATTTGTTTTTTTGCAATATCTGCGTCTTTCATATCTTTCAATTCTTCCGCAGCTTTATCCGATCTATCGCGTAATTCCTCATCATGTTCCAAAACTTCCTCACTCACCTTCTTTGACATTTCATTGAATCCCATCAGTTTCAAACCCGATAAACTCCTCACGCGAGAAAGCGCCACATATCCCATGCCCGGCGCAAACGATTTTGAAAGATCAACTTCCGCCGCGTCCAAACTCATTCCCTGACTTTTATGGATCGTAATAGCCCACGCGAGACGAAGTGGCAACTGATACACCGCGGCTTTCGTTTCACCTTCTTCATCGAGCATCCACGATTCGGTCGTCACAAAAATCACTTTGCCGTTACGCAACCTGACCACAGGCATTCCAGTTTCGTCAAAACGCTCTACCACGCCCGTTGTTCCATTCACGTAACCTTGATCAAATTTATTTTTTACAAACATCACCACTGCCCCTTCGCGAAGCCTCAAAAGTTCAGGCGCAAGACAACCCTTTTTCAAAATATCCACCAACGCCGCATGTCCCGATCCGTCCATATAATACGTCATTTCCTCACCTTTCAATTTATCGAGTTCTTGTTCGTTTATGATATCGACATCAGCGTTGTGCGTATATAATTTCGTCACCGAAATATCTCCCTCAATTTCTTTGCGGTATCTTAGGCGAAGCGGTATAAGCGTTTCTTCTGTCACATTATTCGTACGAATATCATAGAGAACTTTCAAAAGCTCCTGATCTTCCTGGCGATGTTGTTCTCCCAAATAACAAATCTTCAAATCCATTTCATTCCACACTTTCGATCGATGCACAAAATACGCCAGTTCATCTCCGCGCGAGATCGGTGGAAGCTGGAAGAAATCGCCTGACAAGATCACCTGTAAACCACCGAATGGTTTATCAATTCCACGCACTGCTCGACACACTTCATCCACAAGGTCCAAACGAAAATGATGCAACATCGAAATCTCGTCGATAATAAGCACTCTCGTTTCAACCATTCGATCGCTGATATATTTTTTCTTTATCAGTTTTTCAATTTCTTTTTCATTCAGTCTGTCTTTGATCCCGATACCCGCCCATGAATGAATCGTAATACCGTCCATATGAGTCGCCGCAATTCCCGTGGATGCCGTCACACCGACCGCAATTCCCCGTTCACGCAAATATTTTATATATTCATTCAAAACATGCGTTTTCCCACTTCCGGCAGGACCCGTCAAAAACACATTGTGCCCCATTTTCAAAATTTCCAACGCTTCCGCTTGTTTCATGATACATACATCATAACACTTAAACCTCTGATTTAAAAAAACAGCCCGACTTTCGTACGGACTGTCTTTATTCTATGTAATTACGGCTGCAAAAATTCGGTCGTGTAGGCATCCGCTACGGATGTTTTCTTTGCTCCGAAATAATAATTTTTCACGAACCAATAGGTCTTGTTCCAAAGTTCGTATTCCATTTGACCAACGCTGACACTCTTCGACGGTTGAATAAAAGGAATTGATTTTTCCAAAAGTTTTTTTTGATGTGCAAAGTTAAGTTCTTTATTATTTGCATCGGGATATTTCAATGTATCATTTACCGCTTCGTCAACATTAAGCAAAGCATAGTTCCATCCTTTGAGCGTTGCTTGGGTAAAACGTTTTACCAGATCGGGATCTTTTACGATCATATCTTCACTCGTAAAAAGAACATCGGCATACAGATTGATACCATATTCCGACGGGTTGATGATATTGATCGGATGACCTTGTTCCTCAGCTGAGATAGGTTCATTAGTGATATAACCGACAGATACATCGACTTTGCCACTGATAAGATCTGATGGATCGAAGCCAACGTCAACGCCCGTATATTGAGTATCTTTAACACCGATATAATCCAAAAGTCCTCGAACGACAAACTCAGTATTGCCACCTTTCTGAAAACCCACTTTCTTACCGATAAAATCCACCGGTTTAACAATGTGAGACGAAGTAAGTGAATAAGCCACAACAGGACTATCTTGATAGATCACTGCTATTGCTTTTACCGGCTTTCCTTCAGCCCGAGCGAGCAATATCTCATCAGCACCGACAATTCCGAATTGAGCTCTTCCGGCAACGACATCGTCTATCGGATAATCTTTAAAATCAAAAGGTAACAATCTCACTTTAATTCCAGCGTCCGCATAAAAACCTTTCTGATCAGCAACATACATACCGGCAAACTGCGATTGGTGCAACCATTTGAGACGAACCGTGACCGGTTCAAGAGTCTTTGAGGTCTGTGCTTTTTGCATTCCAAATTGCCAAACGATTGCACCGACCACAATAACAAAAACGATGATTATTGGAGCTATATATTTTTTCATAAATACGATGAGTTATTAATTATTTTGTAATAATTTTCATAGTTGTCCTACAAAAAATTATTTCTACTTCACCTACAAGTATAACAATTTTTTCAAAAAATTATCCTGCAACTTATCCACACGATCATTTTTTACTTGATCTTTTGTTATATTTAAAAACGACCCGACAGATGATCGGGTCGTTTAAAATATTTTTTTAAAAAACCATTTATGCACTGAGCGGGAGGTGTTTTTTTGTTTCCTCAACGATTTTAACAAGTGGCATATCAGCTTTTACAAAGTAATCGGCAGCACCCAACTGTTTACACCTTTGAATATCCTGAGGTTGGCTCAAATTCGAAAGCACTATAACGGGGATATTTTTCAACATATCATCCGCCTTGATCCTCTTCAACACTTCAAAACCATCAAGTCGTGCTAAGATCAGGTCAAGAAGAACGAGCTGGAATTTTTCTTTTTTCAACATATCCATCGCCTCTTCTCCGTCTTTTGCAACAGTCACATCATAACCGGCTCTCGTAAGACCTACTGAATATGCTTTATAAATAAAAACATCGTCCTCAACCAATAAAATTCTTTGTTTTAATTTTTCATCCATAATACTAAATATTCTGTTTTCTCATTATATACTAAAAAGTGACGTATGTGCAATTTTATCAATGCACACTTTTTTGTTCAAACATCTTTCTGTATTCCAATATCCCCGATCCTTTTCTTCATTCCCGTATTTGGAATGGTGACGAAAAATGTCGTACCATTACCTTCTGTCGATTCAAAATGAATACCACATCCGGAAACATCCAAAATATTCTTTACGATATACAAACCAAGTCCGGAACCCGTTGTTTGTATCCTTGATATATTATCAGCTCTAAAGAACTTTTCATACATTTTTTTGTGATCTTTTTCCGGTATACCCATACCATTATCGGAAATAGATACGCTAAACTCATTTTCATGATGTTCCAACGATATCGCGATCTCACACTTTACATTTTCACGCGCATACATGCGAGAATTATTCAATATTTTATAAAATACTTCTTTCATCAAAGAAACATCAACAGAAACCCTTGGGATCTCTCCTTCCGGTTTTTTAAATTGTATTTCACAATAACCACAATTGTCTTCCCGACAAAATGTTTTGATCGTATCTTGAATAATATCTTCAAGCTGTGTTTCCTCAGGGAAAATTTCCAAACGTTTGCTTTCAATACGGGAGACATTTAAAAGATCGTTGATGACCTGAACCATACGCCGAACTGCCGCGCTCAGATCCTTTAAATATTCTTTTTGAACACTATTCAATGTTCCAACTTTTTCGTCTGCAAGTATCTCCGAAAACAAACGAACGGCAGTGATCGGGGTGCGCAACAAATGGGATGTGAGCGAAACGAAATTCGTTTTTGCTTGGTCCATCTGTTTTTGTTTGGTAATGTCGCGTTCAACACCAACTAAAAAGATCAATTTTCCATCCTCGTCCAATACCGGTGAAATCTGAACATCCACATCATATATCTCACCATTCTTTCTACGATTTTGCAACTGCCCGTGATAAACCTTCTTTTCTTCTTTGACAACATGCCACATTTCAACATAAAGCTCCCGTGACATTGGTAGATGCCATAATACACCCGCTTTTTTGCCAAGCATTTCCGATACTGAATAGCCGGTCAAATTCTCTGTGGCCTGATTTGCATAAAGCGTCATTCCATCCGGATCGGTAATGATCACGTGTTCAGCAGTACTGTCAACAGCAAGCTTGAACTTCGCCATATCTTTTGCCAAAAAGTCTGAACGAATTTTTTCCTTCTTCATATCCAACAAAAGATTCAAGAGAGTATTTTTTTGAACTTCAAGATCTTTCGCCTTCGCCTCGATCTCTTCCGTTTGTTCCGCCACTTTCCTTTCTATATTCATACGCGATTCATCAACAGCCTGCGCCATTTTTTCGAAATTTTGTGACAAGACACCGATCTCATCCTTCGAAATTCTATCTAACTTAAAATGAAACGTACCGGTTTTCAACATTGTTTCTATGGAATCAGACAAAAATAATATTGGGGCGGCAATTCTTTTTGATAATAAAGAACCGACGAGCGTAAAAATAATGATCGATATAAAAAATACAACGATCAAAACAAATACGAACCAATAATTCGGGGTGAGCACTTCGGGGAGATCTATTTTTGTGACCAAACACCAGTCTGCTTCAGGAATATATGTGTGTGTTCCGACAACCGGTATTTTACGATAATCATCAAAAGAGATCGGGGTTCTGCGAACAGTATCAAACGCATCTCCGCCTAAAACATCGGTTTTGATCGCCAACGCCACTTCTTCAGAACTAAAACACTGTTGCGTATTCACTGTATCGGCTTTTTGTGCCAAAATAACGTCCGATCCCCAAAAACGAGACGGGGTAATAAAATATTTGTCTCTGTTCACCAAAAAATTCTCGCCCGTTTGTCGCAAAGCCACTGAATTTTCCATTAGAATATTCAAATTATTAGGATTCATTCTTGCGACAACAACACCGAGCAACACTCCCGTCTGATCATCCAAGATCGGGGCGGACACTGTATACGTGTTTTTTTGAATGACTTTAGAAAAATAAAAATCAGTCACAAAAACCTTGCCGCTTCCCTCAACAAAATAAGTCTCTTTGGATTTATCGACGCCTTCTTGAGTACGATCGTTCGAGATCAACACAACCCCATTTTTATCAAGTACAAAAAGCTCTTGAATTTGAGGAACGGAAACAATGGAGCGATCAAGTCTTTTCTCACTGCGATCTTTTTCAAAAGAATAATTTTTATCGTTCGGCGGTAATTCCAAAAGATCGCGAAAGACCGTACTTGCCGCAAACGAAGAGACCAATTCTTTCTCACTTCTAAGGAATGTTCTTACTTGAAAAGCTCTGGCATCATTAATGTTCTTTATTTCTTCATATGCTTGGTTTCTTAAAAGCCGGTTACCCACGCCCAAGAATATCGCTCCAGCAATGAATAAAATAGAAGCGAAAGCAACTATAAAATATGCGTTGATCTTATTTTTAAGCTTCATATTTTTTGATCATTAATTTTTTTCAGAAACACACGGGTGTTTTTTAAAACATATTCGATGCTTTTATTTTACCACAAGCAAACAATTTGAAACACCGAGAATTCTCCACACATAACAAAAAAGGGTCAGTCCTTGAAAAAAACACCAAAATCGTTTATCATAAAGAACGGTGTCAATGCAAAAATATTGCACACATCCCCTTTATCACGGAAAACCGCGAACATTGGAAAAAATTATTCGCTTAATACATTTCAAACAAATATGAACAAAAAGAAAATGAACGCACAAAAGAAGCACGCTAAAAAGAAAGGAAAGGAAATCCATGTTTGGTAATCCTTATTAATCGATTTTAAAAAACACCCGCCTTCACTGGCGGGTGTTTTTAATTGTAAAAAATATGTTCAAAATTATTCGTAAAGATCCCAATATGTATACACCTGTGATTCTTCAAAACGCAACCGCGTGTTCAATGTCTTTACAATGGGAAAGAATTCCGCTTTAAAATCTTCCATCGCGTTATCGATATTTTCAGCAGTTTCGTATTTTCCCAAAAAAACAACGACCACACCTCCAATCTTTTTCATTTCTTCAATAAAACCTTCAATGATCTCCATTTTGTCGGCATCTTCGCCACTTTTTTCCATTCTTTTGAACAATTCAACATAAAAAACATCATTTTCCAACTGCAAATGCTCCATCAAATCTTTTTTGAATTGATTCAAGTACTTTAAAATCTCCGCTCCGCGAGGTTCTTTGTTCGTTGTGATCTCCATTGCCACCAAACCAAGATCTTTTTGAAGTATCCTGTGCTGTCCAATCATTGTCGGTATGATGTTTTCAAATTTCTCCATACAAATTCATTTATTTTAAAATCATTCCACCTCTGCAAAAATGACTGTTTGATTCTTTCCATAATGTTTCGCGCATTTTGGACAGGTCGCATAATAAAAATATAATTTTTTAACTTTCTTACCCTTAGACTCAACATATTTTTTCATCTCGGCAATCCAGCTTCCCATTTTTGAATAAGGACCTTCAAAAGTTTTCGTTAAGAATGTTCCCGATAATAAAACAATCTCCGCCCCTGGAATATCTCGGTCAACCGCCAGCAACAAATCCGCGGCGAACAATCCTTTTTCATCCGACAACCAAAATGGAAATTCTGGATACGCTTCCACCGCGTCGGCTTTTTCAACCAATCTGGTCATAACCGAATTGATCGTTAATGGGATATGAAAAAACGAGATCACCGTCCCTTTCAAAAAACGTTGTCCTTCAAAGTGAAATTCTTTTTCATTGTAATGCTCCACATCGAGAGGCGCACAGCATTTTGTTTCTTCATTCTTATAATGAGTGTCTTGTAGTTTCATATAAAAACTTCTTAAGTGATATTGATAATTATTCCCCTAATCATATCACACGTCGTGTTCGTTTTTTCAACAACGAATGACACTCTTTGTTATAAAGAGAAAAAGTAGATCGCATCACATACGATCAATATCGCTGCGGCGACCAAAAGCAATATCTTATTGTGTTTGTGCATATGCATACATTTAATTTGAATTATCTGACATATCCTACCACAAAAAAAATGAGTCACAAGTCTTTGTGTGTACAAACCATTCCTTATCGTGCACCGCCACCCCCACCTCCCGCACCGCCACCGGCACTACCGCCACCACCAGAATGACTTCCTGTCGATGTTCCCGCAGAGAACGCGGACACAAAACTCGAGCTGAAAGAATTTGAAAAAGAAACAGGCGAGAAATGAGCAACGCCCGACACGCCGCCTGCATTTCTGATCGGGGAAATTCCCATCATCACATTACCGCGCGGCGTATACCAAACAGGATCTTGTACTGTCGCGCCTTCAAAGACTTTTGCCCACTTTTTTTCAATGCCAAAAATGATCGCGTACGACAAATATTTTTCAAAAATATCCGGCGTTAGATTTTGCATACGATAACGCTCGGCGGTATTCAAATACATCTTGAAACCAAGCAAGTAATTACGCAATTCATTTCCCGCTTTATTCAAACGTGTTTCGTAATTGAGCGAATAAACCGCAATGCCAGCCGCGATAAGCGCGGCAAAGAACGCTACGATATACTGGGAACTGAAAATAACATCCCAAAGATACGCAATAAGATATAACAAAATTGAAAACATCACCCCCAGTACTTTTCTCGCACGATGTTCTTTCCCAGGACTTATAATATACGCTTGCGTATCCATATTCGTTTCATCATACAAAGTTTGCTCGAGTTCTTTAAACTTCTTCTGCATCTCCATTTTTTCCGTACCCAAAAATGTTTTTACTTCACGCGTTGAAAAATATGTTTTGTTCTTCAAAAACAACAACGTCAAAAAATTCTTTTCATATTCATGAAGTTCCGCAACGTCTTTTCCCGTTGATTCAATCTTATACTGAGGTGACTCCATCGCCCCCAAAAACTTATTTTTGAAAACTTTTTCTTCTTCAATAATTCGCACATATCCGCGCACAGCAAGATCAACAATCGTTGCCGGCCACGTTGTCATCCCCATTCTTTCATGGGTCACTACTTCGGTCATCGCCGGTCTGATACTGTGTGGAGGTTCATATTGCGGGATTATCGTCCCTCTACTTTCTTTATATTCAAACATATACCATCTCCAAACGGCAAACACGATTGCAGCCCAAACCACAATAATAGAGAACAAAATACCCGCGCTTTGCACCATAAGATCAAACCAATATCCGGAGCGATTCACGATCCCCTCAGGCCATGTAAAAGCAAAGGTTATTTTTCCTTGAGGCGGAATGTCTTTTGCGACGATATCCATGGTTCGAAGGTCAGAAAAATAACTATCCGAAAAAAGACCTTTTGGCTCTAAAAAAAGAGCGCCTGCAATATCTTCCCTTTTTTCAGCTGGCTGCGGGACAGTTACCGTAACGTGAACATTTTTTATCGGCACATCAAAATTTGTAAAAAGATTCCAATACAATTCGTCCACATCTTTCTTAGGATAAAAAACCAATGCACCATGAACTTTATAGCGAAGAATCCATGTATGTTTCGTATCGGACAGATCGTAATACCATTCAATATTTTGTGCGCCGTTATTCACGAACGTCGTATATTTGCCCGCATCACTCGAATCATTCCCCCCAAGTTTAAACACTGAATAAACAAGAGGTTTGTTCGTTTCTCCATCAATCACTTGTATATCAGAGATCCGTCCGATATCTTTCAAAGAAATATCTCGAAAACCGACATGATAATTCCCAATAAAATCATAGGTCAAACGCTCTTCCACGTTCACCGTCGTATCTTTGTTCACCATAATCGCGGCATCAAAACGATCGTAGATATATGAACGATCTCCTCCGACAGCTTGAGCGTTTGTTACGAACGGCACGTTCAAAAACAAAACACCGAAAAAAAGTAAAAAGATATTGCTGAGATTTTTTTTATATACGAACGACATTTTTTATTTTTAATATATATTTTTAATATCCGCCAATAACGCACAATGATCGCTTACACCAAAGACCGCCCGAACATTCGTCACTTCATATCCGGGTGTTGAAAAAAGACTGTCCACCATCAGCATCAATCCCTTCACACGATGAAGATCCTGATCAAGCGAGGTCACCAGATCTTTTGGGACGTTATCATGATATTTCTTTGCAATCGTTTCAAATATCTCTTTTCCACGCGGAGCATTCAGGTCTCCGGAAAAAACGACCTCAGGATATTTTTCAAGCACGCTCAAAAATAACGCAACATCTCTTTTTTGACGCTCATCTGCTTCGCCATCGGGCGTCCATGTAAAATGCGTTGTTCCGATCCGATACTCTTTTCCTTCTTTTTTAAAAACGCATGAAAGCAAGACTTTTTGTATCGTTTCTTGCTGTTTTGGACCACGCTCAAAAAAAGTCATCTCGCCAGATTTTTTACCGTTCAATACATAATAATCCATTACAACTTCTTTGGCCGGCAAATTGCTAAAAATAGCAACACCCATTTTAATTCCCGTGTTTTCATCATTATCGGACCAAATCGTCATCGGTGCAAAACCACAACATTTCATTCCAATTCCCTTTTCGATCTGCGGAATGTACGATTCGATTACTTCCTGCAAACACACAACATCAGACATCTCTTTTTGAAGGAACGGTATAAAACGTTCAAGATGTTTGTTCCTTTCGATATTAAGCTGTACAAAAGAAAGCGTTTGTTTGTTTTCCATTATTTTCACTTTTTTAAATTATCTAATTCCCGTATCAATATTGAAATTGAATGTTGTTGTTCTCCCTGTCACGACCATAACTTTGTGGGGAAGATCTTTCCCTCCACCGATTCCTTGTTTTGGAATGTTCACTACATATTCTCCCGGCTTCAAACTGAATTCATAATATCCGGTCGAGTCAAAATGTTTACGCGCAACTTCCGTTTTTCCGTCTTTGCCGAATATGACCACTTCGCGTGATGTATATGCTTCCGGAGGAACGGGACAAGGAACGTCAATTCTTTCCACCGGACAGATAGGACCTACCGTTACTTCACCTGAAAGTGTTCCCATGGTTTGCTGTTTTTCAACTAATACACCGTTCTTTACTTCAAGATATTTTGAAACACCGACCGATGGTTGCGCCGTAATCGGTTCCCCCGCTTTCCTTTCGACATAATTCGCAACCAACACGCCATCTCGTATCTCGATCGTTTGCGGTGCAACTCTATCACCAAGCAATATCGCATTTGTTCCTTTATAATTTCCGTTCTTATTCACTGCTGCGACAACATAAAAGAATGTTCCACTTCCTCCCGTTTCTTGTGTCAACATGATCGCCGTATCCGCAACACTGTCTCCATTCAATTCCCCGAAGATCGGTTCGCCGAAAGTCGTTGTGACGATCTTCAATACCGAACCTACAACAATAGGAAGTTCCGATCGTCCATCAACAAGATCGATCAATTTCCCTTCAATGGTATATGAAATATTTTTGGGATCAGCTCCCGTTTTTTTTACTGGCGTTGTCGAAGTGCTTGTCGAAGGATTTGTGTCAGTTTTTTTCGATCCTATTATATCGATAACAAAAAAAGTTACTGTACCCAAAACCGCCGCGATCGCCATACTTATTAAAAATGTTTTTTTATTCATAATGTTTTTTGTATTACTGATAATCGTTCCACACTGTTCATTAATATCCGTTCTCCTAGTATACGACAAAAAATATAAAAAATTAACCCCCTTTTTCCCCAAAATAAGCCATTTTTTTACCCCCAAAAAACAAACTTTCACATTCTTTCATTTTATTGCTACAATAAAAGTATATGAAAAAAGATATACAAGAATTTAAGCTCGCTCTTGCATATGACGACGTATTACTCGTACCGCATTATTCAGACATAGCCTCTCGTAAAGAGATCGATCTCAAAACATCGTTCTCAAAACGCATTCACCTCAACATGCCGATCGTGAGTGCCAACATGGACACCGTCACAGGTGCCGATATGGCGATCGCTATGGCGCGTGAAGGAGGAATTGGTATTATTCATCGCTTTCAAAGTATCGAAGAACAAGCAGATGAAATACGAAAAGTAAAAAGGGCTGAAAGTTTTCTCATTCAAGATCCAATAACGATCTCACGAGAAGCAACACTCCGCGAAGCACTTGATCTTATGATGCACAAAGGGATCACAGGTATTATCATCACATCGCCCGGAAGCGAGATCGAAGGAATCTTGACCGCCCGCGATTTCAGATTCAAAACGGATATGGATGAAAAGATCTCAAAGATTATGACACCGCATTCAAAAATGATCACCGCTTCAAGAAGTATTGACGGCGGAGATGCAATGAAAATTCTTGACCAACACAAAATAGAAAAACTTCCTTTAACGGATGAAGCAGGAAAACTCGCCGGGCTCATAACCGCGACCGATTACAAAAAAGCAAAGGACAATCCTTTTTCATCAAAAGACAAAAAAGGACGACTGCTCGTCGGAGCTGCTGTTGGAGTAAAAGATGGTGTGGCGCGAGCAGAAGCGCTTATAGAAGCGGGTGCTGATGTTTTGGTCATTGATATCGCGCATGGTCATCATAAAAAAAGCCTCGACCTGACTCGCCAACTTAAAAAACGTTTCAAAGGTATTGATATTGTTGCCGGAAACGTTGCCACTGCAGAAGGTACGCTCGATCTTATCAAGGCAGGCGCAGACGCCATTAAAGTCGGTATCGGCCCAGGAGCCGCTTGTTCAACCCGAATTGTCACCGGTTGCGGTGTTCCACAATTCACTGCGGTATTGGAATGTGCCGAAGCTGCGCGAAAATTCAAAGTGCCGATCATCGCCGACGGCGGGATCAAGAACTCGGGAGACATCGCCAAAGCCATGGGCGCGGGAGCAAGTACCGTCATGATTGGAAACCTGCTTTCGGGAACAAAAGAATCTCCGGGCGAATACTATATAGAGAACGGAGCCGCTTTCAAGATCTATCACGGACTCGCATCGCGAGAAGCACTTGTCTACAAAGCGACCGCGGTTGAAAACAAAGAACGCTACGACCGAGCCCCCGAGGGTATCGGATATCGCGTCGCATACAAAGGCGAAGTGAGGAAGATCGTAACAGCGCTCTTGGACGGCCTCCAATCAGGAATGAGCTACACGGGCGCAAAAAATCTCAAAGAGTTCGAAAAGAAAGCCGAGTTCCTCTGCGTCACCGAAGCCGCCAACAGAGAAAGCATGCCACGACCGAATAATTAAAAGCCTTTACAAAAAGCTGAACACTATTTAAAAATGCGCGGATAAAAATCCCGCGCATTTTTTGTTACCCCGAATTTTCGCCAGCGAGAACCCGCTTCTTTCAAGATGAAATACCTTTCTTTCTCTCTAAAAAACCACTAGTGTCTCATTAAAAACATCAATTTTGAAAACGGCTTTTGTATAAAGCCGTTTTTTTGTGTTTTGGTCAAAAACGATTTGAATTGAAAACAATGGTACTGTGAAAGTGTGTTGTAATA